>JGI20166J26741_11546363_pt1 | contig 12201 bp, 9 predicted proteins | sample TergutCu122P5_FD_26741 | JGI IMG/M metagenome (IMG submission 26741) | reverse complement strand
AGCACATGGCGATGCCGGCGCCCTTGTCCGGCTCGGCCGCCGGGTGGGCCAAGACGGGGATCTCGACGCCGAACAGCGGCGAGCGGACGGTTGTGCCGAACAGGGGCTTGTAGCGCTCGTCGTCCGGGTGGGCGATCAGGGCGCAGACGGAGACGATCAGCTCGGGCCGGGTCGTCTCGATGAACAACGGTTGGCCGTCGGGGCGGTGGAAGGCCACGCGGTGGAAGGCGCCGTCGGTCTCCCGGTCTTCCAGCTCGGCCTGGGCCACGGCGGTCTGCAGCGTCACGTCCCACAGGGTCGGCGCGTGGCTCAGGTAGGCCTCGCCCCGGGCCAGGTTGCGCAGGAAAGCGCGCTGGGCCACGCGGATCGACTCGTCCGAGATGGTCTGGTAGAGCTGGCCCCAGTCGACCGACAGGCCCAACTGTTGCCAGAGGTCTTGGAACGCCTGCTCGTCGATCTCGGTCAGTTCCTGGCACAACTCGATGAAGTTCTGCCGGCTGATCGACACCGGGCGCTTGGGGTCCGGCCGGTCCGGCGGGACGAACGACGGGTCGTGGGGCAGCTTCGGGTCGCAGCGCACGCCGTAGTAGTTCTGGACCCGCCGCTCGGTCGGCAGCCCGTTGTCGTCCCAGCCCATCGGGTAGAAGACCGCCCGGCCGCGCATGCGCTGGTAGCGCGCCACCAGGTCGGTGTGGGTGTACGAGAAGACGTGGCCGACGTGGAGCGAGCCGGAGACCGTCGGCGGGGGGGTGTCGATGGAGAAGACTTGGTCCCGGCGGGCGGGCCGCTCGAAGGTGTAGGTGCCCTCGTCGCGCCACCGCGCCGACCATTTCGCCTCGAGACCTTCCAGGGCCGGTTTTTCCGGCACGCGCACGTCAGACATGCTGGGCATCTTATTCGCCACGCGGGCGCCCGGTCGTCTTGGCCGTCAGGCCGTCGGGTGGGGTCGGCCCGCGCCAGGGGGGAGGTTACGCCAGCCCCAGGTCGGCCTTGGCCTTGGTGACGTCGATCGTGCCGTCGGCGCCGGCCCAGGTCGCGACATCGACCTTCTGGCCGTCGAGCACGAGGGTGGGCGTCCCTGTGAACCCGGCGTTGTACATGTCGGAGGCCGCCTGTTGCTCCATGGCGTCGACGAAGGCGGCCGTCTGCTCGTTGTCGTAGCACTGCTGGAAGGTGGTCAGTCCCGTCCCCGTCAGCCCGATCTCTCCGGGGATCGTGTCGCGCAAGACCGCGTCCGACAAGCCGCCGAAGTGCGCGTAGATGGCCATGTGATAGGGCAGGAAGGCGCCGACGGTGTCGGCGCAGGCCGACGCGATCGAGGCCGGTCGCGACCATGTCCCGTGGCCGCTGGCCTCGTCGAGGAAATCGCGGTTGCGGAATTCGAGCTGCACCGAGGTGGACGACGCGGCGGCCTGCAGGACGGGGGCCAGCGCCGTCTCCAGATTGGCGCAGGCCGAGCACTGGTAGTCGCCGAAGAGGACCAACGTGTGGGCGGGGGCGGTGGCGGCCGGATTGGCCAGGATGCCGGTGCCGCCGGTGGCCGCGTTCGGCGGCGTCACAGCGGGCCCGCCCCGGGTGGCGGTCGAGCCGCCGCCTGAGGTCGAGGAACCGTCGCGCTGGAGCCACCAGACGATGAAAAGGACGGCCGCTGCCACCACGACGACGCAGAACAGCGCCGTCCAGAGCCGCCGGCGCCGGGCCTTCTTGGCCGCCGCCAGCCGCTCGGCCTGGAGCTGGGCCCTCTTGCGTGTGCTGTTGGCCATGGCGCAACGCCTCGCCGTTGTCTGGCGTCCGGCGTCAGGCGCCGGCGGCGGGGGTCTCGGTGACGGCGGCGATGGCGTCGGTCAGCGTCGTCGGGTCGTCGGGCTTGAGATCGTTCGTGATGTTGGTGCCGTTGAGGCGGAACGTCGGGGTGCCGCGGACTCCGGCCGCCGTGGCGCTGTCGTTGACGGCTTGGACGAACGTGCCGGTCTGGCGCTTGTCGTAGCACTGCTGGAATGTCGTCAGGTCCGCGCCCGTGATGCCGACGGTTCCGGGGACGGTGTCGCGCAGGACGGTGTCGGAGTAACCGTCGCCCTCGGTGGTGGGCTGGTTGTCGAAGATGGCGCGGACGAAGGGGTAGTAGAAGTTGCCCGGGATGGTGTCGGCGCAGGCGGCGGCGATGGCGGCTCGGTTCGACGACTTGGGGTTGCCCGCGGCCGAGTTGGACGAACTGAGGTTGCCGTCGAGGAAGGTCATCGTGCGGAAGACGACCTTGGCCGAGCCGTCGTCCATGATTTTCTGGATGGTGTCGGCCAGGCCGGTCTCGTAGTCCTTGCAGATCGGGCACTGGAAGTCGGTGAAGATCTCCAAGGTCGGCGCGCCCGCCTGGAGGGCGGTCGCATCCGGGAAGACGATCCCGGTCTGGCCCGCGTCGCCGTGCAGCGGCGCGGCCACCCCGCCGGTGCTGGCCCGGTTGACGGCGACGACGGCCACGACGATGACGGCGATGGCGATGACGAGGCCACCGCTCACCATGCCGATGCGGAGTTTCCGTTCCTTGGCGGCTTGCGCCAGGCGAGCCCGCTCCAGCTCCTCGCGGCGGCTGCGGCTGCCTTGGCTCTCGGACTTGGCCATCTCGTACCTCGCGTTGTGTGAGTAATCGTCTGCGTTGGGACAAGATACCGCAGGCCACCCACGCGGTCGCCGGCCTTGTCATTGACCGTCGGCAAGAGTAAAGTGCCGCGACGCCATCGGCGAGGGATGGCCGTGCGTCAACACGCGGGCCTCGGGACGGCCAGGCGGTGGGAGACCCCGGGCAGCGGCCCGGCGGCGCCACCGAACAGCCAGGGAGTGGCCCGTGTTCGGCGCCAGACCCGTTAGGGCGGGCCCAGGCCGGCCGCCGCCGATGTTCTTACCCCACAAGGAATGATGACTCAACAACGTGACCTGGCCACCGAGGCGACAGCGGGTCTGGCCGTGTCGCCCGCGCCGACCGTCCCGGCGACGGCCCGGGATGGGGCGGAGTATCCCGAACTGACCCACCGCCAAATCCTCGGCCTGCTGTCCGGGTTGCTCGTGGCCATGTTCGTGGCCAACGTGGCCGGCACCATCGTGGGCAACGCCCTGCCCGTGATCACGGCCAGGCTCGACAGCACCCAGCAGCAGTACATGTGGATCGTCACCTCCACCCTGCTGGCGTCGACGTCGTCGACGCCGATCTGGGGCAAGCTGGCCGACCTGTTCAACAAGAAGCACCTGATCATGATCGGCCTGGTCATCTTCTCGGTCGGGTCGATCTTGTCCGGCGCCGTCACCAACACCGGCCAGCTGATCGCCGCCCGAGTGGTCCAGGGCATCGGCCTGGGCGCCATCATGTCGCTGGTCCAGGCCATCATCGGGTCGAGCATCCCGCCCCGGGCGCGCGGGCGTTACATGGCCTACACCGGCGCCACCATGGCCGTCGCCACGGTCATCGCGCCGCTCATCGGCGGCTTCATCGTCGAGCAGTCGTGGTTGGGCTGGCGTTGGTGCTTCTGGTCGGCGGTGCCGTTCGCCCTGGCCTCCATCGTGATCTTGCAGAAGCAGCTCCACGTGCCGCACCGGCCCCGCGCCGGCGTCACGATCGACTGGCTGGGCGCCTTCCTGATCACGGCCGCCACCTGCGCCCTGCTGATCTGGATCTCGTTCGCCACCAAGAGCTACGACTGGGTCAGCTGGCAGACCTTCACCCTGCTGGGCTTCGTCGTCGTCGCCGTCATCGCCTTCGTCCTGGTCGAAGGCCGGGTCAAGAACCCGATCATCCCGCTGCCCATCATCTCGATGCGGGTGACCGCGCTGGCCATCGTCGCCTCGGTGGCGGTCGGCGTCGGCATGTTCGGCGGCGCCGTCTTCCTCGGCCAGTACTTCCAGCTGGCGCGCGGCAAGTCGCCCACCATGTCCGGCCTGATGATGACGCCGATGATGGCGGGCGTGCTGATCTCGAGCCTGTTCGTCGGTCGTTTGGTCTCGCGGCTGGGCATCTGGAAGCCGTTCGTCTTGGCCGGCTCGATCATCCTGGCCGTCGGCTTCTTCCTGCTCGGCACGGTCGACGAGACCACGAGCTTCGCCGTCATGAGCGTCTACATGGTCTGCGCCGGCCTCGGGCTGGGCATGACGATGCAGAACCTCGTCCTGGCGGTCCAGAACTCGATCTCCGTGCGCGACGTCGGCGCGGCCTCGGGCTCGGTCACGTTCTTCCGCTCGCTGGGCGGCGCCGTCGGCATCCAGGTTCTCGGTTTCGTCTTCGAGAACCGGCTGACCACGCTGATCAAGGAAGGCTTGCCCGGGTTGCTGCAACAGGCGGTGGCCCAGGACGTCGCCGCCTCGCCGGACAGCGCCCAGGTCTGCGGCGGGGTGCTGTCATCGCTGGGCTCCGGCGGCGCCGGCGGCGTCGATCCGGCGCAACTGGGCCATCTGGCCGCCCAATGTCCGAACTCGGCCGCCCTGCTCCAGGGGATGTCCACGCTGGACGCCTCTGGCGGCTCGACGATGAACATCGCCGGCCTGCCCGACCAATTGGGCGGCTTGCTCCGAGACTCCATCGGCCAGTCCGTCGGTCGGTTGTTCTTCATCGGCGGGATCATCGCCGCCATCTCGGTCATCGCCGTCAGCTTCATGCGCTCGACCCGCCTGCGGACTCATTTCAACATCGAGCCGTCGGCGTCCTCGGCCCAGGAGGACTCTGCCGAGACCCCCGCCGCCTCGCGGCCGACCGAGGAGCCACCCTCCGCGGCCGATCAGGCCGAGCGCGCCGAGGTGGCCGAGACGGAGAGCCCGCCACCGGCAGAACCCACGGCCGAGACCGTCCCACCCGAGGACACAGAGCCCGCCCCCAAACGCTGATCACGCGCCCGCCCAGCGGGCAAGCTTGGGGGGTTCCGGTGAGCCAAGCCCCGCGCGCCCAAGGCCGCGCCCCGGGCGCAAGCCCAACCTGAGCGGGGGGTTCCGGGGGGGTGAAGCCCAGCGGGCCGCGCCCCGGGGGCCAACCTGACGCGAGCGAGACCAAGCCCGAGGGAGACGGGCCGCACCCCGAGCGCCAACCTGACCCGAGGGGGGCTCCGGGGGGCGAAGCCCCTCCGGCCGGGGTCTGGGGGCTTGGCCCCCAGAACAAAGAAACGAGGATGGCACGGCTTGGCAAAGCCAAGCACAGGCCACCCCCAGCCTCGTGCGCGACACTGGGTTCGAACCAGTGACCTCTTCCGTGTCAGGGAAGCGCGCTACCACTGCGCCAGCCGCGCGAGGATTGGAGGTCGAGACGGGATTTGAACCCGTGTAGACGGATTTGCAGTCCGTTGCCTCGCCTCTCGGCCACTCGACCGTGTTCCTCCGAGCGGACGACGGGATTCGAACCCGCGACCCTCACCTTGGCAAGGTGATGCTCTACCAACTGAGCCACGTCCGCGTGCGCCCGGCGGGCGCGGATAGTCACCCTACACAGTCTCCCCGAGCCGGGCAAGCCATTCAAGCCCAGGGTTGGTCGGACCTCCGGGCGCAGTCCCGGACGACGCCAACCGGGGGGATGGAATGACCCTGACCGGCCCGGTGTTCACCTCCAGGGGCGCGGGTCAGAACGCTGTTCCGACTGCGGGCGGTCGGGGGGGATGAGGTCCGGACCCGACAGGGCTCACGTTCATGGGGGCGTATGGGCACAGCCTGTGGGGTCGGGAGGTCGCCGGCACGGCGTTCCTGGCGCGGGACAGTGGGTTCTGACCCGGAGGCCGAAAGTCCCCCCGACGGGAAAAGCGCGTATCCTTGCCCTTCGTTGGACTGAGACGGCGCGGTGAAAGAGTGGGGAGCATGGCCAAGACACTGACGGCAGGGCATCGAGCCCGACGGACCCACGCCGACAGCGACTACAACGACTTCTGGGATTCGGACGCCGCCGCCGACATTCCGTCCCCCGCCACGCCGGTCGCGTCCCCGTCCGACCGTCGTCGTCCCAGCCGTTCCCTGCCGACCCGCGGCCTGCCGGCCCAGAGGGCGTTCGAGGCCGGTGCTGACAAGGCGCCGATGAGCCCCGGTTCCCCGGCCCTGGGCCAGACGGTCCTGTCGCCGGGCGAAGTGGCTCGGCGCGCCCTGCCCGCCTCCGTCGTGACCGGGCGCGCGGTCGGATCCGGCAGTCCGGCCGCTCGGGCGGTCGACGACTCGCCGAAGCCTCCGGCCAGCCCGCGGGGCAACCGGTTCGTCGGGCCGAGTGATGACTACGTGGTCGCCCGCGTGGACTCGCGCCGCGACGACACACTTGACGCCGATCCGCCGAAGCCGCCCGGACCGCCCCGGGGCGCCTTCCCCGGCGCCGACGAGCCCGCCCGGTCGGGGCGCCCGAGCAAGAAGACCAAGAAAGGGAAGTCCAAGGCCGCCACGGTGTTCCTTGTCTTTGGGCTCGTCTGGCTCGTGGCCGGCCTCGGCATGCTGGGGTGGGTGGCCTGGGAGTTGTGGGGGACCAACATCGGCGTGCGGGCCGAGTATGTCAACCAGATCAGCGATCTCGAGAACCAGTGGAAAGACCCGGTCGCAGCGGATCCGACCGCCCCGGCGGCGCCCGCCGCGGGAGGGGACGAGGTGGCCCAGCAGGTGACCGATCCGCTGATCCACTACAACCTCGGCCAGGGCTTCGCCATTCTCGACATACCCAAGATCGGCCTCCGCGTGCCCATCATCGCCGGTACCGACGAGGCGTCCCTGGCCCGGGGCGTCGGCTGGGAGACGTACACCCAGAAGCCCGGTGAGGTCGGTAATTTCGTGGTGGCCGGCCACCACAGCTCTCGGGGGCACCCGTTCGACAACCTCCAGCAACTCGTGGCGGGCGACGAGTTCACCGTCGAGACGCGGGACATGATCTACACCTACCGTCTGCTGAATTCACCCGCCGATGAGACGGTCGACTTCCACGAGACCTGGGTCACTTTGCCCGATCCCATCAACAAGTCGACCGAGGCGACGAAGAAGATGGCCACGCTGCTGACGTGCAAGGAGTTCTTCTCCACACCGCTGCGGTCGATCGGGTTCGCCGAGGAAATCAGCGAGACCCCGAAGGCCTAGGCGGCCGGTGGGCGGTCGTGGCCGGTCGGCGAATGGGGGCAGAATAGCCCTTGGCCCAGGGCGCCACGCCCTCGGTCGGAAGGAATGATCGTGAACGTGCTGGTCTGCGGCGAGCAGCGTGAGGTGGCCGACGACGCCACGGGCCTCGATCTTTTCGGCGGCGACCAGACGGTGGTGGCTATGGCCGTCGACGGCACCACGCGGGACTTGGCCACGCCGCTGGCCGACGGCGTCGCGGTCGAGCCGGTCGCGGCCACCAGCCCCGAGGGCCTGGCCATTACCCGCCATTCGGTCGCCCACGTCTTGGCCCAGGCCGTCCAACAACTCCGGGGCGACGCCCGGCTCGGCATCGGCCCGCCCATCACCGACGGCTTCTACTACGACTTCGACGTGGCCGAGCCGTTCACGCCGGAGGACCTCAAGGCGCTGGAGAAGTCGATGCAGCGCATCGCCAAGGAGCGGCAGCGCTTCGTCCGCCGGGTCGTGACGGACGACGAGGCCCGCAGCGAGCTGGCGGCCGAGCCGTACAAGCTGGAACTGGTGGGCCGCAAGGGCCACGCCAATTCCGAGGACGGCTCGTCCGTCGAGGTCGGCGCCGGCGACCTGACGATCTATGACAACGTCCGGCGCAACGGCGAGGTGGCCTGGAAAGACCTCTGCCGCGGCCCCCACGTGCCCCACACCGGCTACCTCAAGGCCTTCGCCGTGACCCGCAGCTCGGCCGCCTACTGGCTGGGCGACCAGCGCAACGCCTCGTTGCAGCGCGTTTATGGCACGGCCTGGGCCACCCGTGAGGACCTCGACGCCTACCAGACGCGGCTGGCCGAGGCCGCCCGGCGCGACCATCGCCGGCTGGGCCTTGAACTCGACCTGTTTTCCTTCCCCGAGGAGCTGGGGCCAGGCCTGCCGGTCTTCCACCCCAAGGGCGGCATCATCAAGCGGATCATGGAGGACTACGTCCGCCAGCGCCACATCGACGCCGGTTTCCTCTACGTCAGCACGCCCCACATCTCCAAGGAGAACCTCTTCCACACCTCGGGCCACCTGCCGTATTACGAGGACACGATGTTCCCCGCCATGGTTTACCGCGACGACGAGGGCCAGCCGACCGGCGAGCGGTACTTCCTCAAGGCCATGAACTGCCCGCTGCACAACCTCATCTACGCCTCCCGCAGCCGCAGCTACCGGGAGTTGCCGCTGCGCTTCTTCGAGTTCGGCACCGTCTACCGCGACGAGCGCTCCGGCGTCCTCCAGGGGCTGACCCGGGTGCGGGCGCTGACCCAGGACGACTCCCACTCCTACGTCACGGCCTCCCAGGCGGCCGACGAGGTCCGCCACCTGCTGGGGTTCATCACGTCGCTGTTGGAGGACTTCGGGCTGACGGACTACTACTTGGAGCTGTCGACCAAGGACGACAGCGGCGCCAAGCGGGACAAGTTCATCGGCTCGGACGCCGAGTGGGCCGAGGCCACGGGCATCCTCGAGCGGGTGGGCCAAGAGTCCGGTCGCGAGCTCGTGCCCGACCCGGGCGGCGCCGCCTACTACGGGCCGAAGATCTCGATCCAGGCCCGCGACGCCATCGGCCGGAACTGGCAGATGTCGACGATCCAGTACGACTTCAACCAGCCGGCCCGCTTCGGGCTGCGTTACACGGCCGCCGACGGCTCCGCCCAGCAGCCGGTCATGATCCATTCCGCCAAGTTCGGCTCGATCGAGCGCTTCATCGGGGTCTTGACCGAGCACTACGGGGGCGCTTTCCCGGCCTGGCTGGCGCCGGTCCAGGTGGTCGGCATCCCCGTGGCGAGTGATCACGCGGCCCATTTGGCGGCCGTCGTCGAGACGTTGCGGGCGCGGGGGGTGCGGGCCGAGGTGGACGAGTCCGACGAGCGGATGCAGAAGAAGATCCGCACCGCCCAGACCCAGAAAGTGCCGTTCATGCTGATCGCCGGTCACGACGACGTGGCGGCCGGGGCGGTCAGTTTCCGCTACCGCGACGGCCGGCAGAACAACGGCGTGCCCGTGGCCAGCGCGGTCGAGGAGATCGTGGCGGCCGTGCGGGAGCCGAGGTGACCGCCGGTCCGACCGAGGACCCGGCCGGCGGCGCGGCGGCCGGCTCGACCGTCGGCCCCACGGGGGGCGGGGTGGTTGGCCCGACCGAGGGTGCGGCCACCGACGTGACCGCCGTCCCGGCCTCGTCTTACCCGGGGACGCCGGACGGCTTCGGGCGCCTCTGGACGCCCCACCGCATGGCCTACATCGACTCCCAGGCCGGCCGCAGCACGACCGCCTGCCCCTTCTGCGCCGCCCCCGGGTTGCCCGACAGCGAGAACCTCGTGGTCCGCCGGGGCGAGTTGGCCTACGTCGTCTTGAACCTGTTCCCCTACAACTCCGGCCACCTGCTGGTCTGCCCCTACCGCCACGTGGCCGACTACCGGGACTTGACGGCGCCGGAGACCGTCGAGCTGGCGGTCTTGACCCAGGAGTCGATGAGCGTGGTCGACGCGGTCCACCAGCCCCAGGGTTTCAACCTCGGGATGAACCAGGGGTCGGTGGCCGGTGCCGGCATCGCGGCGCACCTCCACCAGCACGTGGTGCCCCGCTGGGCGGGAGACTCCAACTTCTTCCCGATCGTGGCCCAGACCAAGGCTCTGCCCCAGTTGCTGGCCGACACGCGGGACCGGCTGCGCACCGCCTGGGCGGCCGCCGCCGAGGGGCGAGGCCACGCTGCGCCGGAGCGCGGCCCGGGCGCAGTCGGGGCCGGGGTCGCGCCGCCTGGCGGGGAGTAGGGCATGCTCGAGCACGGCCGGCGGGTCCTCACCGCCATCGTGCGCTGGCCGGCCGCTTGGCTGGTCCGCCGCCGGGTCCCCCCCAACGTCGTCACGGCCGCCGGCACCGTCTTGTTCTGCGCCGCCACGCTGTCGACGATTCCCTGGGGCTGGCTCGTGGTCGGCCCGCCGCTCATGGGCCTGACCGTCCTGACCGACGGACTGGACGGCCATATGGCCCGCGCCACCCATCCCACCAAGTTCGGCGCCTTCCTCGATTCGACGCTGGACCGGGTGGCTGACGGCGTCATGGCCGGCTGCGTCGTCTTCTGGCTGGCCCAACGCCCCGATGCCCAGGGTCTGGTCTGGTCCGGCGCCCCGGCCGGGTGGGTGGCCGCGACCCGCGGGCTGTGGCTGGCCGTCGGGCTGGTCGCCCTCGTGACCGGACAAGTCATCCCTTACGCCCGGGCCCGGGCCGAATCTTTGGGCCTGGACGGACGGGGGGGCCTGACGGGCCGGGCCGACCGGGTGCTCATCACGTGCCTGGCGCTGTTCCTGGCCGGTCTCGGCGCCCCTTACGCCCTCGAGGCGGGGGTGGCCCTGATGGCGGTGCTGGGCGTGGTCACCGTCGCCCAGCGGATGGTCAAGGCCGCCCGGAGCGGCGCGCCGGCGTCCGAGGGATCGGCCTGAGGCTTCGGCTGTCCCGCCGATGGGCCCGGCGCCGCGGCGGGGAATCGCCCGGGAAAGGTGGCCTCAGCAGGGGGTATCAGGTGCCAGGCCGCTGCGGCGGATGAGTGCGAAGGCAAACTGATCCCAGATGTTGTGGTCGCAGTCGAACGCGACCACAACATCTGGTGTTCGTCCATCATCCCGCCCGCACCGCCCTCGCCAGCGTGTCGTTTCCCACTGCCCTCGTGGCACCCTAAACTACGAGTCAGTGTGCCGTTTGACAGGAAGGACGACCGTGAGATGCCCCGCCTGTGGTCGTGATGTCAGCGACCCCGTCAACTTCTGTCCCTATTGCGGCGCTCGCCTCAACGCCGCCCAGGAGGCCACGTCGGTCATGGCGTTGGTCGAGGAGCCCAGCGTCGCCGACGACCTGACGCCGGACCAGGTCCGCGCCATCGAGGCTCTGCCCCCGGGCTCGGCCCTCCTCATCGTGGTGCGCGGACCGGGTCGGGGATCGCGCTACCTGCTGAAAGAGGACACCGTGGCGGCCGGCCGGCACCCTGATGCCGAAGTCTTCCTCGACGACGTGACCGTGTCGCGCCACCACGCCGTGTTCGGCAGGGCCGGCGACACGTGGACCGTCTCCGACACGTCTAGCCTCAACGGCACCTACGTCAATCGCGCGCTCATCTCGGCGCCGGTGCAATTGCGCACGGGCGACGAAGTCCAAATCGGCAAGTATCGGCTGATGTTCTTCGCAGGACCTCACGGGAATCGGTAATGGCGCAGCCCTACAGGAGCATTGGCCAGGTTCTCTCCATGGTCAAGCCGGAGTTTCCCGATATTTCGATCTCAAAGATCAGATATCTGGAATCAGAGGGACTGATTTCGCCGGAGCGGGCACCGTCGGGCTACCGGCGCTACAGCCAAGCGGACGTGGAACGGCTGCGGTACGTCTTGTCCGCCCAGAAGAATCATTACTTGCCCCTCAAGGTCATCCGGGAACACTTGGAGTTGATCGATCAGGGGCTCGACCCGCCCAGCGTCGAGCCGGTCGAGCCCGTACCGGTGCCGCCGCCCCCCGAGGCGTCGTCCGACGACGAGCACTTCGCCGGCGGCAGCGGCACCCGGCCGCTGAAACTGACCCGGGCACAGCTGCTGGAACGGTCGGGCTTGGCCGAGGCGACCATGGTCGACTTGGAACTCCACCAGGTCGTCAAACCTAGGCGGGGCACAGCCTTCTACGGCTGGGAGTCGCTGACCGTGGCGATCGTGGCCCGCAAACTGGCGCCGTTCGGCATGGACGCCCGCCACCTGCGCGCGGTCAAGCAGGCGGCCGAACGAGAGATCAGTCTGGTGGAGCAGGCGGTCTCCCCCTACAGCCGGCGGCGGGACACCCTGCGCCGCACGACCATCGAGGTGGCGGACCTCATCATGCACGCCCACGCCGCCCTCATGCAGACCGCCTTGGATCGCTGAGGCCGGGCGCGCGCGCCCCGGCCCTGCGGCAGGCTCAACCCAGCGTGAAGACTGCGACACGCCCCCTTGCGGCGGGGGAGGGACCGTCGTTGACCCGGCCGGTCGGAGTGCCTACCGTTCCATGAGACCGGGTGAGATTCCCGGCAGAGCACAGAAAGAGCACAGGCGATGGCTGTCACGAGTCCCACCAGTTCCGGCCAGGAGGCGCTGTTCGAGGGCGATTTCG
>JGI20166J26741_11546252_pt1 | contig 12205 bp, 9 predicted proteins | sample TergutCu122P5_FD_26741 | JGI IMG/M metagenome (IMG submission 26741) | reverse complement strand
ACTTTGGATATAGGTGTTTTGGGTTATATCGGTATACTTTAACATAAGGAACACCCTCCCGAAGTTTGGTCCTTTCCTCCTGTGACACCCTGTATATATATACGTAAATGGGATTAACACCTGACAAGATATGTTAAGTAGACTTTAGCCATTGATATTATAAATAAGAGAAGTGCACTGGCGAAATCCCATTGTAACCAGTTACATCCAAAAACGAGAAGGAAATTCAAGAAATTTCAATTCTTTACCTCGTAAATAGCTGAAATGATAAGGCAAATAACCGGCCTCACGTCCCGGCTACTTAACACCCAATAAGGACCCAAAATTGCTACTGAATATGAAGCTGTATGGTCCCGAGGGCCGCTGTGCACAATTTTTGGGAAGAGAAAAATTTCTTCTCCCTGCCGGGAATCGAAGCACGTCCTCTCGGTCGCGCAACTGTGCCGACTGAGTTCTGAGCTTTTGCAGATGTGCACAATATCCATAACTAATAAAGCGAACTGTAAATTTCGGTGCAATTTTTGGGATGCCATGCCAGTATTTTATAACCCATTTTTCAAATTCAGTGATAATCCAAGTTCTTATTACGATTTTTATCCCTTCTTTAAATTTATCAATCACTATTTTATTACTGATAAAGAGAGCAGACTTCAGCCGACGAATAAAAGGTATTTTATGTTTTTGCACCGTGCATTGTGATACAATTATGGAATGTAAGTTTAGGTAAGGTTTCACCCTGTAACAGGCCACACGGCCCCAAGACGGGGAGTAGATGTATAGCTCTACTCTTTCATGACCTCGGCACTAGATGTGGCTGGGTGGTCAGCGTCACGCCTCGGCCGCCTTTACTCCCGGGAAAGTCCCGGTACCCATTGTACAGGAGGCTGGGTGGGCCCAAGGGCAGGTATGGACGGGTGCGGAAAATCTCGCCTCCACCGGGATTCGACCCCCGGACCGTCCAGCCCGCAGGCAGTCGCTATACCGACTAACCTATCCTGGCCCATATTATGTAACGTAAACCAACAAAATGCACACTACTCAAATTAATGTTTCATTTCAATTCTTGGTGTCTTCCATATATTTAGAACATCACGTGTTCATCATCAGCAAGAACATATGTACTTGCAGTTTTTTATGGAATATTTTTCATGCAGTCTTGCAGGTGGAAAGATGTGCTCGAATAAAAGCTATATCTGCTAGTAAATAAACATCATTATTCTCAGCTGATCTGTAGATGCCTTTGGTTATGAAATGTGGCGTATTTTTATGAGCAAATAGCATGCTTACAAATGGCACTTGTCTAAAACGTGATACACAGTTCGCCTTATTGTGTATCGCATTCATCACGACCTCATTTGAAGCCGTAAACTAACAAGTGTGTTTTTGCATCCAATAGCCCTTTTATTACCTCGTAGGAGGCGACTTAACATCACTTGTTGTTTCAGATATCAAAGCCGAGGCTTGTACAAGCGAGGAACCACAGAACCATTCGCAGAGGGACCTTGAGGAGCTTTTCAGATCTACTGGACGCAGTACTTTACCTGCGCGTCCTTATGCAAAACGTAGGACTCACAAACACACTTGTTTCTTCAAATATGGCGGCAGGAAAATCAAGGCAAAGTGGAAAAATCCTCGCATTTTTGATCCATAAACTCTCCCGCTGCATTTCATGAGCTTTTACGTCCCTGTGAAGTGTCTATTAAAGTAACCCTCCTTCCAGTTGCGTGTGCATTAAATTCTAAAAAAGCGGAATAGATTTGCATAAATTTCGATAGAAATACTTACAACTACAGCTTGTTAGTCGATTCCAAATTTTATTAAAATCGAAGATTAATAAAAAAAAAACTGCAGGTACGAATAGATTCAGGACAGACTACAATCAGGAAATTGCCGCTGCCATTCGTCCCATAATTTTTCTCCCCATTTGTTGTCTAAAATGTGGAGATGAACGCTGGGGGAAAAATAATTTGTTATGTTGTTTTGTATAGTTGTGAAACTCAGTTTCTAATTTTAAAGGAAGGACAAAGACTGAATGTATTCGAGAGCAAGGAGATGAGAAAGAAGTATGGGCAAAGAAGAATCAGATAACAGGAGAATATAGCACAATGGGTGCCTTAATAACTTCTACCCCTTGCCAAACACTGTAAAGGCAACCAAATTAATGAAGATAAGATAAGCTAGGCAAATGGCACGTGTGGGGAAGAGATGAGACACATACAGGATTTTGATTGGGAAACTTGAAGGAAAAACACAATTTTGTAAGTCTAGGAGCAGAGTACAGAATAATATTAAACTGGATTTTAAAGAAATCGGAAGGGAGAGTGTGTATTGGATTCGTTGGAGTCAGGATAGAGCAAGTACCGACGGTAGTGTAGTTACCGATCGGCGCTCCGCCCCGCCAACCAAGCATCAGGACCCCCAATAAATACTAATGTAGCTATTCCCATAACTCATAAGCGTGATCCAGAATACTGACTTCTGTCAGAAGAGGGGAGGTCTGTTGGAAACAACACAAGACATGTTTTACTATTCCGCAGTTTCTGGAGGCACTCTGATCCACGGGGCCCCTGTGCCGCGGGCTCTGCGCTGGTCTTATCTAAGCAACAGATAAATGGGATCTTGTGAAGAAGGTAGTGAATTTTCAGCATCAAAACAAGGTAGGAAATTTCTGAACTAGCCGAGAAACTATTAGCTCTTCAAGAATAACTCGGCTCATGGCTTCATTCAACAGCAACAAACACTTTAAGCGGTTTTTTTTTGCTAATGTCGACATTTACAACGGCCTAATCCTGTTCGTATTTATCGGTAAGAAAACTCTTTGCAATATACGTTGCAATAAAACGTAAGACATATATTCTGTCCAATTAACTTTCTTGTAAGCCTTAGCTACGTAATTAAACAATTGTGACCATAACAAAAAATTGTCACCTTCATAAACAACCACGACATTAAAACACAATTTTGACATTCATAAACCGTCAAATGTCAAACACAACTATATGTATTTTATATAACTTAGGATTAATGTATCAGGTATTCAGTTAAACACAATAATATTCTATATATAATATTAATATACCAGGCATTCAGCTCAAACACAAAAAAATATATATATATATATTGTTTAATATACTATATCATGTATTCAGCCAAACACAGTAATACATATTTTATGTTATATTAATATTTAGGGTTTGAAGGTTGATTACTGGTATATTAGTTGTACTAAAACACAGCGGGGTTAATCACCTTAAGGTTAAACATTTGTCAAATAAGGCGTATAATATTCCTTCCTTAAGCCTGCATTACTACACCACAGATGTCACAAAATAAACTTGATTATCAGCTGTGTACTTATACACCCTCGTATTGTAATATAAGGTATATATATGTATGTATATATATATCTTTATCTTTTACTACGCGTTGGGAAGCGAGCTGGTACCCAACAGTAAGAATGCTTGGGCAGGCGAGGTTTGTCTGGTGGAGGAATGTCCGGCGAGTAGGTTTCGTTTCTGGCTGGCGAAACGAACCAACCTTTGTCGACCCATTCATATTGAAGTCGTTTCAAGTCTCAGGTACTTCGTCGCCGAACTCTTACCGTGCAGCATGGGTTTGATTCCAGACCAGTCCCCGTAGCATTTGTGGAGGATAGTTTTTCTTATAATAATCCGTCATTTCTCTGTCAATATCATACCACCGGTACTCCATTTGCACATTTCTTTCATGAAACAAGGAAACAATAAAATTCAGGCAATTAGGAGCGTCGTGAAATATAACACGCCTCTGTCTCTGTTTGTAGCCTGATGTCTATGTCGCTTAAGTAGTCTTTCTTCCATTGGTTCTTCCTTAAAATTTTGTGTGCATTTTTCGTATCCTCCATGCCGCCACGACCCCTATTAGAATCCTTGGTTTGGTCACTGTTCTGAGATTTGGTGCAGAGTACAAATTATAGAGCACCGGTTCCAGTGGCCTCGCTGGCTATGGCGTAGGTCTGCGGCCGCTCGCCTAATGAGATTGCGGGTTCGAATCCTGCCGGGGGAATGGAAGTTTGTCTCTTGTGAGGGTTGTGTGTTGTCAGCTAGAGGTCCATGCGACTATCTGATCAATTGTCCAGAGGAGTCCTGCCGACTGTGGTGGGTCGTTGTGTGTGATCTAGAAACATCAAGAATGAGGCCATAGCCCGCGTTGGGCCGCAGAGCCCCCCCCCCCAAAGGAGAAACTTAAACATTTATTCCGTCCTTGTTACTTATTGTGTTTAAAATCCGTAAAATTTGGTTTAAAATTTTACGTGTAACCCCCACCCCTCCCCAAGGCCGAATAAGTCACAAGTAACAAGCTTTCTAGTGACAGCACAAAATGTGCTTAAAATGTCTTTTTCACGAATTTATACCTTACTTAATTCCGTCGTATTCAGAGTATAGGTCACCTCTCTGCATGCCCCATTAATTTAATGCGATATCCAATTTTCTTCTGTTCCCAGTTTTTCAATACCATGTCAATGGTGGATCAGATCTTATCACACTGGAGTGCAGCCCTGAAATTCACGTAACATAAGCATTAATTCTGCGTAGTCATGACAGGTACGTAATTTGTTAGTCAGTGTGTCGGATGTCGGCGAATTGAAGGTGGTGTTAGCCAGTGGCGTTGCAGTCCTGAACGAGGGTGTGAGGGGAACACTCAGCGAAAGACGTTCTCAAGGTCATTACTCATCAACGTATCAAAATGTAAAAGATTTGGTGGAGACGATCCCTCACTGCCGGTGATACGCACCAATATAGCATTAAAGAGGCTTACATGCCCTTATTGTCTTGTCCGCGTGTCAGCCCCTACTGTGTTGCCCAACAGGTATGTCGCTGTAAGAACTCTTAATTTTTTTATGGCAATAGTTGCCGCGTCGTTCCTAGTGGCCGAGTGGTCTAAGGCGTCGGTCCGCGGCCCCTCGCTTCCTGGTACTGCGGGTTCGAATTCCGCCTGGTGGCACGGATGTCTCTTGTGAGTGTCGTGTGTTGTCAGGTAGAGGTCTACGCGTCGGGCTGATCATTCGTTAGTAGTCAATGTAAATATAAAATTGGAGACAGAGTTACGTTTATAGTGTGATTATAGGCCTACTTCATTGCGCTGCATGACGGAAGTTCGCGGGTTGAATTCCCGAAGGGGTCATTGAGATTTTTCATTGAAAAAACCCTTCCGGCCGCACTATAGTCCTGGAGCCGACTCAGCCTCTAACGGAAATGAGTACAGGGTATCTCCGGGGGAGTAAAGGCAGCCAGTTCGTAGAGCTGACAACTTTACCACTTTCATGTGCCGATTTTATAGAAACGCTGGGGGCCTCAACTTCCTGGAAAATTCAAGCCTGTCCAGGCCTGTACAGCGGATTGCTTTACCTATAGGCATATTTTTAATAGTACATCAACAGTTGCAATAACCGAAGGTCAAGGCCAAGACGTATGCAAAGCGGATGTGGGCAGTAACCGCCCTTGTACTATGTCGTAGGCTTGAGTCAAGTTCTGGGGGGTTTTCCGTACTAGAAATCCACAGGCCGGTATTTGACAAGCCCGATCAGATAAACCAGAATGGGGCGATTTAAGACAAATAAGGAAGAATTCTTTGTTACCAACTTCGAAAGACGAAGAGCTCTCGAGAAATGCACATTTCACAACAGCTACAGCTCATCACCTTCTCATGTAACGTAAAGATAGTCAGATCCTTCATGCTGAGAGAGCCGTTGTTGCATGTCCCTCCCCTAAGAAACGATTTAAATGCTTGTTCCCATATGAAGTATATACAATTGTAATGTACGTAAGTAAATTCCCCTGTTCCTTGCACAAATGCAGGGCCATGGGCTGTATAATCCTCATGACGCCTCGTTTGAAAGGAAACACTGCTTGATTTTGGTATATTAATTGTGGGATTTGTTTTGGTTGCCACAAGAAGCGCCGGCAAAATAACAGTGACGGAGTGCGTTCAAGTAATTTGACCTGAGTTATTAACCTTCAGTCCCAATTATCTGTTAAGTGTTTCAACCAAATCTACTGCGCATTTGTTTGACTTACTTACTCCATACTTACTTACTTGCTCCATGGAGCAGAGTCCTTCTTGAGAAGCTAACCGGTTTTCGGCTAGTCAAGAAATTCCCCGCATTTTATGGAACACGAAAGTTCATTACCGCATTCACAACTGCCTGCCACCTGTCCCTATCCTGGGCCAGCTCGATCCAGTCCATGCCCCCTCATCCCACTTCCTGAAGATCCATCTTAATGTTATCCACCCATCTACCGCTGGGTCTCCCAAGCGGTGTCTATCCCTCAGCTTACTCCACCAAAACCCTGTATACGCCTCTCCTCTTCCCCATACATGCTACATGCCGCCCATCTCATTCTTCTTGATTTTATCACCCGAACAATACTGGGTGACGAGAAAGATCATTAAGTTCTTCATTATGTTGTTTTCTCCACTCTCCTGTTACCTCGTCCCTCCTAGGACCAAATATTCTCCTCAACACCCTATTCTCAAACACTCTCAGCCTATGTTCCTCCCTCAATGTCAGCGACCAAGTTTCACACCCTTACAAAATAACAGTCACAATTATAGCTCTGTATATTTTATAACTCTGTATATTTCTGGATAGCCAACTGGAAGACAAAAGATTATGCACCGAATAACAACAAGCATTCCCTGACTTGCATTTGTTTGACACTGGCCACAATTTAAAAACTGCACTCTTAGAAGGCATAATTTCAGATGTATAGGATACATACGTGACAGAATTCTCTTTAGGAAATGATTTATTATGATGAATTGTGGCTATTCAAATGATATGTTTATGTTTAATACTGCGGAACGTATTGTGTTATGTTCATGGAAGTAACAATTCCCGCTTCATTGTTATGCGGTGTAACAATGACAAATACGGAAATATGGTGTCTGAAAAAAGGAGGAAAGTGCAATTTTTATGTTTTTGTAGCAACACACTTTATTACCAAAATACCTGCCGACTTTAGCACATCTGTTTGTCACAGTTTTACTACGATATACATTTTTCAGTGCACATGGGCACCGACATCGAAGGAAAAATAATTTTGCATAGTTCCACACAGAGATATTTGGTTCTTGGCACTACAGTGACGTCTGGAATTTGTGCTTAAAATTGAGATTTTTAAGAACTATGTGTGTCATACTAGAACCACAAATTTATTTGAATTTTAAGACAACATTTTATTTAGATTTAGACCTAAGAACCTTCAGATAAACTGGTACTGAAAAAGTGACCTTAATGTCAGTCTAATAGCTACATGTTTCGGATTTATTAATATTAATCATTCAACAGAATTCGGTAAAATAACATTTAGAGTTACATCACGAACTGAAATAACGCCAAAACTTTCAGCTGCTATACTTATGACAAAACAATGACTTTTGTCAATAAGTAGTTATATTTATGGTTATTAACATTTTGTTTGACACAAGAGACATCCCATATTAAAATATATTTGAGTTATGTTAATTCTTGAATTAATATCTGCCAATACCGGTGACTATATTGTCTTAGGCGTAGGTCTGCGGCCGATCGCTTGCGGGCTTTCGGGTTCGAAACCCGCCGGGGACATCGCTGTCTGTCTCTTGGGAATATTGTGTGTTGTCAGGTAGAGGTCTCTGCGACGGGCTGATTCCCCATCCAGAGGGGTCCTGCCGCGTGTACGTGTGTCATTGAGTGTGATCAGGTGCAACAGTAACCCTCTAGAGCTACAATGTATAGGTAGAACTGGTCAGACTAAGAATTGAAGAAAAATGAAAGAAATTATCAATAATTTCACGCTCTGATTTTTTTTATTATTATTGTCGATAAGTGTTGTAGTCTCCACACATTTCATTAACCTTCTTTTGCTCAATATTATGTTTTGTATTTCTGTATTTTGTATTGTACACTCTGTTGCACATTTACCTCATCGGACTTGGTGGATATTTATTGTTACAAAACTGCAGACACACACATGAATACTTTTGTATATGTTTAAACATTTGCCTTACCAATATATTTTCAAGTTAAATTTACAAATTACAGTGAGATCTGATAGATTTTAGGCTTCCACCACGGAGCATTTGAGGCTTTCACTCTTCTGGGATGTTACGACGTACGTGTGCACTTCTTTACGTATTTGTCGTGTTATTTAGAGCTTTTTCAAAGAAGCAGATTATGTTCTATTGAGCTTGAAGTAACATAGAATTTACACTGGCTAGATACGAACCAAAACTGAATTAGCCCGGCAACGTGCATTGTGCCAACCCAATCAAAAATTTAACCTACAAATATTCAGTATTGTGTGAGATCTAACGTGCGGCGGACTTAATCATCATGGCACCCAGCGCGCAGTGACTGTCTAATTGCGGTAGTCATTTGTTAGAGGCTTCGTTTGGTATGGCTGCGAATACACCACTTGAGCAAGGAATTCTCTTAAGAATAAAACGTTTTAATCGAGACGTCTATGAAATATTTATTTAAATATGGAAGTCAGTAGTTCCTCTTGTTAATTCCTTATTCTTGTCCGACAAAAATAGAGCTTACGGAAAGCGATTACTGTTCTTTATGTCTCAAAATTCATAAATCAAATATATAGGGTATTTCTGAAACTTGTTTAAATCCTCAGGCAGGGGGTTTTGTGGATTGTGTCACCATGCAGACTTAACAGCGTGTACTACCTTTCGAAACGTGGACACGAGGATATTAGATAATAAATAAAGTAATAATGAATAGAGTATCACGTAACTTTAATAAACTATCTCGTCCATTTTATGGCACTGTTTTATATACACTCCTTTACATTCGGCCTGAAGATGACTTTCAAGAGCCGAAACACGTTGCTGTAAATTATTTTAATTATTAATAAATAGTTAATTAAAGTTGTGTTCCACTCTATTTATTATTACCTCATTTAACAGATTATAATTCAACGGGGGTGCCTTGCCTAAAAACTGAAAATGAGGATATTATTTTCCTTCAAAACTGTGGAAACCACACCAAAATTACCCTGGATCATAACTCACAGAAAACTAAAGACCGAACATTCGATATCACGGAAACGTGAAACTGATCGTCTCCTGTGTTATTACGTTGCGTCCGCTAATATGTTTGTAAGGACGTTTCGAAGAAACTGGTTACTGAATTTGGTCCAGGACGATTAAAATCAATGCATTTTCCCTACCCCCTTAATTAAGCAGCCACATGAACCAAATTTACTCACCCTTAATATAGAGGCAGCGTATATTTCCGAAACGTCCAAACAAACTTATTATCCTACGTGACATAATAAACAACGTCATTTGAGCAGCATACACCCAAAGAGCTCGACAACTAACGAAACCTGGAAATTATTAGGTCCTTAGTCAGAAAAACGTAAGGGAAGATGCTACTTTGTATATCAGGACGTAAGTGGAAGAATAATATTAAAGTGAAAGACGATTGGACGTAGATTAGTTTTATCTACTTAGTGACACGGACCAGTTGTGGGCTGTTGTAAACAAGGCAGTGAACTCCTGGTTGCCATAAAGAGTCGGGCAATTTCTTTGCCAGCTGGTTGTTTACGGACTGTAAAGGAGAGGCTGATGATGACTGCTTTACGGAAACAAACATTCATCGACTAGCTTTGTCCATGTGTTCTATCAGAATCGCGAAAGTCATTACAGGTCCAGTTATTGAGATAAGAAAAAGTTGTTTCCTACAAGCACAGACTTTCCCTCTCCTCTACCTATAATTGTCAAATTTGACCCATTGCTATTCTAAACGCTCATTAGTCCTATCAAGGGTGGCCAAAATGGTTTAGCCTAAATCAACACGAACATTAATTTAAGAGTTGCCGTACAAATTGGACACATAACAGAGCTCATAGTTTCTGTCTTATGACCTAATAATTAACTCTTCAAGCTTTAATATTATTAAGGCAAATTATGCTCTTAGAAATTGAGTATAAATATTTTTCAAATGTTTGCAATGAAATTTTGCCTACTTTATTGTCACTCACTTTCATTGTTCTAAAGCAATGGCAGAGTAATAAAATTCCATCACACCACAGAATCAGTGAAGATTTCTGCTCCTATAATCCCCGTGTTTACAATGGTCACTAACAAAGCTATACATCTGCCACATAATGACCCAACTTCCTGCCAGGGTCTACTAATTACATGTGTATTAATCTAAATATAAAATTTTACACATCTGCACATTATTTCAGATCACATAAACGTACATGTTTCCTTTTGCAGGAAATAAAATGCGAATATGCGTATAGCGTAATATTGAGGAGCTTTCGCTTAATCATTTTTGCTGTGGAAAAGCAATAAGTATTAAATATTCTGAGTGCGTGTGTCTGTATTTTTGTTTAATTATACGGTCTAAAAAGCCTATGCCCCATATTATATTTCCATCTGCGGCTTGTCTGGCACTACCATATTTTTTAACATTATCTCACAAACGGCACGATTTTCGGGAATACACATTACTGAAGACAAAATGCTTGTTTTTATTTTCTATACGACTTTTTATTGCTCATTATAGGAAAATCTAGCGAGATATTACCATAAATGTACATAGGTCTTCATGTAATATGCCCGTTTTTGTCAGATTTTAACACTTGAATTTTCATGAGAGATTTTCATAAAACTCTCGAATACGAAATTTCATGAAAATCGGTCCAGTGGGAGCCGAGTTGTTTCGTGCGGACAGACAGAAGTACAGACGGACGAACATACAAGACGAAACTAATAGCTGTTTTCGCAATTTTGCGAACACCCCTAAAACAATTCTGAGTGAAAAATGGTATGAAAAAGTGACCTGACTTCAAGGCCAAAGATTAGAGTCTAAAAACGGGGTTTTATCTACGCAGGAATGAAATATCAGGTTTTAAGAAAAGCCTGGCATTAACTGTTGAGCAACTGTCAGCTCCTCGAGAAGGAACTTGTTCGATCAAAATTATTACTTATAGAATAAAGGGTGTATTATCAAGCTAACAAGAAATCCGTTGTCCATGAGAAACGCGTGGACCGGCCGTTGAGAAATGAGGCTTTAGAAAAGAAGTTAAATTAGAAATCGCGTGCTTTTTATTACCTACACGAGGCAGAAAAAGTGTGGGGCACAACCATGTCCGATATGACGTTCTCAAGGAAAGTCTTTCAGACGTTGTTGCACGACGCACCGTTACTAAGATAAATGTTATGTTGTCCCTGTGTTTAATTAGCATAACATTTTAAAGACGGTGGCGGTACAACTCCATACATTCTCACCGATGGCTGACACAAATCCCCAAATTTTTTTAACTACATTCTAGCAGTGTTGTCTTCGAATCTCAGACAGGAGAGCTACTTCCCTGAGGGGGGTTTTTTTTTCCCTTAGGCCACTCATGGAAATTACGGAGTATCACTTTAAGTGGACCACGAATACATCCTTCCACATCCTTCCCATCGTATATTTTTATTTACATACAATTTTTATAAATATTTAATTTTTATGTATGCGATTATCATAGTCCGTATAGTGACCAGGCTTCGCGCAGGGAAACACAGAGAAACCGGTTTGAACACCGATGGAGGCAAGAGATTTTTTCTTTCTCCAAAAGCTCACACCGGCTCTGGGGTCCGTCCAATCTCCTATTCAATGTTTACCATGGAGTTTTCCCCTGTGAGTAAAGCAGCCGGGACGTGAAGCTGTCCACTCACCTTATCTAGTGTCTTGTTTAAGAATAAGCTGAGATACATATCATTTCCACCACGAATTTTCATGGAGTACGCAAGGGAAACTTGATCTTTCCCCCTGGTTTAACATTGCACATCCTAATATTGACAAGTGAATCGTAATATATTTGCATAATATTAATACATTCCTATTGGAATATTCTGGAAATTAAGAGGTACATAATCTTATGTTACGTACATTATATTTAAAAATATTCCAAGAAAAACATCAGAATCATGAATGAATTTCATCTGGATACAAGAAAACTGTTGGCAATAATTCAGCTGCACAAGGTTACATGAACGGTATTAGAGGCATACATAAACACATAGTAAAAGGGATAGCTATATGTATGAACCGCCGGTCCCAGTGGCCTCGCCGTCTAAGGCGTAGGTCTACGGCCGCTCGCCTGCTGCGATCGTGGGTTCGAATCCCACCCAGGGCTTGGATGTTTGTGTGTTGTGAGTGTTGTGTGTTGTC
>JGI20166J26741_11546141_pt1 | contig 12205 bp, 13 predicted proteins | sample TergutCu122P5_FD_26741 | JGI IMG/M metagenome (IMG submission 26741) | reverse complement strand
AACCGCCATTTCCCCTCTACCCTGTACTAACAATATTGCAGTCAGTCCATGTATCCATAGCACTGTGATGTAACAGTACTGCAGTAACTGCAGGCAGTACTGCCATTTCCCCTCTACCCTGTACTAACAACATTGCAGTCAGTCCATTTATTCAAAGCACTGTGATGCAACAGTACTGCAGTAACTGCAGGCAGAACCGCCATTTCCCCTCTACCCTGTACTAACAATATTGCAGTCAGACCATGTATCCAAAGCATTGTGATGTAACAGTACTGCAGTAACTGCAGACAGAACCGCCATTTCCCCTGTACCCTGTACTAACAATATTACAGTCAGTCCATGTATCCATAGCACTTTGATGTAACAGTACTACAGTAACTGCAGGCAGAACCGCCATTTCCCCTCTACCCTGCACTAACAATATTTCAGTCAGACCATGTATCCAAAGCATTGTGATTTAACAGTACTGCAGTAACTGCAGACAGAACCGCCATTTCCCCTCTACCCTGTACTAACAACATTGCAATTAGTCCATGTATCCAAAGCATTGTGATGTAACAGTACTACAGTAACTGCAGCAAAACCGCCATTTCCCCTTCTACCCTGTACTAACAATATTGCAGTCAGTCCATGTATCCATAGCACTGTGATGTAACAGTACTGCAGTAACTGCAGGCAGAACCGCCATTTCCCCTCAACCCTCTACTAACAACATTGCCGTCAGTCCATGTATTCATAGCACTGTGATGTAACAGTACTGCAGTAACTGCAGGCAGAACCGCCATTTCCCCTCTACCCTGTACTAACAACACTGCAGTCAGTCCATTTATCCTTAGCATTGTTATATAAACAGTTTAATAATTTTCATTAATACGTATATTTAAGCGTGTTCAAATGCATGTTATCTGAGATATGATGCCGTGTATTTTGGTAAACAGATATCTAGCTTCTGACTGAAGTACTGACTTCTCTTCGCTTTCAACAGTCTGTCCACATACACTGTATGCGCCACATTGGTAAGACACTTACATGGATTGGACTATCGGTTTCAGAAACAAAGCCAAAAGTTTACCTTTAATTCATTATATTTCTTTTACTTAAGAACAGCTGTACACACGGCTGGCGACACACAGGATTAATGTGGATTAAAATATGACACTTAAAGAAGACAGACAATAAAATAACCGCTTTCACTTATCTCTATGGCGACTTTGGTATCTCAGCATCTCAAAATGTCAAAGTAACTGGATTATGCGTTATCATGAATTCAGACGAGATAATTTTCCTTTCGAAGTGTCGCAATTCTTACATTCTTTTTAGTATAGCTACATATAGTACTGAATAACTATTTACATTAAATACCAATATACTGGTAGAAGAAGCTTTACATTGAATTTAAATACCAACAGCAAGAGTCAATTTGGTTTTTCACTTTTATTAGCCGACTAAATGCACTTTTATTATACAAAACTTAGATGTTAAAATCTACGTTGTATAAAAATTTTTAAAAGATATGAAATTGAAGATCCCTCCGACATGTTTCGGACCGTATGTGGTCCATCATCAGGGAGTATAAAGCTTTACTTGGCTCAAATTCATATTGGTTCACTGATGTTTAGCTTTTGCTTAATTTGTGTTTCGCAGCGTAATTTTTGAACCAGTGGTGGGTGTGTGTACAGTACGACGGCCTGAGAACGTAGATTTTAACTTCTAAGTTTTGTGTAATCAAAGGCATTTAGTCGGCTAATAAAAGTGATTGTCTATAATAATGCACGGTGAAAACCCGAAATCTGTTTGGTTTTGTTGTATAGTCGCAAGGCCGATATTCCTGTCTCGACCCACAGACCGACCACACTGACTATTCATTGTGATTTTCCTCAGAGACTACATGCTGCATATCGAGATATTACATGATAATTGATAAAGAATATTTCCTTCCACTTCCCTCACAACTCATCTCATCATATGGCGCTATTTCCAGTCAGTTATTGACAGCAACGATACATTAAAATAAATTAACCCATTAAAGGCAGCGACGTAGTATATTAGCTCTTGAAGTGATAACGAATTACTTGCGTTAGACAAAAATATTTTGGACTTTGTTTTTCTGCAGTATCAAAAATCAAGTTAGAAGTTACTTTTGACTCCAAACTTTTTAATTGTATTATCAGTGTTGCAAGATAAGTTGGATCACCTGACAAACTGTAACGTTAGAGATAACTTGTGTCTGGTATTTGCTGTAAAATGAATTAGCATTTAAGATCACCACGTGCTCACCTGAACTGTTAATCTTTATTGATTATTGTTTATCTGTGTGATAAATATGAGAGTTACTTGATAAATCCACGATGCTGCAGAATGTAATGGCATTTGAAGACAAGTATGACACACAAATTTCTATCTTTAATGTACCCACGTATTACCGTATCTGCCACCTCTTTTATTAGCACTAAGTGAATTTAAATCTCTCCCTGTACAAAAAGTAGAGGGAATGGCGGTATATACCGCTCGGCCTTCATCTTGAAGTTAGGATTTTTTTTTGTCAGTTTCAATCCCGGAACTTTATTCCCAGCGCCAATTTAATAGTAGGCTGTATGGGCTGCGTAGTATATTGGCATACTTCGTGTATGAGGAAAAAATTCCTTGCCCATTCTAGGAATCAAACCAAGTTCTTTCAGTTTTACAACCTATAGCCTTGTCACTAAACTGATTGAACTCTGCTGGCTCCCATTATTAACACCTTTGTGGTTCATACAGTGCAACGGGCGTTAAATGCAGTTTAATATTATCCTTGTGCTGGGCTTCAAAACTGTCATAGAAGAAGGGAGTATTGAAGTTACAGACCACAATTATCCTGCGGGTTTCATGGTAAGGCATCTAATTTTTATTCCTAATGCTGTTGGGTCAGATTTCCTTTCTTCTGCTTCAAAACAGCATATTGTTCTCCCTATCACTGTCTGCCAGTAAACAGTAGCTTACGTCTACAGCTGGTGGCCATTTGTTCCTAACTCTCTATTTGTTACATCGGTGTAGGCGCTCTATCGAAATTGCTAAAAGTCACAATTTGCTTCGTCATGTCATTCCGTCCGTCTGACCGCTGGAGACAATTCGGCTTCCACTACAGGAATTTCTATGAAAGTATTTGAAGATTTTCTCAATATCTGTCGAGATAAATCAATTTTCAATGAAATCTGAAAACAATAACGGATACATTACTCTAAAACCAATGCACATTTGTGACAGTATCTCTCTAAATTCTTTTTGAATGGAAAATATTTCAACCAGATTATAGAGAACATCAAAACTTATATTTTGTATTCAATAAATCTCTTCTGAAATGCATGTTGTGTATCAGATAAAGTGGAAAACACGATAGAGTAAGACATGCCACAAATTGTGACAAGGTACATGCGCTTTACATTTTCGATAACTGAAGCTTCAGACACAAAATAAGAATAAGCCATACGTACTGATTTGAAAGACACTAACGGTTACTCGAACGCGTCTCAAAATTACGTCATACTTACATTGCCTGTCTGGTGCAGTACCGTGCGAACTTAGCAGCTGATAAACAATTTCCAAATACCCTGTACAACCTTCAGCAAATTTAGCAGTAACGTTCACCATGGTCTGGGTTACGTGATTTTAAGGGAAATTATTATGGTTGTACAGTTACAGAAGATCACGTAACCACAGTTGAAATGCTTTCAATGTGGAATATCAAGATAACAATTGCACGTACTTAACGGACTGTATGAGCACTATCATTCAACAGTGAGTGCTGGAATTTCACAGTGCAGTAGATTTTTAAATAAAGTGCAAATCTGTACACACCTTCACATTTTAACTAAAATTATGGTAGGAATACTATTCACTATCCTTACTTTTTTTAACTTTGAAAAAAAACGAACTTAGTGGCCATACAATCCTGTGCATGAGTGAAAACAAATATACAACTGGAAAATATTTCAACCCATTTTCCCATAGCCCTCTAGGATAAAGGACACAGCTGTTATATAATTATATATCACACTTCAGTCTACTGGAAGATAAGGAGATCACAGTTCGCTCTATGACTGAATACTGGTATATAATAATACATGAATTTCTTCGTTAGTATCTAAAGTATCCCAGGTTAAAATAATATATATATATAAATTAAATTGACACAAAACAACAGATACTTTAAAATCATGCGCAATATGTGGGTAGTGAGACGCAGTGGGCCTGTGGCCAGTATATAATAGTAACTGCGAAAGCACCGTCCTTAATTCGTGACCAAATGGAATACGGGGGATCGCCGCATTGCCTACAGTCAGACTTTACGCTGTGAGTGTACAGTGAGGATTCTTGTCGAATACAACAACTCTTGTATTTAAATTTCACCCTAAAACAGGCCACAAAGACCCAGATTTGGAATATAGCTTTAGCTCTACTCTTTCTTTAAGCTCGGCCCTAGATGGGGTTCGGTTGTCAAGGCCAAGCCCCAGTCATTTTGCCTCCGGAGAATACTCGGTGCGCACTGTGTAGGAGGCAGGGTGGGCCACAGGGTCCAACTGGACAGGTGCGGAAAATCTCGCCACCACTGGGATTCCATCCCCGGAGAGTCCAGCCAGCAGCTATTCACTATACAGACTAAAAACTGCTGTATTTCCATAGATGGAGTGTTCTTCAATAAGATAAGCAAACTGAAAATTTTCGGTAGATAAGTCATTGAGAAAGTAATTTGGGGATTATTTCATTTGTGTCTTTGTCAGTTTATTAAAACAGAAATGACTTTTATATATATTGCTTGTTTTGTTGCGTTTTTCTCTTCTTGAACGTAAATTAATTCTTTCACTTCACATAGAGATTTATTCGTGGAAGACACTGTATATATTACTCTTTATGAATTATGTTCCAATATACATTTCACAGGTTATGTTATTCTGACAATTGTTTCTTTACTGTTGACAGTATCAGCCTATCTGTTCGTTATAACATTAAAGTGTAATGCCGATCTCACCTATAGGTCGGTACATGTCATTCTAAAGGAAATCATCGACTGCAAACCAGTACCAGACCTGGTGTTTATTTACCACGAGTTATCGTGGTCTTTCACAGTTACTGCACTAGAATAATGACAATAATATCAGCCGACCATCACAGTGCAGTTTACTGAACACCATTATTCGCTACTTTCACAGTTACTGCACTCTAATAATGACAAATGTATCACCAGACCATCACAGTGCAGTTTACTGAACACCAACATTCGTTACTTTCACAGTTACTGCACTAGATTAATGACAATTATTTCAGCAGACCATCACAGTGCAGTTTACTGAACACCAACATCCGCTACTTTCACAGTTACTTCACTATACTAATGACAATTATATCAGCAGACCAGCACAGTGCAGTTTACTGAACAACAACCTTCGCTACTTTCACAGTTACTGCACTATAATAATGACAATTATATCAGCAGACCAGCACAGTGCAGTTTACTGCACACCAACATTCGCTACTTTCACAGTTACTGCACTATAATAATGACAATTATATCAGTATACCTTCACACTGCAGTTAACTGAAAACAAATATTCGCTACTTTCACAAATACTGCATTAAAATAATGACAATTATATCAGCAGACCTTCACAGTGAACTTAATGTTTTTCTGACCGTGCATCATGATTTGACTATACATTAATTACCAACTTGATGCACTGACTATTATTTATTCGTAAAATATTACTCTTCTCTACATGGTACAGTCACTCTCTAAAAGAGTCCTGGTGGCCTGTTGATACGCAGCGATAGCTGCGTATCAACAGGCCACCAGGACTCTTATAGAGAGTGACGGTACCATATGCTGCTTGTATGCAACTATGTCTTCCTGAAGATGAGCACTTGATGCTCGAAACATGTAGAAGAGAGTAATATTTTACGAATAAATAATAGTCAGTGCATCAATTTGGTAATTAATGTATAGTCTTCACAGTGAAGTTTACTGAACACCAACCTTCGATGCAGGCATCTCAACGATTGGACTGCAAACCAATAGACTCCCTGGAGTATAGCGGAAAAAGCTCATTAGTGAAAGAAAGATGCGGGAGGGTACTTGGACGGTAGAGAAACCTCCAAGAAAAACTCCTCCATCTCAGGCTAAGGTAACAGGAGGGGGCATTGGGGGTTTGAAAAGACACCACTCAGACTGGAGTATACTATCCCTGGAAAAGCAGCAACCCAAAAAGCCCAGGAACACCCAAGTGTCAGACTGAGACATATAAGAAAGTTAGCACTGGAATCAAGATGGCGATTTTTCATAGGCACTATCCTGATGCAAAACTGTTTCAAATTCAGATTGACATAATCCAGGTAAAACCCTTCACTGCAGTAGATGCAAACCCCTTTAGGGGAGATTCCTCCACAATTCTTACATTCCAAATTTGCACAGGGAGTATTTTGAATCACCTGTGCAAAAGAATTCACAAAGGATTGGTTAATGCGAACTATCAGTGGACTTGGGGAGCTTTGAAAATGTGCGGAGCTGACTGTGGTCGACTCCATGGATCTCACTAAGAGACCCAGGGTGCTTGTTCGCTTTCCTGATACTTCCTAAGTCAATACCATCATGACACGTCTCAAGAAACAAAATCCTGAGCTCAACACGTCGGACTCTTCAGTCATGAGTCGAAAGGCCAGCGTTTGCTCCTTCTCGGAGCAAACGCTGGCCTTCTCTATTGAATCCAACTCTCATAAAGCTCTAGCCCGATCAAACTTCAAGGCCTTCTGGGGATTGGGAAGAATCATCTTTCGGAACCTGAAGGAAGTTAAGAAAAATCCAGAGACTGAGAGTTCTACAAGTAAACCTTCACCACATTAGGGCGGCCTTGGCCGCCCTCTGCGTTGCCATGAAGAGCTGTGATTTTGTCCTTATACAGGAACCTTGGACTTACAAGGTGGCAATCAGAGGTCCAAAGGAGGTAGGTGGAGAACGTATTTACAGTAGATCCACTCAGAATCCCAGGGCATGTATTCTAATCAAGAAAGGTTTCCAGATACTGCCGTTGATGCATCACTGTTCCAGGGATCTCACGGCAGTGAAAATCAAAACTAGTGACAGAGGGCCGAGGGAGATCATTCATGGATCGGCCTATCTTCCATACAACGACGCTGAACTTCCACCTCCCGGGGAGTTGGAGAGGCTGGTGATGGTTTTTAGGACTGAAGGAACTCACCTCATCATTGGCTGTGATGCAAACTCGCATCACACCTCCTGGGGAAGTACAAACATTAATAGCAGAGGTGAGTCCCTGTTCAACTACATTATGGCTAATGGATTGGACATAATGAATAGAGGCAACAGACCTACCTTTGCTACGTCTAAGAGGCAGGAAGTTATTGACATCACGATTGCCACTTTTCATGCTGGCAATCTTATAAAAGATTGGCATGTAACTGAGGAAGTAAGTCGTTCAGACCACAGATACATCCGATTTAATGTTATGGGTATTGACCATTCAGTTATAACTTATCGACGTTCACGCAGAACCGACTGGGAGTCGTTCAGAACTGACCTGTCAGGTTGTCTGAGTGGTATGACAGACAAAATAAATCATTTCACAGATCTTGAAATAACCGCTAATCAGCTTCAAGATGCCATTGCTTTTGCTTATAATGAAAACGGTCCCCTTACCGTGAGGAGGAACAGCAGGATTACAACAGGGTGAAATCAAGACCTCGCGGTGCAAAGGAAGAAAGTATGTAGATTATTCAATGTAGCCAAGAAGTCAGGAAACTGGACTGACTACAAAAGAACCTTAACAGACTACAATAAGGCGTTCAGACAGGCCAAGAAATAATCATGGAGAAGACACTGTGAGGAGATTGAAAAGGCTCCAGAATGTGCCAGACTTCACAGGATTCTTTCTAAAGATGAGCAGAGTGCAATCAGCTCCATCCAACTTGAAAATGAAGATTATACCATGACAGAGAAAGGGACCCTGGAAGAATTACTCCGGGTCCACTTCCCTGGCTCAGAAATAATCTGGGAACCTTCTGGAGGCTGGGACGATCTTGAACTGGAGTTTCCGAAATGGACTGGATCCAGGGAAGACTGGACACTGTCCAAGAGGATCATTAGTTATGACAAATTGAAATGGACTGTCTTCTCATTTCTATCCTATAAATCAAAAGGCATGGATGGAATAATGCCCATCATGCTACAGCAGGGCTTTGAACTGCTAGCGGGAAAGCTCTTGATGTCATTGAGAGCCAATCTTGCACTAGGCCACATTCCTATGAGTTGGAAGCACACCAGAGTGGTTTTTATACCTAAACCTCTGAAACCACTGACCCATACGAAGTTCCTGCGGCCCATTAGTCTCATATCTTTTATACTCAAAATACTTAAGAAACTTCTTGATAGACATATCAGAGGAGGTGTTCTGATTGGAAAACCACTTCACCAGAACCAGTTTGCCTATAGAGCAGGTATGCTTACGCAAACAGCTCTCTTCTAGGTGGTTCACAGACTGGAAAAGTGCCTGGAACATAGAGAGATTGCTTTGGGTGCCTTCCTGGATATAGAAGGGGCATTTGACAACACCTCTTTCAATACAATAATTACGGCCTCCAGGGAGCGTGGACTAGAGGAAACCTGTTGCAGGTGGATCAGGTCCATGCTTGAGTGCAGGCTTGTACACATTTCCTTTATGGGTAGCAGTTTGACTGCTAAAGTTGCAGCAGGCTGTCCGCAGGGTGGAGTTTTATCTCCCCTCCTGTGGAATCTAGTTGTTGATAGGCTTTTGATTGCTACAAATGACCCAGGTTTTAGTACCTCCGGCTATGCTGACGATATTGTCATCATAGTACAAGGTAAATTTACACACACCATTGGAGAGATTATGCAAAAAGCCCTGAATGTGGTACTTAAATGGGCTGTAAAAGACGGTCTATATATAAGCCCTCATAAAAGAGCCATAGTCCCATTTACCAATAGAAGGAAATTAAAGGGCTTAGGACCTCTAATACTCCACAGTAAAGAACTTAAAATGCTGGACGATGTTTAGTATCTGGGGGTAACTTTGGACTCGAAGCTTATCTGGAATCAGGATTTACAGAAAATAATCAGGAAAACGCAAACCACTTTTGCGTTAGTTAGTCGCACATGTGGTAGAAAATGGGGCCTTAGACCTAGTATGGTACAGTGGCCCTGTACTAGGGTAATTAGACCCTTCATATCCTATGGTGCCTTGGTTTTTTAGCTCAAGGTAATACAAAAAATCACTAAAACACAACCAGGCAGAATTCAAAGAATGGCCTGCCTAACCATTACGGGGGCTATGAAATCGACCCCTACTGCAGCAATGGAGATGCTTCTGAATCTGACTCCGTTTGATCTACTTATCACGGCGGAGGCGAGGATGGCTCTCTATAGACTATACATAATCAAGCAACCGGCTGATCCTAAAACAGTAGCAGGGATGCTAACCATCTGGAAAAATGTGAGTGACCCCATTCTGGACATGCGGTCAGATCACACTATTCCAGTCTACAATTGTCCTAAACTCTTTAATGTTACAATAGTTGCAGACTATTGGAGGAAAAAGACCCGAAGTTCCCGGAGAATGCGCTGATTTGGTACACTGATGGTTCCAGAACTGACTCGGGGACAGAATCTGGTATATATGGCTTAAGACCAAATAGAAGCTATTGCTTCCCTTTGGGTAAATTTGCCACAGTCTTTCAAATTGAAATTTATGCCATCTTAAAATGTGCATAGGAAAATACAAGAAGGTCCTATACAAACCAGGGGATTCTAATTTTTCTGATAGCCAGGCTGCACTTAAGGCACTCAGTGGCCCGAAGGTAACTTCTACACTGGTTGCAGAATGCCTGGATGCCCTTTTTGCGTTGGCGAGCCTTAATGAGGTCACTCTGTGTATCTGGGCGCCGGGGCATTAGGGATTCTCTGGCAATGAACAGGCTGATAAGCTTGCTAGACAAATGTCAGCTACGTCGATACTTAGTCCAGAGCTGGCTCTTGAATTACCTAAGTGTGTGGCAAGATAAGCAATTAAGAACTGGACTGAATATCACCACTTCAGCAAATGAAAGATATGCTAAATTGAGGACACGGCAAGCTTTTCATAGGCAGACCGAGTAAGAAAAGAGCTGATGACCTACTTAAATTAGGCAGGCAACAACTAAAAACGGTAGTAGCGATCCTCACCCGACATAATCCGGTAAGAGAACACCTGTGTATTATGGGCCTGTTTAACAGGGATCAATCCTGCATATTCTGTAGAATGGAGACTCAAAAAGTGCAGCAAATCGAAAGCTGCTGCGAGTCATTTTCTTATCAGCGTTACAATTATTTTGGGAAAACGTTTGTTGAACATAAAGAAATTAGCAGAGCCTCAGTTAGGGACTTCTGCCTCTTTATTAGGGAGACAGGATTAATGAATCTGTGCTAAATGGCGTGTTCAGGGTTGCACAATAAGCCTCAGGATGAGGTGCTTTCAGGGCATCAGCGGACGGGTTCTAAGAAGAAGAAGAAGAAGAAGAAGAAGAAGACGAAGAAACTGTAGTTTATCTAGCCTATAAGAAAGTCCGACCCGGTTTTGAAATTCCATTGAAGGTAAGGTATTGAACTCTTTGTGAATATCGAGGGTTGAGAAAAGACATATCGGTGGTATAGTGTGAATGTGACAGCTAATTGTAACAGACAGACAGATATATTGGAGGTATAGACTGAATTTGACAGTTAAATGTAACAGACAGACAAATATAGTGGTGGTATAGTGTGACTGTAACAGCTAAATGTAATAGAAAGACAGATATAGCGGGGGTATAGTGTGATTGTTACAGTTAAATGTAACAGAGAGACAGATATAGTGGTGGTATGGTGTGACTGTGGCAGCTAAATGTAACAGACAGACAGATATAGTGGTGGTATAGTGTGACTGTGGCAGCTAAATGTAACATACAGACAGATATAGTGGTGGTAGAGTGTGACTGTGACAGCTATATATAACAGACAGATATAGTGGTGGTATAGTGTGACTGTGACAGGTAAATGTAACAGACCGACAGACATAGTGGTGGTAAAGTGTGACTGTGACAACTAAATGTAACAGAAAGACAGATATAGTGGTGGTATAGTGTGACTATGATAGCTAAATGTAACAGACAGACAGACATAGTGGTGGTATAGTGTGACTGTGACAGATAAATGTAACAGACAGACAGATATAGAGGTGGAATAGTGTGACTGTGACAGCTAAATGTAACAGGCAGACAGACAGATATAGTGGTGATAAAGTGTGACTGTGACAGCTAAATGTAACAGACAGATACAGTGGTGGTACAGTGTGATTGTGACAGCTAAATGTAACAGACAGATATAGTGGTGGTATAGTGTGATTGTGACAGCTAATTGTAACAGACAGATATAGGGGTGGTATAGTGTGAATGTGAGAGCTAAATATAAAAGATAGATATAGTAGTTGTATAGTTTGACTGTGAAAGCTAAATGTAAAAGACAGATATAGTGGCGGTATAGTGTGATTGTGACAGCTAATTGTAACAGACAGATATAGGGGTGGTATAGTGTGAATGTGAGAGCTAAATATAACAGATAGATATAGTAGTGGTATAGTTTGACTGCGACAGAAAAATGTAACAGACAGATAGAGTGGTGGTAGAGTGTAACTGTGAAAGGTAAATATAACAGAGAGATATAGTGGTGGTATAGTGTAACTTGGACAGCCAAATGTAACAGACAGATAGGGGGTGGTATAGTGTGACCGTGACAGGCAAATGTAGCAGAGAGATACAGTGGTGGTATAGTGTGACTGTGACAGCTAAATGTAACAGACAGATACAGTGGTGGTATAGTGTGACTGTGACAGCTAAATGTAACAGAAAGACAGACAGATATAGTGGTGGTGTAGTGTGATTCTGACAGCTAAATGTAACAAACAGACAGATATAGTGGTGGTGTAGATTGACTGTGAGAGCTAAATGTAAGAGACAGATCTAGTGGTGGTACAGTGTGAATATGAGAGCTAAATATAACAGATAGATAGAGTAGTGGTATAGTTTGACTGTGACAGCTAAATGTAACAGACAGATATAGGGGTGGTGTAGTGTGAATGTGAGAGCTTAAAAAAACAGTTAGGTATATTAGTGGTATAGTTTGACTGTGACATCT
>JGI20166J26741_11546030_pt1 | contig 12205 bp, 7 predicted proteins | sample TergutCu122P5_FD_26741 | JGI IMG/M metagenome (IMG submission 26741) | reverse complement strand
TATGGGTCGGAACCTATTTGATAGGGCAACTGACTCCATGGATGCTGGAACACCTGACTCCTGCCGGCACATTTTTCCTGTTTGCAGGTATGTGCGTTCCGTATATGTTGATAGTTTGGAAATTAGTACCCGAAACGGCAGGTAAATCTCTGGAGGAAATAGAACGGCTTTGGTAAATATAATAAAGAATGAATCAAATTGAATAATACTACGATAAATTAACAATTAAAAGAAAAATATATGAGACAAATTTGTAGAATAGTGGGAATCCTTTTTGCTTTATGTGTTTTGATTGCGACAACTGTATCGGCACAAACAGTGAAGGGGAAAATTGTGGATGATAAAGGCGAGCCGATTATTGGCGCCAATGTTATGGAAAAAGGAACCCAAAACGGGACAATAACGAATGTGAATGGCGATTTTAATCTGCAACTTAAATCAGTAAAATCAGTTTTGGAGATAACATACGTTGGTTATCAGAAAAAGGAGATAAACCCCGATTTACAAAACAATAATGTTATCAAATTACAAGAAGCAATTACTGAATTGGCGGAATATGTAGTGGTTGGATATGGAATGCAAAAGAGAGGAAGTATAACTGGTTCCGTTTCTCAAGTAAGTAACAAAGAATTAGTTACTGCTCCGAGCGGTAATCTTTCCTCTTTGCTTCAAGGTCGCTTACCGGGTTTGGTAACTAAGCAATACAGCGGACAGCCGGGAACCGACGGAGCATCGCTTTATATAAGAGGCATCGGAGCGGGAGACGGAAATCTGTTAGTAGTGGTCGATGGCGTTATCCGCTCTTTCCCAGACATCAATCCCGAAGAAATAGAATCAATATCAATTCTTAAAGATGCAGCGGCAGCCGCTGTATATGGAGTGAGGGCGTCCGCCGGCGTTATGATTATCACCACTAAACGAGGAAAGGAGCAAAAACCTGCAATTACTTATAATTCTGCCATTTCAGTCAGTCAAAACACCTCGTTCCCCAAATTTTTGCATGGCGCCGATTATGCCTATTGGTATGACAAAGCGCAAGAATTAGACGGCATTCCAGAAGCCAACCGTCGATTTACACCAGATGAGATAAACCGCTTAAGAAATGGCGATCCGCAAGGAGTTTATTCCGATATTGACTGGTTTGGAATGCTCTTCAATAATTATGTACCAACTTATACAAATAACTTGTCGCTTACCGGAGGTAATAGCGATTTCAAATATTTTGTTGCCGTCGGAGCTTACAATCAAAATGGGGTGGTAAAACAAACAAATTTCAACCGGTATAATATTCGAACAAATATTGACGCAAATGTGACAAAAAACCTGAGTATGAGCGTTGGTTTGGGATTACGGCAATCTACTACGGAAGAACCCGGAGTTGCAACAAGTTGGATGTTCCAATCGGCAATGTTGGCCTATCCAATAATTGCTCCTGTTACTGTATCGGGACAACCAACCGCAACTGCCAATCTGGAAGGAAACGGGAATCAAAATCCTGTAGCGGCAAGGGATTTATCAGGTTCTCGGGTCACAGCGGAGAAAAAGGTTGAAAGCAATTTGGGCTTTGATTATAAAATTCCGGGCGTCAAAGGATTAAAAGCAAAAATCAATCTGGCATACGACAATATGTATCGGACATTTAAGCGTGAATTGCTGGCATATAAAGTACAAGTATATAACCAAGCTACTAAAACATGGACGGAACAATATGCCCGTCATTTAACAAATGGTAAATCACGGGTTGACCAAACATTTGCGGAACAATACAATTATACGTTTCAACCATCGCTCGAATATGCCAATAAATTCAATAAACACGATATTTCAGCGCTATTTCTCTATGAATATGCCTATATCAGATACGACGACCTGTTGGCAGCCAAGCAGAGTTTTCCGGTAACAGACATTATGGATTTGAATTTTGGGGAAGAAGTGATTGACGATGCAGTTGGAGGAGGACACAGCATAAACAAACGCGCCGGTTACGTCGGACGTATCAACTATGCCTACGATAATAAATATCTTCTTGAACTTACTGCCCGTTACGACGGCACGCCTTATTTACCGGCGAAAAATCGATGGGGATTATTCCCAAGCGTATCTGTTGGATGGCGAATTTCGGAAGAACAGTTTTTCAAGGAAAAATTTAATTTTGTCGATAATCTCAAATTAAGAGCTTCTATGGGACGGCTGGGTAGCGATGCCGCATTGAATTACAGCTATTCTTATATGTCCATGGCATCTATGAGCCAGACGCCGATTGTAATGATAGATAACGAACCCAAACGGTATCTGGGAATCAGTGCACCTCCCAACAATAATCTCAAATGGCAAATAAATGACACTTACAATGCCGGTATTGAATTAAGTCTGTGGAAACAATTATTAGGTCTGGAATTAGATGTTTTTTACATGAAAACGTCTCGTACATTGGAAAGCCAATCCAATTATCCGCCATCGGCAGGCAATTATTATCCACAACTTATTAATTACGGAAAACATGATAATAAAGGGTTTGAAGTGGTATTGACCCACCATAAGAAGGTCAACAATTTCCAATACAATATACGAGGCAATATTTCATTAGCGAAAAATAAAATTCTAAGAGCCACGGAAGACCCGAATTTACCTTCTTCCCTGCGTCTTACAGGACGACCGATGGGACAAGTTTTTGGCTTTGTATCCGACGGATTATTTCAAAGCGCGGAAGAAATTAGCAATAGTCCGGTGTATGGGCCTACTTTGCCGGGAGAAATTAAACTGAAAGACATAAACGGAGATGGCCGGATCACGTGGGATCAAGACCGTGTTCCCATCGGCAGAAGTAATATTCCGGAAATGATGTTCGGCTTGAATCTGGATGCTAACTGGAAAAACTTTGATGCCAGCTTATTTTTTCAGGGCGCTTCATTATTTGACGTTTATCTTTGCGGCTTGTACACCGACCGTGGATTTATCGACGATACATTTTACACAAGATCTTTTTTCGCAGACGGCAACGCCCCCTATTACTTGGTTGAAGGCGCTTGGACTCCTGAAAATACCAATGCGCAATATCCTCGTTTGAGTACACAAATACGTACCAATGGAGGAAAATATTCAGATTGGTGGATTAAAGACGGTACATACTTGCGCCTTAAATCGGCACAAATCGGTTATACAATTCCAACATCTATTACAAAAAAGGCAGGAATAGAAAAAGTACGTTTGGCATTTTCCGGAAGTAATCTATTTACATTGACGGGTTTGAAATACCTTGACCCCGAAATGCCTAACGTCAATCAAGGATACTATCCCCAACAACGGGTGTATGAATTTAGTTTGAATGTAACATTTTAAGTCTTAATCATATGAAACGATTAACAATCATAAAATATTTTGTCTGTGCAGCGCTTTTGTCTGTATGCGTCGGATGCAGCATGGACCCTGAAATAACAAATTCGTATTCTGAAAGTACATTATGGAGTAGCGAAGAAAACCTCGAATTATACCTGAACAGTTTCTACTCCCTGATAGGACAATCATATTATGATCCTCTGATAAACGACGACGCTTATAGCGATATTGTGAAAAGCAGCGTCTCATGGTCGCCACAAAACGTATGGGCTTTTGGGAAGGTTACCATAACTCCTGCCAATGATGTTTTCGACAATTGGGGTTGGGGTTATCAATGGATATCGTCATGCAACCGGTTTTTGAGCGGTTTAGCCCAAAACGGCGGCAATCTTCCCGAAGCTACTCGCTTGCGGGCAGAAGCGGAAGTACGCTTTTTCCGTGCTTATGTGAATTTTTGTCTTGCACGGCGGTTTGGAGCGAGCATCGTTTTGCATAAAACGTTACAGGATATGGAACAAAAATCTTTTCCGAGATGCACTCCCGACGAATGTTGGGATTTTATCGCCGAAGATTTGGACTTTGCGGCAAAAAATCTACCTCTTTCTCCTCCGCAGGGAAAACTTTCCATTGGCGCTGCACTGGGAATGAAAGCCCGGGCAATGTTATATGCGAAGCGATGGTTGGCGGCATCCACTGCGGTAGAAGAATTAGACCAGTTGGGAAAGTACGAATTATATCCCGATTATGCGGAACTGTTCAAATTAAGACGTTCGGACGGTCGAGCAAACAAGGAAAGCATTCTGGATTTTGGATTCCAAGCGCCTAATTTCGGATATATATTCGACATGTACTATTGTCCGCCAGGCGATGGAGGACAATCTCAACTCAATCCTACGGACAATTTGGTGTCGCAATATCAAATGGCAGACGGATCCGACTTTGACTGGAAAAATCCTGCTGAGGCGGCAAATCCTTATCAAGGACGCGAAGCACGATTTTATGCCTCTATTTTGTACAATGGAGCAACATGGAAAGGACGAACAATCCAAAGCTACCAAGGTGGTATTGACGGATGGTCTATGGCAGGAGGAACTACTCCAACAGGATACTATATCCGGAAATTTTTGGACGAGCGGTTGCCGGCACAAACATTTCCAGCCACTGACCTTACATTCTATTTCATGCGTTATGCAGAAGTTCTGTTGATTTATGCAGAAGCAATGGCCGAACAAAACAAGTTGAACGAAGCGCTCATTGCATTGAATAAAGTACGGGCAAGAGCCGGATTCACAAAAAACGTTACGGCAAAAACCCACGATGAATTTATGACTTTACTTCGACATGAACGTATGATTGAACTGGCATTTGAAGGACATCGTTTTTGGGATTTAAGAAGATGGGATTTGGCAAAATCCACACTTGACAATACACACCTCTGGGGTGTGAAACCAACCAAAAACGGAAATACATTCACTTACGAATTAATTGATTGCGATGGAGGAAACAGCCGAATATATCTCGACAAATACGCACGTTTCCCAATACCGCAAACGGAAATTCAACGGAATGTACAGTGTGAACAATTTGAAGAGTGGAAATAATTTTAAAAATATAACATAATGAAACTGATAAATAAAATACAATATCTATTTTTCCTATTCGCTTTCATAGCCTGCGAATCACCCGAAATGGGAGAAACGATTAACGATTCGGATGGACTGGTAAATTTTGTTATCAAAGACCCTGTCTCCAATATTGAATATCATCCCACAGTAGCGGGTCCCTATAACGACGGCGATACGATTTTTTTCAAGATACCTTCGCCTATTGAGAACCCTTTGGATGTAAGTAAACTGAGAGCCTATTGCAGCATTCAGAACAATTGTAAAGTAGTACCGGGACTTTCTGCCGGGTTTATTGATTTTACAAATCCTTATTCGCTGACGGTAATTACTGGGAAAGGCATAACAAAAACAAATTATATAAAAGTTTTGCCCATTAAACCGATAGCCGGATTTGTCAAAGTATGGGCCAAATTCAATCCGGAAAGTCTTTCATGGTTTGCTCCCGGTTGGATTCCAGGTCTTGATGTAGTGGGCGATTACTTGTTAATACATAGTAATATTGATTTTGACGGAAAACCAATAGAAGTTCGTAATCGTTTTACCGGCGATTTGGTAAAAACAATTCCTGTTCCGGCTACAGTAACGAGGCAAATATGCGCCGATGAAGCAGGTCATTTTATTGTTACTCGATTTAACAATTACGGAGCCGGATTTGTGGTTTATTATTATGAAGATATAGATAGCAATCCGGTTGTAATCTTGAACTGGCCTGACGGACAATGTCCTGTCAATACGGGATTTAAGACAAAAGTAGTTGGAAATCTAAAAACAGGGAAAGCCTATATCTTTACTACAGTCGGAATTGCTTATTCATCGCAGAATAAAAATCCGAACTCAAATACAAATATATACCAATGGGAATTAAACGATGGAGTTCCTGTAAGTGTAGAACCAACAGTTATTTCAACAGGTTTACCTTTATGGAACTGGTGCTCGGCTTACCGGAAAACGACGGATGTTAATTCTGATTTGATTTATACTTACCATGTATATCAACCCGATCAAGGAAGCCGGATTGTCATAAAACAGGCAGATGGTGAAACTTTCGAAATGAATCCTGTGAATCATTTATACAGGGTTTTTGACCTGAAAACTTTCAATATCGGAAACGATGATTTTCTCGCCATTTCACAGCAAGCGTATGAAGATGCAGCTCCCACTTCGCTAAAAGTTTTTGACATAACCGATAAGAAAAAATTAAATCTAAAGCCGGGTGATGAAGATTATGACCGGTTCAGTCTAATGCAATCGGAAGATTTTCCAACATGGAACGTTACCCGGGAAGGTGGTGTTGCAGTTGCTGTAAATGGAACAGAAGCCTATATTTATTTATTGGTAACTTCTTCCGCGGGCGGTGCAGGTGTAGTAGCATATAAAATGACCTATTATGGTGAATAAATAAATAAAAATAAATTGTGAAAGTATGAAAAATTTAGTAGTGAAAGTAAGTCTTTTATTGTTGGGTATTTTTCTGACAATAACTGCCAAAGGTGATGATTTATTCATATATGGAACAGATGGATCCAAACAGTCATTCCCTCTGGACGAAATCAGTAAACTAACGTTTACAAATGAAATTATGGAAATAAACAAAACGGATGGTACAAGCACAACCGTAGCGTTTAATCTTTTGAAATTTTTTAGTTTGAAAGACTATCAATTTTCAAATATCAAACCTGTAATCAAGGGGATGATTAAGGTTTATCCTAATCCCGTGATAAATGATGTAATTGTAAATAATGAACAGGCAATTACCTCAGTAACGTTATCCAATCTGCAAGGTCAGAAATTGTTGGAGCTTTTCCCCGGAACAACGGAAATTAATATACCGTTGACTTCCTTTTCTGCAGGTATCTATCTCTTGCAGGTTACAGATAAAAATGGAACCACTATTCAAAAAATAATTAAAAAATGATGAATATGAAAACAAAAAGACACTTACCAATCGGCATTTTGTTTATTATGCTGCTTTTTATTACAATAAAGTCGTATGCTGCCAATGAAAAATATTATTGCGTTTACAAAAACGGCAGTATCAATCAATTTTTTCCCGGGAACGAAACAGACAGCGTCAAAATGGAAGACTCTGCGTTGAATTTTTACAAAAATAATATAGCAACATCCGTAGTATTATCGGATATTGACAGTATCGTTTTCAAAACTAAAAACATTGCGTTTACAAAAGTATGGTCGAAATTTTATCCTGACGATATTTCATGGTTCTCCAGAGGATGGATACCAAGTATTGAAACAGTAGGAGATTACTTATTAGTACATTGCAATGTGGACTTTGACGGACAGCCCATTGAGGTTCGTAATCGTTTTACCGGCGACTTGGTAAAAACATTTCCTGTTCCGGCTACAGTAACGAGGCAGATATGCGCCGATGAGGCAGGTCATTTTATTGTTACTCGATTCAACAATTTTGGTGCCGGATTTGTGGTTTATTATTACGAAGATATAGATAGCGATCCGATTGTAATATTGACCTGGCCTGACGGACAATGTCCTGCCAATACAGGATTTAAGACAAGCGTTGTCGGGAATCTGAAAACAGGGAAAGCCTATATCTATACTACAGTCGGAATTGGTTATACATCTCAGAACAAAAATCCGAACACAAATACAAATATATATCAATGGGAATTAAACGACGGAGTTCCCGTAAGTGTAGAACCAACAGTTATTTCAACGGGTTTACCTCTATGGGATTGGTGTTCGGCTCACGGGAAAACGACGGATGTTAATTCTGATTTGATTTATACTTACCATGTATATCAACCCGACCAGGGAAGCCGAATTGTTATAAAACAGGCAGATGGTGAAACTTTCGAAATGAATCCTGCGAATCATTTATACAGGATTTTCGACTTGAAACCTTTCAATATCGGAAGTGATGATTTTCTTGCTATTTCCCAGCAAGGCTACGAGGATGCAGCTCCTATTTCGCTGAAAGTGTTTGAAACAACCAACAAGGAAAATCTCAGTCTTACGCCGGATGCCGAAAATTATGCTAACTTTGCACTCATGCAATCGGAAGATTTTCCGGCATGGAACGTTACCCGCGAAGGAGATGTGGCTGTTAGCGTAAATGGAAGCGAAGCGTATATATATCTGTTAATCACTTCATCCGATTTTACCGGAGCTGGTATTGTTGCCTATAAAATGACATATTTCGACGAATAGAAAAGGTATATTCTTTTGAATATGAATAGAAAAATGATGATTACTTTCCTTTTGTGCATATTTGTTTTCACCATGTATGCACAGGAGGAAATTGATTTGACGCTGATTCCTCCGGCATTTGTCACCAACAAAGTGGATTTGGACATACGGATTGGTGCAAGTAATCGTAAAGACAAAGCCCGAAAACTTGAACTTTCGCTGTATTTGGACAATGAAAACAAACAGTCGTTGCTTCGTGACACCGTCATCAACCTGAAACCGTACGGCGCACAGGAAATCAAATATGTAATGCCGACAGGTGATAAAACAGGAAAACGACAAATCATTCTGGTTGCAAAAGAAGGGAAAAAAGAAATCCGGAAAAAGAAAAACATTGAAATCATCAACTCCTCTATTCGCTCTTCCCTGCTTATCGGTGGCGCCTGGACAGGCATTTACCATTGGAGTGAAACGGAAGGTAAGCGCTGGAACAACGACCTCAAACAAATAACCGACGGGCAATGGAAAGAACTGATACAAGCCATGCACAAAGTTGGTATGGATATCGTTGTGATACAGGAAGTTTTCCGCAACGAAGCTTATGCAGGCAAAAACCAGATCACTTTAAGTAACTATCCTGGTAAAGCATTCTATCCGTCCGATTTATATCCTGCGCGGATGCCTATCGCTGCGAAAGACCCGGTAGAAGCTATTTTATCGGAAGCCGACAAACTTGATATGAACGTATTTGTAGGTGTAGGTTTATTCGCATGGTTTGATTTTGGCAAAGAATCTTTGGAATGGCATAAAAAGGTTGCGCAGGAGTTATGGAATAAATATGGACATCATCCTTCATTTTATGGTTTTTATGTTTCCGAAGAAAGTGGAGGAAGCCTTGACAACTGGGAAAAAGAAGAAGCCAATCGCCAAGCACGTAAAAATGAGATTGTTAATTTCTTTAAGGAATTTAAAACATTTTGTAATCATCTGGCGCCGGCAAAACCTATCATGTTTGCTACTAACAGTTTCGACATTTCTTCCGGGCTGGATGCTTATCCTGCATTATTGAAAAACTTGGATATCCTGTGTCCTTTCGGTTTTGCCCGTATGCCGGAAAAGGATATGACCGGACAACAGGCGGCAAATTTGCTGCAAGGACTGTGCGACAAGGCAGGCGCTCATCTCTGGATGGATTTGGAAGCGTTTTTGTTCAACAATGACCAATCTTTATATCCTCGTCCTGCAAAAGAAATTATTCACGACTTGAATTTATTTGATAATTTTGAAAAAATTCTGTGCTATCAGTTCCCGGGAGTATTCAACTCGCCGGAAATGTCGGTTAGAATCGGAGAGGCAAGTACACTCAATTTGTATAAAGACTATCAAAATTATCGTACCGGCTTGTTGAACAAAACAACAGTCAAACCTGTAAAAGGGACATGGCTTAATCTACCATATCAGGATGTGAGAAATAAATACATGAATCCGCCACACATTGATATGACCAATCCGGATTTTTGGGAACAAAAAATAAAGGAATATTCGGAAATGGGATTACAATATCTAATTGTTATGGCCATTGCTAATGAGCAGAGAGCTTATTACCCTTCCGGTTTTATGGAAAAAATTTATCCGCAGGGACGTAAAAGTCCGGTTGAAGCTATCATGGATGCAGCCGATAAATACAATATGCGTGTGTTTATGAGTTGCGGCTGGGCTATCAATCAGGATGACGATTTACGCAAGCCGGAAATCCGTGCTATTCAGCAACGGATAATGAGCGAAGCCGCAGCGTTATTCGGACATCGCAAATCATTCTATGGATGGTATTTACCTGTTGAAGACAGTTTAGAACCTTACCTTTCCGATCATGCCGTTGATGCAGTAAATACGCTTGCGGCAAAAGCCCGTCAATTAACGCCAAACGCTCAAATAATGATATCACCCTACGGTATTTGTAATGCCGATTTCAATAATAAAAAATTCGGTGAACAAATCAAAAAACTGAAAGTGGATATCATTGCTTATCAAGACGAAGTGGGTTGCGTCCGTGAACCGATGCCGATGAAACGGATGAAAGAGCATTTCAAGCAACTGTCGGATATTCATAAGGACAGCAATATTCATTTATGGGCTAATGTAGAATCATTTACATGGGAAAAAGAAACCAATTCGCGTGAATCGGCTCTTATTCCGGCAGCTTTTCCCCGTTATCTTTCGCAAATCACAGGCGTATCGCAAGCTGGTGTAGAAGAAGTGGTCAGTTTTGCTATCTTCGGAATCTATGATGATCCGTTGTCGCCTATGTTTATTGGGCAACCGGTTGAATCAGCGAAAGCATACAAAGATTATCACGATTGGCAAACTGGGAAAGGGCGGTGGGCGTTGCTGGAAGCTACTTTCAAAGGTGAGGTTAACCACGCTGCTATTGGAAAACCGGTTATATCGCTTTCTCATCCGGATAAGAAATTTTATGCTTTGACCGACGGAGCGCTTGGCAAAGAAGATTGTAAAGACACTTGTTGGCTTGAACTTAACGGTATGGATGTAATGGTTGATTTAGGTGTTCCAACCGCAATAAAAACCCTCGCAGCACGTTTTTTGCAATATAGGCCTGACTCCGTTGCAATGCCGGAAATGGTTGATTTTTATCTTTCCGATAATGGTATAAATTATGAAAAAGTAAAAACAGTAAACATGGAAATATATCCTAATGACTTGCATGATTGCTGGATAGATATAGCATATACGGATTCAATCGACCGAAAGGCAAGATATGTTCGAGTGGTAGCGGAAAATAAAAAAGATATGAAACTTTTTTGCGATGAGTTATTTGTAAATCCAGAATATTAATTTAATAAATTTAAATATATGAAATACCTGTGTTTATTACTTATTTTGATTTCAACTTTTACCTGTGGAGGAGATTCAAAATACACTCCGGCAAACAATCAGCAGCCGGACCCGAAAGATACCGTTGTGGTAAATAATGAATTTCTAAAAAAAATAAAGGGCAACTTGATAGAAATTGATATGACTATGTTGCCGTCTCTTAATATTACCCCAGAAGCGCTTGTCAACGATTTGAAAAAAGCAAAAATCACATCTGTTCATATATTCATCGCAGGCTATTGGGATGGCAATAAAAATGATGCTATTTTTAAACCGGAATACATGGAAGCTTTGAAAAACAATGGAATAGCTATTTGGCTCATGATGTGTGGAAATTGTTTTTACGGAACGCCTCCTCTTCCTGTCGAATGGGAAATGCAAACGCTTACTCCTTATCCCGGTATTAAATTTTATTCCTTTCACAATGATGATTACGTAAATTGGCAGGTAGAACGGGTAAAGACCATCATGAAAAACTATGATTTCATTGGTATTGAGTTTGCAGAGTCCTATTTCCCCGAATGGAAAACTATCCTCACCAATGGTGTATATGGCGATGTAAGCTATTTTGCAAGGGAAAAATTCTCTAAAGAATACATGCATTTGACAACCGTACTCACTTTTGATGAAATCAAAAACAATCCGACAACGTACCAGCAATGGATAACTTACCGGGCAGACGCCATTATAAATTTTAATCAAAAAATAAAAGATGTCATCAAAAGCGTAAATCCTAATACGCTGTTTGCCGCTTGGGGTATTGGTATCAGAGGAGGCTCCTTGTCGGAAATACGCGAACACTTTGGTTTAGACCAGGAACGTATCGTAAAAGAGGTTAAACCCGATTTGATGTTCATTCAAACCGCATCACAAGATTGGGGCGACGCCTCTTTACCTTATAGTTACCTATCAGAATATTCCTACATCGTAAATGCACTGAAAAAAGCCGATCCACAGGTAGTTTTAGGTATTCAGACGGATATTGCATCTCTATCCTGGAGTAACTCCAACGTTCCCAAACGCACTTGGGATTGGTGGATGAATTTTTGTGATTTATCCTTGAAATCAGGATATTATACGAATACGGCGTATGAGTATTACTTTTACAAAAAGCAAGATTTATGGAAGTAGTAATTTAAACATCTTGCTTCTTGCTAAGATGCATGCTCCCAACATACCAACATCGT
>JGI20166J26741_11545919_pt1 | contig 12206 bp, 11 predicted proteins | sample TergutCu122P5_FD_26741 | JGI IMG/M metagenome (IMG submission 26741) | reverse complement strand
CTGTCCAGAAATAAACTGATCAAATATTTTTTTGAAACGCCGTAGAAGCGTTCGTCGTTTCAAAAAAATGTGCATGTTATTTCTGGACAGTTCCTTACCCCGCCAGATTCTCCGGGTTCAGCACCTTCAGCTTATCCGGCACGAACAGCCCGTCTTTGCGCACCAGCTCGCCGTCGAACCAAATCTCGCCGCCGCCCCATTCCGCCGTCTGGATGCAGACCAGATCCCAGTGGATCGCGCTCTCGTTGCCGTTCGGGGCCTCGTCGTAGCAGTTGCCCGGCGTGAAGTGGAACGAGCCCATGATCTTCTCGTCGAAAAGCGTGCTGTTCATCGGCCTGGTGATATACGGGTTGACGCCCAGCGCGAACTCGCCGGCGTAGCGCGCGCCGGCGTCCGTGTCCAGGACCTTGTTGAGGCGCTCCGTGTCGTTGGCCGACGCCTCGACGATTTTCCCGTCCTTGAATCTGAACGATATGTCCCTGTAATGAAAGCCCTGGAAATCCGAGCCGGTGTTGAAGCGGAGCGTGCCGTTGACGGAATCCCTGACCGGGGCGGTGAATATCTCGCCGTCCGGGATGTTGAGCTCGCCGGCGCAGGGCACCGCCGGGACGCCCTTGACGGAAAAGCTGAGGTCGGTGCCCGGGCCGATGATATGGACCGTATCCGTCCGCTCCATCAGCTCCTTGAGCGGCCGCATGGCCTGGAGCATCCGCCCGTAGTCCAGGTTGCAGACTTTGTAATAGAAATCGGCGTAGGCCTCTTTGCTGGAGCCGAAGTGCTGCGCCGTCGCGGCCGTGGGATAGCGGAGGATCACCCATTTCGTCTTTTTTACGCGGACGTCGGAGTGCACGGGCTTTTTGTAGAGCTTCTCGTGCAGGTTCATGTTCTCCTGCGGCACGTCGTTGTATTCGTTGGTGTTCTCCGGCGCGGAGATGCCGATGAACGCGTCCATCTGTTCCATAAACGTTCTGTCCCGGCCGGTCAGGCTCCCGTAGCGCGCTTCGGAAGCGCCCAGAAGCAGTTCCCGCTGGGTCGTCTCGGAGTAGATGTTGACAAAGGGCAGGCCGCCGGAGCGGAAGACCTCTTTGACGACGCAGTCGACCAGCGGGATCGCCTCGACGCCGGTGCACTCGATCAGGATTTTCTCGTTTTTTTGAAGGCGGCAGGAATGGTGCACCAGGCCGCTTGCCAGTTTCTCGTTCCTGGGGTCCATGGGATTCTCCTTTTGTATATACCGGATGCAGAAAACATTTGCCGACGACGTGACAGAGGAGGCTAATGTTTTCGCACTCCGGTATAGTTCCTTCGCATATTTTGGATAGTTTCAGTATACCCTATATTATATCAATATGTCATGATTTCTTCCGGCAAAATTAAATGTCCGGAATTGATTGAATAAATATTCATTATTTAGCATAAATATTATGAATTTATTGCTTGTCTTTGAGAAATACTAGGCTTGAACGGCGCACCGCCGTTATGCCGCTATTCCATATACCGGCGCGAAATCGTTAAGGAGGAGTTACTATGAGATCAAGGCCGCTGGATTGGACCGCGCTGACGCTTGTCATCATCGGCGCGCTCAACTGGGCTCTGATTGGCTTTTTCAAGTTCGACCTGGTCGCCACGCTGTTCGGCGGCATGGAATCCTGGGTCAGCAGGATCGTATACATTCTGATCGGTATTTCGGGGCTTTATTGCCTTAGCCTGTACGGCAAGCTCCACGACCGCGTCGACCATATCGACCGCGTTGACCACCGCGTAAGGGACGACCATTTTATCCAGTAGCGTTAAACTTAAAAGGCGCCCGGAAACCGACCGAACGGTTTCCCGGCGCCTTTTGGCGTTCCCCCGATTGTTTTATCTATATAATGCTCTCTTACAAGTTCCATTCCAACCGACCTGGAACTCGCGTCAGCCGGCTTTCAGCTCCAGGCGGAGTCGGTCGGCGATGAGGGCGATGAATTCGCTGTTCGTCGGCTTGCCCTTGTGGTTGTTGACGGTGTAACCAAACATACTGTCTATTACGTCTACCTTCCCCCTGCTCCAGGCGACCTCGATCGCGTGGCGTATCGCGCGTTCGACACGGCTCGGCGTCGTCGCGCATTTTTTAGCTATTGACGGGTAAAGCTCCTTGGTGATGTAGTTCAGCACGTCGATGTCGTTGACCGCCATCATTATCGCCTCGCGCATGTAGTGATACCCGCGGATGTGGGCGGGCACGCCGATCTCGTGAAGGATGTTCGTAACGCGGGACTCCAGGTTGACGCTTTTCGACCGGTTTTTGTCCGGGGACGGCGACTGGCGGCAGCTGTCGCGCATCTGCCGTATCCTGGAGACGAGGCAGGCCAGGTCGAAGGGCTTGACCATGTAGTATTCCGCGCCCAGGTCGATGGTCTGCTGCATGATCTTCTCCTGGGTCACGGCGGAGAGCATGATCACCGTCGGCGGGCCCCCCGCCGGCGGCGCGGTCTTTAGCCTCTCCAGAATGCCCATGCCGTCGAGGCTTGGCATTACGCCGTCCAAAATGGCGACGTCCGGTTTTTGCTCCAGAATCTTGTTGTAAGCCTCCAGCCCGTCATAGGCCACGCCGGTCACCTGAATGTCGCGCTGCTGTTTCAGATAGCTCGAAACGGCGTCCACGAATTCCCTGTTGTCGTCCGCGAGTAGCACCTTGATCTTTTCGTCGTTCATTCTCCATCCTCCGTTTGTCAGATTTTTGTCCCATTCCCATAGTGTGAAGCCGGTTGCAGATTAAAGCAGGTAATTGGTAAATATGGGATTTTTTACCAATATTAGGAGTATAAAACAGAAATGTCCAAAAATCAACAGGGCCAAGCCGGTTTCTTACGCAGAAATATGACAATATGTGCGACAGTGTGACTTGGGATATACTTTTTCGATTAAAAAAGCGCGGTTTGCGGAGGTTTTGTCGAAATGTTTATAAATATTCATTTGTCCAGTATCTCCCTAACCGCCTCCGCCATCTCCCCCGGCTCGCAAACCCGCCCGTGCAGCACGGGCAAGCTCTCCAGCTCCGTGATTGCCTCCGGCGCGCGCGTCCCGCTCAGGCGCTCCAGGACGCGGATCTGCCCGAAGGCGTCGGCCCCGGCCAGGGCCGGGTCGATAGCCCGGCAGACTGCCTCCGCGAATTTATACGGGCTGGCCGTGGCCACGATCACGTTTTTGCGGGCGTCCCCCGTCCGGGCGGAGTATTTTTTCCAGGCCGCGTAGGCCACGGCTGTGTGCGGGTCCATCACGTAGCCCTGCCTGTAGACCTCGCGTATCGCGGCCTCGGCCTCGGCCCCGCTCCCGTATTCCCCGACGATTCCGCTCTCTTCCGCGCGGTCCGCCCGGCATTCGTATACGCCGCGCGCGTTCAGGGCCTCCATCTTCTCCTTGGTGGCCGCGCCTCCGCAGACGTGGAAAAGCAGCCGCTCCAGGTTGCTGGACACCAAAATGTCCATGGACGGGGACGACGTCAGTATGAACTCGCGGTTTTTATCGTAGACGCCGGTGTTGAAGAAGTCGTAGAGCACCTTGTTGTCGTTAGAGGCGCAGACGAGCCTGTGCACGGGCAGGCCCATGCGTTTGGCGTAGTATCCCGCCAGGATGTTGCCGAAATTGCCGGTCGGGACGGTGAAGTTCACGGCCTCGCCGGGCGATACGGCCCCGCTTTTGACGAGCCGGCCGTAGGCGTGGAAATAGTAGGCGATCTGGGGCGCGAGCCGCCCGAAGTTTATCGAGTTGGCGGAGGAAAAAAACGGGCGCGGCCCGCGCGCCCACGCGCCGGAGCCGCTCTGCGCGTCCGCGAAGATTTTTTTAACGCCGGTCTGCGTGTCGTCGAAGTTGCCGCGCACGCCCACCACATGGACGTTGCCGCCGCGCTGGGTGATCATCTGCCGCTTCTGGACGGCCGAGACGCCCTCACAGGGGAAAAACACGATCACCTTTATGCCCTCCACCCCGGCGAAGCCCTCCAGCGCGGCCTTGCCCGTGTCGCCGGACGTGGCCGTCAGCACGACGATCTCGTCGCGGACGTTTTGCTTTTCCGCCGCGGCCTTCAGCAGATAGGGCAGAAGCGACAGCGCCATGTCCTTGAACGCGGAGGTCCTGCCGTGGAAGAGCTCCAGGAAAAAGACGCCGGCCCGCTCCGCGACCGGGGCGATCTCCGGCGCGTCGAACTTGGCGTCGTAGGCCGCGCGGACGTATTTTTCAAGCTCGGCGTCCGTATAATCGGTCAGGTACGGGCGCAGTATCTCGAGAGCCGTGTCCCGGTAGGCCATGTCCGCGAGGCGCGCCCAGCCAAAGCCGGCTTCCGGGAATTTCTCCGGGACGTACAGACCGCCGTCCGGAGCCGGGCCCCGCAAAATGGCCTCGGAGGCCGTGACGCCAGTACCGCCGCCCGGGCCCGCGCTTCTGGTGCTGTAATAGAACATATCGGCCATAGCTACCTCCTGGTATTCCATCCCAGTTTATCTCTTATCCATTATCGCATTTTTCTACAAATTTGCAAGCCTGTATTTCCTTTCCGCCCTTCGCACCCTCACGCAATCCACCCCCTGGCGAGCCTGTTTTTCAGCCGCCCGCCGGACGCCTTGGCCCAGCCCAGCGGGAACTCCCCGAGGCAGACCAGTACCCAGCCGTCCCGCGCCGGGAAGTCGAGGCTCTCGCCTCTTAAGAACCGCTCCGTCCTTTCGTCGCCCGGCCCGAAGGAAGCGGAAACTTGCGCCATGCCGCGGGAAAGACCCATCGCCAGCGCCTGGGACGGCTCGAACCGCCCGGTTTTCACGTCGCCGAGGTACCAGCCGCTCCGGCGGACGCGCAGGCCGCCGAGGGGCGGCAGGCCCGCCGGGACGGCGTAGAGCGCCTGCCCGAGCCGCAGGAACGAGAAATCCCCGAAAAAATCCTCCGGGAGGGACAGGTATGCGTTGACGAAATCGCCAAACAACCCGGCGCCGTCAGTTTTATCGTATTTAACGCCTGTGCCGGCGGTTTTTTGCCGACGCGGCGGGAAACCGCCATTATTTGAAGTGTTCCCCGCCGCGGATTTTTCCCATGCCGGGCCGCTTCCGCCGTCAGAGCCGCCGGCGGCGTTTTGCCCGCCTTTTTTGCCCATCACGCACACGAAGTGCCCCTCCCCGGCGCTCCTGTGCGGCCAGACGCGGCCGCAGCCCGCAAGCTCCGGCCGGCCGCCGCCCCATTCCGGCCGCCCGCGCGAGACGCCGAGCCTCCCGCAGTCCAGCGGCCAAATCCCGAAATCGCCGTTTTCCGTCAGGAATCCGTCGATCATCGCCTCATCCTCGGCGGGGTCGAACGTGCACGTGGAGTAAACGAGCGCCCCGCCGGGCTTCGTCATCGCGGCGGCCTGGCGAAGTATCCGCCGCTGGAGCGCGGCGCATGCGGCGGGCTTTCGCGCCTCCCAGGATTTGGCCGCGTCCGGGTTTTTGCGGAACATGCCCTCTCCGGAGCACGGCGCGTCCGCCAGCACCCTGTCGAACCACCCCGCGAACCGCTCCGCGAGCCGTTCCGGGGCCTCGTTGACGACGACCGCGTTCCGGCAGCCGAACAGCTCGAGGTTTTTCACCAGCGCGCCGCAGCGGGAGGCGCTGAAATCGTTGGCCGCGAGGACGCCCGCCCCGGCCAGCGCGGCGGCCGCCTGGGTGCTCTTGCCGCCCGGCGCGGCGCACAGGTCCAGCACGCGCATTCCCGGCTTTATCCCGGCGGCGGCCGCCGGGAGCATCGCGCTGGGCTCCTGGAGGTAATACAGGCCGGCGGCGTAGAGCGGGCTCTTGGCCGGCCGGGCGCTTTCCGGGTAATAGAACCCCTCCGGGCACCAAGGCACGGCCGGCGGGTATTTATCGCACAATCCCGTTTCGGCCAGAAGCGCGGCGAGATCGGGCGCCGGGATTTTAAGCGTGTTCGCGCGCAAGGCGAAAAGCCGCTCCCCGCCGAGGCTGTCGCGGAAGGCCGGCCATTCGTCCGCCAGCAAAAGGCGCATCTTTTCGGCGAATTCTGCGGGGAGGGTTATGGGGATCATCTCCAGGGGGGAATTGCGGAATAAACATCGCGAAACCTCTCCCTGAATTATAGCAGGCGAGATGAAAATAGGCAAATAGGGGAACAGAAAGGAGTGCGTAAAATTTGAACGCTTCTACGGCGTTCTCGGCGACAGACTGTGAAGATTTTAATCGGGATTCGTATAAAAAGCCAATAGACAAGATTCTTCGCTGCGCTCAGAATGACAAAAAAGAGTCTATAGAGGTTACCTGTTATCGGAAGATTGCAGGCAACGGGACGCCCAGGGGGGCGTCCACAACGATTTTATCAAGGGGGCGTCCCATACGATTTTACCGCGAAAATTTGCCGCGCCCAACAGAAAGAACGAAATGCCGATAAGATTTGCCAATGAGCGAAATTTGTGTATAATTTATTTAATTATTAATTATTAATTATTAATTGTTATCCAAACCGGAGGCTTTATGTATCAGCAATCCGTAACCTCTGTCAGATCCCGGAACGACCGCCTGGCCCTCGCGTCCGGCCGCCGCCCGGCCGCCTGCATCCGCACGTTCGGCTGCCAGATGAACGCGCACGATTCCGAGAAGATCTCCGGCATGGCGCGGGAGATGGGCTACGAGCTCTCCGGCGACGAGCTGACGGCCGATCTGGTGGTATACAACACCTGCTGCGTGCGCGAGAACGCCGAGAACCGCTTTTTCGGCAACCTGGGGAAGATGATCCACAGGAAAAACGCCGGAGAGGACTTCGTCGCGGCGATATGCGGCTGCATGACCCAACAGAGCGCGGCGGCCGAGCGGATCAAAACGAAATACCCCCTCGTGGACATAGTGTTCGGCACGTTCAACCTCGCGGCTTTCCCGGATTTGCTGCTCGAAACCCTGACGACAGGGCGGCGGGCCGCAGAAATACGCACGGAGCACGGCGAGGGCTTCTCCGACGGTCTGCCGACGGTGCGGGAGCGCGCTTTCAGGGCCTCGGTGAACATCATGTACGGCTGCGACAACTTCTGTTCGTACTGCGTCGTGCCTTACGTCCGGGGGCGCGAGAGGAGCCGCCCGGCGGATTCGATATTGAGAGAGATCGAGGGGCTGGCCGGGTCCGGCGCGATAGAGATAACGCTGCTGGGGCAGAACGTGAACTCCTACGGCGGCGCCGGAAGCGGGGGCTTTGCGGCGCTTCTGGGGGAAATCTGCCGCGTGCCGGGGATAAAGAGGATACGCTTCATGACCTCTCACCCGAAAGACCTGTCCGACGGGCTTTTGGACAGGATCGCCGGGGAGCCGAAGATATGCCGCCACATCCACCTCCCGCTGCAATCGGGCAGCACGAAGGTGCTCGCGCGGATGAACAGGGGGTATACGAAAGAGGACTACCTCGCGCTGGCCGCGCGGATACGCGAACGGATACCCGGCGTTTCGCTGACCACGGACATAATCGTCGGTTTCCCCGGCGAGACGGAGGAGGACTTCGGGGACACGCTCGACGCCGCGCGAAAGGCGAGGTTCAACGGCGCGTACACCTTTGTATACTCGCGGCGGGCGGGCACCCCGGCGGCGGACATGCCCGGCCAGGTGCCCAAAGACGTGATGAACGCGAGGTTCGCGCGGCTGCTGGACACGCTGAACCCGATTTTCCTGGAGGAAAACCGGAAGCTTGAGGGCAGGACGCTGGAAGTCCTCGTCGAGGAGAGAAGCCCGCGCGGCGAGGGCTTTTTGACCGGGCGGACAGACGGAAACGCCATCGTGCACTTCAGGGGGGAGGCGGGGCTGATCGGCTCGCTGGCCGACGTAAGGGTCACGGGATGCCGGACGTTCTATTTTACGGGGGAACTATGCTGATTTCGGGGAAACGGCGACGATTTACTTGATCTCCTGCTCCAGACCGTCGAACTCATCCGTGCTGAAATTATGCTACACCACAATGATCTCTTTCCCCCCCCCGGTCAGGCACCTTCCCCCGCCGGGCGCGACGGCGTAGGTGTCCTCAACGCCGACCATCCCCAGGCCGTCCAGGCCCTTTTTCGGCTCCAGGGCTATGACCATGTTTTCCTCCAGAGGTTCGTCGAAGCCCGCGGCGATGACCGGGAGCTCGTCGATATGCAGGCCGACGCCGTGCCCCAGGAATTTAACCAGGCTGTTCCCGTATCCCATGAAGCCCTCGCGCAGCTCGTCCGGCAGGCTGTCCATGCAGTCCCGGTATATCCGCGAGGGGATTTCGCCCGGCGCGAGCCTCTCCGCGGCGCGGCGCTGGACGTCCAGGCAGGCCCGGTGGACGCGCGCGGCCTCAGCGGACGGCTTCGCGCCGAACATGTAGACCTGCGTCTTGTCGCTGTGGTAGCCGTTCATGCCGAAGCCGATGTCCGCGAAGACCAGGTCGCCCTTTTTCAGCCTCCGCGCCGGATCGCCGCCGACGGGCGCGGCCGGGCTTCCGCCCTTGGAGCCGCCGGGGCCGTCGTAGTTCGAGGGGTAGAGCGAATTTTCGCCGTAAGAGATGTGCCCGGCCGCGAATTCGGTCTGAAACCTGGAAAAGCGCGTCACGCCGTGATAACCGCGCCGTATCATCCGCGCGTAGACCTCGCCGGCCAGCTCGGCCTCGCTGACGCCCTCTTTGAGCATCGACGGGATGTCCTCGTCCAGCAGCCTCCTGTGCGCCTCGCCGGACTTTTCGGTCCAGTGGAGCTCGTAAGGCGATTTTACGGCCCGGACAGCGCGCAGGACGTTCTCCATGTTGCCGATTTTGGACATTTGGAGATATTTTCCGATCCGCTCGACCATCGCGTAGGGCATTGTGTCGCCCTCGATATACGCGCTTCCGAGCGCGCCGGTAATCTGCGCGGCGTCCCGGTACGACCCCATCGGGTATACGCGCTCCAGCGGCGATTCCAGCCGCGCGCGTTCGAAGCTCTTGCGCACGAAGTAGTCATAGCCGCCGCCGCGTCGGATTACCAGCAGCGCGTCCTGCATCGTGCCTGTGAAATAATACTGGTCGACCTTGCCCGCGACGAGGGCGGATTCCCAGTCGGGGAAGGCGGCGTCCATCGCGCCGCAAAAGCGCGCGCGGCGTGTTTCCAGTTCCCGGAGGGTCAGAGTCATAGGTGGCCTCGCTTTCCGTAACGGTAATTGTGCATTTATTTGATTATTTGATTATACCGGATGCAGAAAACATTTGCCGACGACGAGCCGATTCGACGAACGCTTCAGCGGCGAATCGGCGACATGAGGAAGCTAATGTTTTCGCACTCCGGTATAGAAGTAAGTATGTACGATAGACAGAGCGGCGTCAAGTTTCAATACGCGCGCGGGCAGGTCAGTCTAATTTATAGAGAAATGCACAAACCACATGTAGGGCAGGGGCTCTGCTCCTGCCGCTTTAGATCTGTTTCCGCCGATACTCAACTATATATGTGGTTTACGGCGGGAGCAGAGCCCCCGCCCTACAGTTAATTTGTGGTTTACGGCGGGAGCAGAGCCCCCGCCCTACAATTATTTACCGCTGTAATAGGCAAATTCACGGAATTTAGACTGACCTGCGCGCGCGGGTGCGGCATATTTTCGTGGGATACGCCATAATACAGCAGACTTCTTCGGAAATTACTTTGCGCTGTCACCCTGAGCGCAGCGAAGGGTCTAAAAAGCAAGATTCTTCGCTGCGCTCAGAATGACAGACTTTAATTGCCGAAGAAGTAGGGGACGCCGCCCTCGGCGTCCCGCAATGTCGGCAGATTCATGGGACGCCGCCCTCGGCGTCCCGCAATGTCGGCAGATTCATGGGACGCCGCCCTCGGCGTCCCGCAGTTGTCGATAGATTCAGGCAACGGGACGCCCAGGAGAACGTCCCCTGCGATATGCCGCGAAAATTTGCTGCGCCCTCCGCTCGCGCAAAATTGCCAGCTTCCCGCCGCCGACATAGACATACCCCAGCGCCCTCCCCGCGCGCCCGCAAAATTGTCTTGTCTATTATTGGCGGGTAATATATAATCTCACCCAAACCGGAGCGGCAGGGCAAGGTTGACTGATTTGCCCGAAACGATTGCCCAGAAATATCCTCATTTACCCTGATATCCTCAATCCCCAAAGGAGGCCCCAATGCGCGAATCAATCCTTCAGCTCCTGGAAAAAAACAGCCGCCTCAGCCCAGCGGATCTGGCCGTGATGCTCGGCCTGCCCGCCGAGGAAGTCGCCGCGGAACTCGGCAAAATGATAGACGAGCAGGTCATCTGCGGCTTTCATACCCTCGTGAACTGGGACAAGACGGGCCGCGAGTTCGTGACCGCGCTGATCGAGGTCAAGGTCACGCCCCAGCGCGGCATGGGCTTTGACCGCATCGCCCAGCGCATCTACCGCTTCGACGAGGTCAAGGCCCTGTACCTCATGTCCGGCGGCTTTGACCTGACGGTCATCGTCGAGGGCGCGACGATACGGGACGTGGCTTTCTTCGTCTCCGACAAGCTCGCCCCGCTCGAGTCCGTCCTGAGCACGGCCACCCACTTCGTTCTGAAAAAGTACAAAGACCACGGGATCGTCCTGGAAAAGGCCGTTTCCGACGACGAGAGGATGATAGTCTCCCCATGACGGACAGCAAAAAGGGCTTCGTGGCCCAGAAAATCGCCGACCTGCCGTTTTCCGGCATACGCAGGTTTTACGACATCGCCGACGAGATCGAGGGGGCCATTTCCCTGGGCGTCGGCGAGCCGGACTTCCTGACCCCCTGGAACATCCGGGAGGAGGCCATCTTCCGCCTCGAGCGCGGCGGCACGTCCTATACGTCCAACGCCGGCCTGCCCGAGCTTCGGAGGGAAATCGCCGCCTATATCCGCAAGTTCGGGACGGAGTACGACCCCAAGACCCAGGTGCTCGTGACCATCGGCGCGAGCGAGGCCATCGACGTAGCCCTCCGCGCGGTCACGGAGCCGGGCGACGAGATACTGATAGTCGAGCCGTGCTACGTCAGCTACAAGGCGTGCATCATAATGGCCGGCGGCGTCCCGGTCGTCATCTCGCCCAAGCCGGAGAACGATTTCCGGCTCCTGCCGGAAGAGATAACCGCCAAACTGACCCCCCGGACAAAGGCGCTCATCATGGGCTACCCGAACAACCCGACCGGCGCGGTAATGGAGCGCGCCGACCTCGAGAGGATCGCGGAAGTCCTCCGCGAACAGGACATCCTGGTCATATCCGACGAGATATACGCGGAGCTGACCTACGGCCCGGTCGGGCGGGAAGGCCTGGGCGACGCGGAGCACGCGTCGATCGCGGCCCTGCCCGGCATGTATGGGAAGACTTTGGTGATAAACGGCTTCTCCAAGGCCTTCGCCATGACGGGCTGGCGGCTGGGCTACGCCTGCGGCCCGGCGGAGCTTATCTCCGCCATGACCAAGATCCACCAGTACGTCCTGATGTGCGCCTCGCGCAACAGCCAGTACGCCGGCCTCGAGGCCCTGCGCAATTCGCACAAAAGCGTGGCCGCCATGCGCCGCGAATACGACGCCCGCCGCCGCGTGCTTCTGGACGGCTTCCGGGAGATCGGCCTCCCGTGCTTCGAGCCGCGCGGCGCGTTCTACACGTTCCCGTCCATACAAAAGACCGGGCTTTCCAGCGAGGAGTTCTGCGAGAAGCTGCTGATGAGCCAAAAACTCGCCGTCGTCCCCGGAAACGCCTTCGGCGAGGCGGGGGAGGGGTTCGTCAGGTGCTCGTACGCGTACTCGGTAGAGAGCCTGAAAGAGGCGCTGAGAAGGCTGAAGGCGTTTTTGCGGGAGACGTGAGAGCCCCCTGTTCTACCACTTGTCCGTCAGCATCAGCACCGACGGTATAAACGCCGCGAACACGCCCTCCGCGATCGACAGATACGGGAAAACCTTGCCCATTTTCAGCCGCAGGCCCAGCTCCAGGAACCCTTCCAGCCACAAAACCGCCCACGCTCCCCATAAAAGCGCGAACTTTACGTTCCCGGCCGTCGCGGCGAATATGCACATAGTCACCGCGTAGACGGCCACGAACAGCGAAAACCAGCCGAACGGGCGCAGGTCGAGCCTGAACAGGTTGTTCGCGGCGATGAAAAGATACGTGAACCCGAACAGGAAGCCGGAGGCCACGTTCTGGAAGTCCGTCAGGGCGCCCGCCCTCGCCAGGGCGATCAGGTTGCCGGCGATGATCACAAAGGCGGTGATAAGGTTCATCGCGGCC
>JGI20166J26741_11545808_pt1 | contig 12208 bp, 8 predicted proteins | sample TergutCu122P5_FD_26741 | JGI IMG/M metagenome (IMG submission 26741) | reverse complement strand
TGTTGATAACCTTGAGGCACGAGACGCCGTCTTCACGACCGTCACAAGCGAAGAACTTTCCGCACGGCGAAAGGGCGAACGGCATTTCGCCGAACATGGCTCTTCCCCAATTGACGGTTTCCTTGGGGAGATCAATGGTTCGCGTGATTTTTGCATTCGCGGCATCCAGGAAAAAGAGTTTTTCGTTGTACGTGAGGGCGATTTGGGAACCGTCCTGTGTAAATGCCAACCAGCAGAGTTGCGGTATGATGGGATTGTCCGGTTTGAGTTCAAATTCCATCGGGCCAAGATTCGCAAAATCAGGCCGGCTTTTTTCGGGCGATTCCAAGTCCCAGAGATCAAGCGACTGACTCCCGGTCACCAGGTAATGTCCGTCCGGTGACACAACGGCCACTCCACCAAAGCGATTACTCCATACGAAGTCTTTGCTAACCGCCGAATTGGAAAAGTACTTGTTGAGGATCGGTATTTTGTTGAATAGCGGTACGCCGAATTCTTTTCGATCCCGGAATGCGGCGTATTTGTCCTGTACGGGTTTTTGTTTTTGCCCCAAGACCATTGCCGGGGCAAGCACCATGACCACAAAAGCAAGTAAAACGGTTTTTCGCATCATTGATCCGGCCCTTGAATGAACTTTTTCCGTGAATCCAATAATGCGGGAGAATAGCAAAAATACCTCATGCGTTCAAGGGCGTTTTGCAACGAATGGGGCGTTTCAAGACTGGATGATTCAATCCGCCACGGATTGCATGGATGAAACACGGATTTCTTTCATTCGCGAAAAAGTCAACGGCTCAATCTTGTTTATCGGTCGTGTGACCCGTCCGCCGCAACTTGACACGATTTCCCGTTTTGGGATAATGATGCGGTTATTTTGATCCCAGGAAACCAGAGCACGCAGCGTAAGCGAGTGTCAAGAAATAGCAGCCGGGAACGTAAGTGACCGGTTTATACTCAAGCCGGCTGAAAATTCCGGAAGCTGGACACGGCAAGCCCTGCATCGCAGGGCGTTTGCGCGAGGCCGAAGGCTGCCGCCCATACCGGCTACGGTATATCAGGGATGTCACAGTTTTAACCCGTCGCTTACGCTCCGGGCTGCTATTGGGCACTCGCTTACGCTTCGTGCTCTGATTAAGATCGCTAACCACCCATTCTGGAAAGAATCATGACGGACACAAAAGTTGAAGTTCATTGGCACGAACATTCGGTAACACGTGAGGAACGGGAAAAACTCAACACGAACCAGGGTTGCGTCGTCTGGCTGACCGGTCTGAGTGCTTGCGGCAAGAGCACGATCGCCAACCTGGTCGATCACAAGCTCAACGCCCTGAAAAAGCACAGTTTCGTGCTCGACGGCGACAATGTGCGTCACGGCCTCAATGCCGGGCCGGGGATGCTCAAGGACATGCATGGCGAGGAATTCGCCAAACGGTTCGGGCTTGGGTTTTCCGCCCAGGATCGCGAAGAAAACATCCGGCGCATCGGTGCGGTTGCCAAATTGTTCGCCGAAGCGGGAATCGTCGCACTGACCGCGTTTATCAGCCCGTACCGTGTCGACCGCGACCGTGTCCGCAAGTCGCTCAAGCCGGGCGATTTCATCGAAATTTTCGTCGACGCCCCGCTGGAGGTTTGCGAAAAACGGGACCCGAAAGGACTTTACCAGAAAGCCCGCGCCGGCGAACTGAAAGGGTTTACCGGGATCGACGATCCGTATGAAGCCCCGACCGCCCCGGAACTCGTGCTGGACGCCGCCAACAAATCCGCCAACCAGCTCGCCGACGAAGTGATTGCCTACCTGCAAGCCAAAGGCAAAATCTGAAAAAAAGGGGACAGGGGACAGTTGTCAGGGGGCAGGAAGTAAAACATAAAAAACCGGGAATATTAAAGAGACGGAAGTGGAGCCGGTCCCCCGGCGCAACTTCCGGATAACGTTGCTCATTCGTCGAGCGCAGGCGGGTGGGGCGTGCCACGGCATCCGGATTCGAGGTAACCGGAAAGCAATATCTGGGCAGCGACTTTGTCGAGTCGCCGCTTTCTTTTTTTGCGCGACAAGTCGGCGTCGATCATCAGTCGTTCCGCTTCAACCGACGTGTAACGTTCATCGTAATAATCGACCGGAACGCCGGTGATTTCGTTCAGCCATTTTCCGAATTGCAGCGATTCTCTTGCTTTTTCGCTCAACCGGCCGTCCAAGTGGACCGGGAAGCCGACGACAAATTGAACGACATGTTCCTGCTCGACGAAATGGCGGAAAAACCTGGCGTCGCTTGCTTCGTTTTTGCGAGTATAGTTTTCGCACGGACTGGCAATGATCCGATCCGGGTCGCTGATCGCAACGCCGATGCGCACCGTTCCGTAATCGATTCCAGCCACACGTCCTTTTTCGGTCATTTTGCTTTCCGCCAAGTGTTTTGAACGTCGATCTTCGATCGACTGCTAAAATGAATTTTGGCGGCGTTCCAGCATTGCTGCGGAATCGCCGCGGCCCTGGCCGGGGATGCGACCGATTTCCCGCAAACTTTGCAACACCGATTCGTGCGTCTGCTCCGCCGTCAGGTAGATTGCCGCTTTGTTCGGATAAATTTCATACAATTTCCGGTATTTGATCGGCGTCAGGTTGGGCATCACGACATTGGCTCCCCGTTGCAGGCCGAGTTTGCGCCCTTCTTTGGCGTCAATCGTCGCGACCGCCGTCGTGCAGGGAATATTCGCTTTCGGACAGGTGATTCGTGCCAGGGCAATCACCTTGAACGCCATCTCCGCTGTTGCCGGGACTTGATCTTCCGGCGAAATCTCCGGAAGGCCGTATTTTTCCCGCAGTTCCGCTTGCGAAAACGTCGCGACTTGTCCCAGGGGCGTTTGCGGATGCGGCAGGTACGGTCCGCAACCGATCATGTCGAGCGGAATCGTCTGGAAAAGTGCAATATCTTGCGCCAAATCGAGGAACGTCTGCCCCGGAATGCCGATCATGACGCCGCTCCCGATTTCATAGCCGAACGATCGCAAACGGTGAAGCATGGCAATCCGGTCGACCGGTTCCCGATTCGGAAGCGGCGGATGAATCGCGGCAAACAGTTTGGGATTTGACGTTTCAAACCGCAGTAAATAACGGTCTGCTCCAGCCTTGCGCCAAATTTGAAAATCCCGGTCGTCCCGTTCGCCGAGGCTCAACGTGATGGCAAGTCCAAGTTTTTTGATTTCCCGAATGATGTCGGTCATCCAGTCGGTTTCGATGCCGCCGTCTTCCCCGGCTTGCAAAACAACGCTCCCGTATTGAAAGTCAACCGCTTTTTGTGCCGCGCCAAGAATCTCCTCTTTCGACAGGCGGTAACGTTCCACGTTCCTGTTTTCCGTGCGGATGCCGCAGTATAAGCAGTTGCGCCGGCAATTGTTGGAAATTTCGATCAAACCGCGAAGATGGACCTGATCCCCGACATGCTCTTGGCGCAAGGAATCCGCTTGCACGAAAAGACTCTGCATCTCCTGCAAATTATTATTTAGCAACTTGCTTATTATTGTATCAGTGTTCATGGGGTGACTGTTTCAAATCGCATCGGTCTGTATAATTTATTATAATTGATTATTGACAAATGCCGTCGGGGTTTGCTTACATACATGGCAAACATCCATGGTGAGAGTTTCGTCAGATCATGATCCATAATATTAAGGACTCGTGCAGAAATAACATGGTCGTTTCCATCAGAGCACGAAGCGTCAGCGAGTGCCAAAATAACGGTAAGACACAATTCCGAGGCACTCGCTTACGCTTCGTGCTTTGATTTTTTGAACAACTCGTTTTTGCGTGACTCCTATATGTATCAGACTCCGGTTTGGCATAACACTTGCAGGTGAAAATCAATGACACAATCTTTTCAGTTTTATCGCGACTTTTCGGAACAGTCAAGCAATGCGTTTGCGATTTCATACGATCATTTTTATCAAACGGCAAAATATCCATGCAATTTCAAGCGGAATTGATTCTTGACTCGCAATCAATGCTTGGGGAAGGAGCCTTTTGGCATCCGATCGCAAAATGTCTCTACTGGCTCGACATCGAACAACGTCAGTTGAATCGTTACGATCCGGAAACAAATGTCAATCTTTCCGAAACGCTTGACCGCCGTGTCGCCTGTGTGGTGCCGACGACGGATCGTTCACTTTTGCTTGCGGGAGAAGGGGGGATTGAGGAATATTGGCCGGAATCGGAAGAATGGGCGTTTTTGATTGACCCGGAACAGAACAAACCGAACAACCGCCTCAACGACGGCAAATGCTCGCCGGAAGGACGTTTTTGGTTCGGATCGCTCAACATGAACCGGGAAAGTCACCAAGCGGCATTTTATGTGATGGAACGTGACGGTTCCGTGCGGCAGGCGTTGACCGGTTTGACCAATTCAAACGGCATCGCCTGGAGTCCGGGTGGCCGGACACTTTACCATATCGACACACCGACACGACAAGTGACCGCTTTTGATTATGACGGCGAAAATGGTCTCATCGACCATCGGCGGATCGTCGTGCAATTTCCAGAGGCAACCGGTTTCGGGCGTCCGGATGGAATGACGGTTGATGCCGAAGGGATGCTTTGGGTCGCGCATTGGTCCGGGGGCCGTGTTACCCGCTGGAATCCGAATTCGGGTACACTTCTTGCCACCGTCGCAGTTCCTGCTTTGCAAGTCACGTCCGTGGCATTCGGCGGCGAAAAACTCGACACGCTCTATATCACCACCGCCCGCAAAGGAATGACACCGGAAGAACAAGGAGCTTTTCCCTATTCCGGCGGATTGTTTGCCGTTCAGCCGGGCGTCTGCGGACCCGCATCCCATTTTTTCCGATGGGAAGATTCCGCCAAGGCATAAAAAGACGAAGTTGCTCTTGACTTTGGGCGAAATTTTTCAGAGAATCCGCCACTGTAAGGGTTTTGTCCGTTCTTTGTTCGCCTCAAAATATTACAATTCATCATGTTTTTTTTCAAAAAACATGCCGTTTCCGCGCAATTTCGGTATCGTTCCGTTTTTTTTCGCGGAATTGGGCTTGTCTGTTTGATTTTTGGTTTGACCTCCAATATTTTCGCTTCGGAAAATATTTATTTTTCCCCGTTTCAGCCAAAAACCGGATTGAACCTGTTCGACAAAAATGTTTGCATCGCCGACGATATACCGCAGTCAGTATGGACGGCAGCCTTCGGCCTTGCGCAACCGCTCTGCGCTGCAGGGCTTCCATGTTCATCTTCAGGAATTTCTCACCGTTTTGAGTCTATTCACGAACGGTTTTTTGAAAAATATGAAACGCCTCTGGGTTTCCAAACGACGAGTGATGAAATTCGTCCATTTGAGCCGGATTTTTCTGAATTCCTGAACGACGATGATCTTTCCAATGGACGTTCCACGTCGTTCGGTCTGGAAATCCCGTTATTTCGCGGGCAAAAACCATCGGAAAAGCCGCCCGCCTGGGATTTTTCTTTTCCGACATTCCGTTCGCTTCAAAGAAGTCAAGACCTGAACAAAAGTGATTTTGATTTTTACTCCAATGAAACATACTCGATCGGGTGTTTCCGACGAAGCAAACTGGAGTTGTGCAAAATTCAATCCGATCTGAAAAATTTTTATTCCTTGTCGAATTTCGAAAATATTTTATTTGGATTCGGTCTTCACGCAGTGATTTCCAATACCGCCATCGACCAGAATTTCCGCAACTGGTACCAGGATCATGTTCGTACCTCTTCCGGTGACAAATTGAGTGCCGCGTTTACCAACATGGGAAACGGCTTATGGACCATTCCGCCGATGGTTGCCATCAGTTGCCTTTATTATGGCGATAAAATTACGGACAGACTTCCTCTTTTTGAACATCCGGCCGGTTCTTTTTTGGGGGAATTTTCATCACGAACGATACGCGGTTTCCTCGTGGGAACGCCGACTCTGCTTCTCGGCCAAGTCCTCATAGGAGCCGGGCGTCCCTGTTCCCCCCCTTACCAATCGTACTGGGCACCGTTTCAACACGGTAATGGAATCAGCGGTCACGCGTTTGTCGGAGCCATGCCGTTCATCACGCTTGCCCAAATGTCAGATAATTTTTGGCTGAAAGTCATCTTTTACACGCTCTCGACACTCACCGCCTGGAGCCGGGTCAATGACGACCGTCATTATTTGTCGCAAGCGATGCTGGGTTGGTATTTGTCCTACCTTTCCTGTCGTGCCGTTTCAAAAACGGAATACAAACTCCTTCCGCGTGGGCTGACCGTTTTTCCGATGCTGGAGTCAAACACCGTCGGCCTCGGGCTGGTTTATCAGTGGTGACAATATTGTAATTGTACTGGTGTACTGGCGAGAAAAAATGCACAACGCTTCCACGGCTGCCAGTTGCGCTGAAATATGAAATTTTCGTAAAACAGGATGTTTTATTCATTTCAGCGAGACCGGCGATTCACCGGACATGTTTCTTTTTTAGTTCCAGTACAATATATTTCTGTTTCATAAATAGAAATGTCGATCGAAGTTCTCTGTTTTTTCGGGAAGATTGTTTGAAATTTCTTCAAAGAACGGTTACAATGATTGAAATCTTTCGGGAGCGGCGTCTTTTCGAGAATCAAATTTGCCCGTTTCCGTTTTGAGCATGTTTTTTTGAAATACGATTCGAAACCGTCGGGACAAGTCCGGCGGTTCAACGACCAACCCTTTTTGAAGGAGAAACCGATGGGACGACCTGTGACACTTTTTACCGGACAATGGGCGGACATGAAATTTGACACGCTCACCACCAAAGCGAAAGAATTCGGTTATGACGGCGTCGAGCTTTGCTGTTGGGGGGATCATTTCGAAGTCGACAAGGCACTCGCAGAGAGCGATTATTGTGCGAAAAAGCGTGATGCGCTCGCCGCCAAAGGATTAAAAATATTTGCGATCAGCAACCATCTGGTCGGTCAGGCCGTTTGCGACCTTGTCGATGAACGGCACAAATCCATTGTTCCGCCATATATCTGGGGCGACGGCAACCCGGCGGGCGTCAATCAGCGTGCCGCCGAAGAATTGAAAAACACGGCCCGTGCCGCGCAAAAACTCGGTGTCAACATCGTCAACGGTTTTACCGGTTCGAGTATTTGGCATCTGTTTTATTCGTTCCCGCCGGTTTCGCCGGCCATGATCGCCGACGGTTTCAAACTATTCGCCGACCGTTTCAATCCGATTCTCGACGTGTTCGCCGAATGCGGCATCAAATTTGCCCTTGAGGTTCACCCGACGGAAATCGCTTACGACATTTACTCCACCGAAATGGCACTTGATGCGATCGGTTGGCGCAAAGAATTCGGATTCAACTTTGATCCGAGCCACCTTCTCTGGCAGGGAATTGATCCGGTAAAATTCATCCGGCGTTTCGGAGACCGGATTTATCACGTCCACATGAAAGACGCGATCGTCACGCTGGACGGCTCGAGCGGCATTCTGGCCAGCCACATCAATTTCGGCGATTACCGTCGCGGCTGGCAATTCCGTTCGCTCGGACACGGAGCGGTCAATTTCGAGGAAATCATTCGCGCCTTGAACGACATCGGTTACCAGGGACCTCTTTCGGTCGAATGGGAAGACTCCGGAATGGAACGTGAATTCGGGGCCGCCGAATCCGCCGCCTTTGTCCGCAAGGTGGATTTCTCGCCGAGCAATGTTGCGTTCGACGCCGCATTCGACAAATCCGCCCAGTAGTGTCCGCCTGGTAATGTCCGACCAGGTTAATTTTGCAAATGGCAGCCGGGAGCGTAACGAAGTGAAGCGACCGGATCGAACGCCGGAGTGATCCGGTCACTGCGCTACGCTTCGTTCCCGGCTGCCATTGAAAACCACATTATATACTATTGGAATGCCAACTTCCCTTTTTCAATACGAAATGCTTCCGACGACATGGTTTTACCTGTCGTCGCTGATGATCATTGCCGTATTTTTCAAATTCAACCGTTTTTGGAGCATCAGAAACCTCGACCTGATCGGTCTGGTGATGACGACTCCCGGTCTTCTTTTTCTTGCCATGGACGACAACCGCTGGGGATACCTGTGGCTTTTCGTCTTTGGCTTGTTATTTTGTGTGCGGCTCATTTTGGACCTGCTCATGGTCCGGCGACCGCTTTTTGATCCGAATTTGAATCCCAGCGGAATGACATTCGCCTGTGTGTTGCTGACGGCGTTCATGTGGGCCAACATTTCCATCAATCGCGGACCGAACGTCGATTCGATTCGAACACTGCGTTTGGAACAAATTTTGACGATGCGCGACTGGGAAGATGAAAACACACAAAAGCCGTTGGCATGGCGGGTCGCCGGTTTCCGGCCTTTTTTGTCGTTGACCGACAAGACCAATCAGATATTGGCGCCGGATCGCGCTTATTTGAAAACATTCCAGCAGGAAAGACTTTTGTCTTCCGTAGCCCGCTCGCAAAAAATCAAGCGTCCCGGTGAATCGCATCCCGATGTTTTGATGCGATATCTCCTGGGCAAAGTATTCGGGACGTCTCAAAAAACGCTTGATGATTCGGAAGCGACGGATTTGCTTCAGTCGCCCACCGGCCAAAAATCATCCTCCGTCATGCCGGCATCTTACGCTTTGCAGTCATCGGAAACAACGGCATCCGCCGTTTCCACAACGGGCGGTATTGCAACGGGAAATATTATCACAGGCAGCATCGTTGCTCCCGACAACACGCCTGTTACGAATGGCCCCGCTCCGAATGCCGTTTCGCCTGTCGTTTTACCGTTGTCCTCTCCTCTCCCCTCTTCCTCTTTTCCCGGTGATTCGAAAATCAGCATGACGGAACAATCATCCGGCGAAAAACAAGCGGTCAAACACGCATTTCTCGTCGAAACAGGGATGATCACCGTCGTCATGCTTGGCCATATCGCCATTGTATTGGGCTTGATTTTTATCGGGCATTGTCATTACAACAACATCCTGACCGGTTTTTCCGCCGCGATGCTTTACCTGCTTCTTCCTTATACGAACCAGTTGACCGGGCGTCTCGACCAGATCATTCCCGGTGCGTTGATCGTTTGGGCGGTCGCCATGTATCGCCGACCGCTTTTTTCCGGGATTTGCATCGGTACGGCGGCTGCATTGGTGTTCCATCCGATTTTTCTCGTGCCGCTTTGGTGCAGTTATTATTGGAAACGGGGAATTTTCCGTTTCCTGCTTGGCACAGTGGGGATCATTCTTGCTTTCTACCTGTTGCTGCTTTTGTCGCCCCGTGAGTACGGCACCTACTGGCAGCAATTTCTCAACATGCTCGGCGTCAATCATCTCGTCCTCAAAGGGCCGGACGGGCTTTGGGAGTATTATTTGCCGTATTACCGGATTCCGATTATCGCCGTGTACCTGATCTTTTGTTTCGGCATGATTTTTTGGCCGGCGAGAAAACATCTCGCAACGCTCATGTGCTGTTCGACCATTCTGCTCATCGGCACACAACTCTGGATGGCGCATCAGGGAGGGCTTTACATGGCCTGGTACCTCCCGATCCTGATCATCACGCTGTTCCGTCCGAACCTTGAAGACCGCGTCGCCGTCGCCACCGTGCTTGACCGTTAAAGAACTGCGTAAAAATAACCTGATCAAAATATCAGAGCACGAAACGTCAGCGAGTGCCAAAATCAGAGCCGCGAGTGTCAACGAGCGGTCGAACTGGAAAAACCGCTCCATAACTGTCGCGGCTCTGGTTTCTTGCTGAAAATTTTCCGGGGTACTCGCTTACGCTTCGTGCTCTGAATTAAGACCGCTATTGATGAGAAAGTATTTGACATGAAAAAAACAATCCTGCTCCTTATTGGAATCGTTCTTCTTTCAGGAAACACATTGATTGGAGCGGAAGAAGCGACAAATTCCCCTCCGTCATTTGCTTCACCCCGGGAAACGTTGCAGACGTTTCTGGACTCCATCTATAAAATTGAGAGACATGAAAAAGATTTTGCGATCGCTTTCGAGGCCATGACACCGTGCAAACAGGAGCAATCGGTGATGGACACGGCTGTCGGATGTGTTTTTGCACTTTCAATGTCCGAACCGACTGCACTTCCAGGAGCCGAATCTTCCACTCAACCGGAAAAGCACACGGAGAACGATCCGGATCAATCCGCCCAGGATGATATGGAGAGCCGTGTTTTGGCCATTCGGGACCGTATGGATAAAACAGCAAGAGAATTCGGGATTGACTATCGGAAAATTTGTGATGAAATCGAAAAACTAGAGGAGTCGGGAAATGAGAATCCTGAGGATGAGTACAAAATCCTGCGTGACGCTCTGAAAGGGGACAAGAAGGATTTCTTCTGTAAACTCAATGCCATCATGTGGGAATTGAGTTTGCTTCAAATGGAAGGAGATGAAGAGAAAGAACGTCCAAAGGCCATACCGAAAACCGAAGTGAAAACTGTCGAAACGCAGGAATTCGGGGACTTGGCTTATGTGACATTCATGCTCAAGGCACCCGAAAGAGAATCTTCTGAAAATCACAAGATGCTTTTTCGTAAAATGAACGACAAATGGCTGGTTGCGTCGGAAGAGAACGAGCCGGTTTATCTTTTCAGCTATTTTACCGGCAACGGCGAAGACGGGCTGCACCTGGCCGTGAGTGCCGACGGTCTCCAATGGACACCGCTGAAGAACGGGGCGTCGTTTTTGAAGTCGGAAATCGGAAAAGACAAAATCATGCGCGACCCGAGCATCTGCCAGGGGCCGGATGGAACGTTCCGGATGGTCTGGTCGGCCTCCTGGACAGGAAAGGAGTTTGGTTATGCAAGCAGCGAAGACCTGATTCACTGGTCGGAACAAAAAGCGATTCCGGTCATGGCACACGAGCCGACGACGCGAAACACCTGGGCACCGGAAGTTTTCTACGATCAAAAAAGCGAAACGTTTTACATCTTTTGGGCGTCGACCATCCCGGAAAAATTCCCGGAAACGAAAGGGTCGAGCGAGGAGGAATACAATCACCGGATATACTACACGACGACCAAAGACTTTGAAACATTCGCGCCGACACGGTTGTATTTCGATCCGGGACACAATGTGATCGACGCATTCCTCGTACAAGAGAACGGCAAATACCTGCTTTTTTACAAAGACGAAACGCTCCATCCGGAAGCGAAGAAAAACATTCTGCTTGCTGTCGGCGATTCCCCGGCCGGGCCGTTCACGTCGCCGAAAGTGATTTCGCATGAAAACTGGGTCGAAGGCCCGACCGCCGTTAAAATCGGCGACAAGTGGATCGTCTATTACGACTGCTACACCAAAGGGCGTTATGGTGCCGTGGAGTCAGGCGACCTGGAAACATGGACCGACATCACCGACAAGATTCATTTTCCGAAAGACGCAAGACATGGCACCGTTTTTCGGGTAAAACCGGAAATCCTTGAAAATCTGACGCATTGAAAAATGACTCAACACGAGAATTTATATTGATTTATGGAAAATTCATAATTCCGGTAACCACTTGACCGAAAGCTGTTTCGCGATAAAATGAATTATTGGTTGTTGACGTTGTCGACACAATGGATGGATGCCCGAGTGGTTTAAGGGACCGGTCTTGAAAACCGGCGACGGGGTGACTCGTCCGTGGGTTCGAATCCCTCTCCATCCGCTAAGCCGGTTTTTGAATAATCGTCGGCTGTTCTGCAAACACCTGATTCGAAACTGGTTCGCGCGTACATATAATTCGTGCGTAATAGCTCCACAGACAGTGTTGTTTCTTTCTTTGGTATTTCCTGAGAGAATGGAGGGGGGTTCCGTGCGGAATCGCACCATTTTTTTGTCAGGAACACTGTTATGCCCCGCATACGTTACAGTACCGAGGTTCGTACCGACATTCTCCGCCGTATTCATGGCGGTGAGATCAGTCACGCCCAAACCGCTCGTGAAATCGGTTGTTCTCTGAGCACCATTCAGCAATGGATACGACCGCGTCGCGCCAGAACCAGTGCCGCATTCGGTTCATCTTTCAATTCGATGTCAGCCAACCCAAAAACATGCCCCAATTCATGGGAAACAGTATTCCAATTTTTCATCCAGCTTGAAATGATCACGCCTCTCTCGTTCCTTGGATTGACAAACCCTCGAACAATATCGAATTCATAGTTACTCAAACTGTAAACGGGTTGTGTACAAAAATCATTTTTGAGCATGTTTTGGCTCGTGATTCCCAGATTCCTGGCGTTTTCATGCCAAAAATGGGGGT
>JGI20166J26741_11545697_pt1 | contig 12210 bp, 7 predicted proteins | sample TergutCu122P5_FD_26741 | JGI IMG/M metagenome (IMG submission 26741) | reverse complement strand
CACAGGGTTCTGGTGGGGAAACCTGAGGGAAAGAGACCATTGGGAAGACCCAGACGTAGATGGGAGGATAATATTAAGATGGATCTTCAGGAAGTGGGAGAGGGTTGTGGGGACTGGATGGAGTTGGCTCAGGATAGGGACAGGTGGCGAGCACTTATGAGTACGGTGATGAACCTTCGGGTTCCAAAAAATGCAGGGAATTTCTTGACTAGCTGCAGAACCAGTTAGCTTCTTGAGAAGGACTCTGCTCCATGGAGTAAGTAAGTAAGTAAGTTAAGAAAGCCATGATAAAGTTTGTATGCTATGTACACGATTTTCAGTCTAGTACAGAAGAACATCTCAAATAAAAAACTGATGGTTAGCGATGTATACAGTGTGTATGTCACTGGGCCTTGTAACACAAACCACGGTATATGATGTTAACAAGTATGGGCTATTGTTGCCACACAGAAGAAGATTGTTGAAATAAAATAGGTTATTGCTGAGAAGGACATATTACAATTAAGTGGGAGAGAATTGTTAGATGAAAGGGTTTGTTGAAATAAATAAAAGATAATTCAGTTGGCAGTGGCCATGAGAAAGGTTTGAGGCAGTGAGTTGAGAGAGTAGGGAATAATAAGAATACAACAATTTATTCAGTCAATAACACAACATATATTGGTAATCAATATTAAAAATTTGGCGACATGTTTCGGTTCACTGAACCATCCTCAGGCCAATTTCTAAAAACACAGTACTGGTATTTTCAGTGAGTGTGCACACTATGGGATCCCATACTGTTTACAAATTATTTTGCCACTAAAGCTTATGTTGAATTCTGTTAGCCGATGTGTTGTATATGAACTCCTGTCAGTATGTCTTAGTTAAAATATTTAAAAAGCTAGAATACGTATATGTTATGAGTAAAACAAGCTCTTGTCAGGTGGGGTTTATACGTGGTTGCAGCCACTGTCGTCACATGTTGGTTGTTTTTTAAGTTGTGGAGATCTGTTAGCACGTATCCTCTTGCCATTATATGAAAGAAAATGTTCTGAATTGTGTATCACATGCTAATGTAGTTTATGACAATTGTTTTATCACAAGTTTTTCCCTTTTATGTCCAATGGGAGACTGAGTTCTAAGTTGTATAACATACGTCTTCCAGCTCTTATCAGTACTATTTTGAATAATTTGGATTCAGTTTAAAAATGTGAAGGTATCGTATATTCAACCTCTGCGTTAGTTTTATGAGATGGGTGTATCTGTATTTGAAGGATGTCTAATTGTTTATATCCTATCAGAGGTTGATTTGAATTGGCAGGATGGTTTCTTGTATGTGTCTGCATGCGATCAGAACTTGTGACTCGTGAATTTGCATCTCATTGAATCCTTTATGGGACATTAAAATGGGCAGTAAAATAAGGTGCAGTTCTGCATATGTGGGATGCCTAATAAACTCTATGCTTGGCAGGCTAGTGGTCATACATGTTTGTAAGAAAGTGTGATACGATTTTGCATAGAGAGTTTTGTTTAATTTCAGCATGTTTGCCCAGTAATTATCAATGGTTTTATGTAATATGTTAATAGAATATGAACTACAGTTTGAATTTCCAGTGCACAATAATTAATATTAAATCATCTTTTAAGAAGGTTTTCACCTTGGTAAGCTTGGTTGTTTCTTGAAAGAGAGATTATAAGAGGGTTCAAGGTATCGTGGTTTTCTGGATTCTCTACTTTATCTGTTACAGAACCTGTTGGAAGTGTGGGAAAAAATTTATAAAAGAAGATGGTTGCAACAAAATGAAGTGCACTTGTGGTGCTCTAATGTGCTACATTTGTCGCCAGCCTGTTAAAGACTATTCCCACTTCAATGGCCAAGGAGGTGATGCATGCCATAAGTAAGTTGCAGTGTGCAGATTACATCATATTAATTGAAACAGTTTATTAATTTAGAAACTGAAATCATTGCTAAATTAAGAATGAGCCAGGACAGTGTGGTCAGTATACTGACTGGTATGTAAAATCGGAAAATCATAGCTTGATTCTCAGCAGGGGCAAGACAATCCTTCTCTTCTCCAAAGCTTGCAGGCTAGCTCTGGGGCCTATTGAGCCACCTATTCAGTGGGTGCTGGGGGCTCTTTTCCCAGGGGTAAAGCAATCAGGGTGTGAAGTTGACAACTCACTTCCACCTAGAACAGGTGTGAATCTATACCTCACTTTCCCATGTGACTTCATGGTTTGCACAGACACACTTTGCCCTGCATATGTACCGTTGCTTATTGATAGCATATTACCATGATATCATGGTGACATAAATCTGATGACATTAACTTTTACTTTCTTCTTTAGTAATCACTCGACTATGCAGTTTTGTGATCCCCCAAATTACAGAGCTCCAGATTAAACATTAAATTATAAAAATGCTTATTAATTAATACATGGAGGTATATTCATATGTGGTGTTGCTTCTGTCCATTGTTCATGAAATGACCTCAGGAAAAAAATGTTAAATGCTAGAAAAGGAAAGTTCTTAGAAACCAGTAAATATGTGGGAAACCCAAGAAAACAACAAAAAAATGCAGATTATTTGTTTTCCACTTACTTGCTTACTCCATGGAGCAGTGGCCTTCTTGAGAATCTAACCAGTTTGCAGCTAGTCAAGAAATTTCCTGCATTTTATGGAACCTGAAGGTTCATTACTGCATTCACAAGTGTCCGCCACCTGTCCCTGTCCTGAGTCATCTCAATCCAATCCTTACCCCCACATCCCACTTCCTGAAGATCCATCTTAATATTATCCTCCCATCTATGTCTGGGTCTCCCCATTGGATTCTTTCCCTCATGTTTACCCACCAAAAACTTGTCCATGCCTCTCCCCTCCCCCATATGCGCTACATGTCCCGCCCATCTTATTCTTCTTGATTTTATCACCCACACAATATTGGGTGAGGAGTACAGATCATTAATGTTTTCCACTTAGGCATACAAAAAGAACAAACAAATTAACAGTTACTTTACTATGTGTGTGCAAATCACTTTTTATGTGTTCTTTGTGAAATAGAATGCCTGAAATATGGGCACCTAGTATCAGTGACTAAACCAATTATTTGATTTTTTTTAAATTTTATGTTGCTCAGTCTGTGAATTATGATACATAGGATGTCCAGAAAGTAAAGGTACCAATGCATAACAATTTTTAAAAATATGTATTACCAAAATTGATTGAAAAAAACTCTTAACATGTACCTTTAGCTATTATTCAATATAATTACCACCTTTGTCAAGGCATTTGTTTAGGCTGGGTATGAGTTATTATATTCCGATGCCATAGAACTGCTGCCTGCATATGCAACCACATAATCACTTTGTTTTTCACCTCTTTATCTTCGTGAAACTTCTGGCTGGCCAGATGTTTCTTTAAGTGTGAAAACAAATGGAAATCGCTGGCAGCGAAGTTTGGGGTCTAAGCGGGATTGTCCGAAACTTCCCCGTTGAAACTCCGCAACAACTGCTGCATAGCTCTTACATTGTGCACCCTCATGTTGTCATGCAGTAAGCAGATGCTGCATGTCAGCATCTCACATTTTCTGTTTTAAATTGCATGTCAGAGCCTTTTCCTTGTTCCACAATATGCTGCAGTGTTTATGGTGGTCCCATGAGGCATAAAATCAACCAGAAGAACCCCCTTTTGGTCTCAGAAGACAGTTGCCATAATTTTCTTGGTGGTGGTTGATTTTGAATTTCTTTTTTGTGGGAGAATGAGTGTGGTGCCACTCGATTGACTGTTGTTTGCTCTCAGGTGTGTAGTGAAACACCAGTGTTTCATCCCCTATCACTATGGAGTCAAGGAGATTAACGCTTTCTTCTGAGTGGCACATGAGAAACATTAGCACAGCATCCATTTGGGTTTTCTTGTGTTTTTCAATCAACATTTTTGGTACCTGTCATACACATAGCTTGCAGTATTCAACCTTCTCTTTCACAGTGTCACTAACCAACAATTTGGACACCCCACGGATTTCATGCAGTGCATTGCCTGTCACAAGCCTGTTAGCATGAATATTGTCTTCAACTTTTTATTGCAATCATCATTTGTCACAGAAGGCTTACCAGTCCTGTGTTCATCACGAACCAGCATTAAATTCATGACACCACTTTGCCACATTCTGCCTGTTCATAACATCACCATGAACAATAACGATTTGTTCATAATATCACCATAAACACTAACAATTTGACGAAATTTAGCTGGAGCTTCTTTCACATTGAGAAATTGAATAACAGAATGCACTTCACAGTTGGCGGAATTTGGAATTATGTCCTTTTTAAACTCGCACAACACACAAACACATTGCTGAAAATGTGTGCCATGACTGCTGCCAAGTGAGTGTGAGACATGACATTGTTGCCACCTTCACAGCAGTGATTTCCCTTCCCCTCCCACCTATTTTGTGTCTTTAATTTCTGAATAACCCTCGTATGTTAAAACTTTGGTAACACCAAAAAATGCACAATTTTTCAACCTGTGTATTCCTTCTGTTACTTAACTCCTACATGTTTTGGCATTGTTGCCATCCTCAGGGAGCTTACACCAAGATTTATTTAAAACATGCATTTATTTTGATGTCAGTATTGCAGTTTTGGTTAAAATTATTATGTTTTATAAGAATGGGGCTGGGACAGGGTAGTTAGTATAATGACTCGCTATGGGCTGGACGTTCCAGGGACCGAATCCCCGGGGGGGGGGGCAGGATTTTCTGCACCCATCCAGACTGGCTCGGGGGCCCACCCAGCCTCATATACAATGGGTACCAAGTCTTTGCCATGGTAAAACTGCAGGAGCGTGGCTTTGACCACCCACCCCCACCTAGTGCCAAGGTTAGAGAAAGAGTAAAGCTATACCTCTACTCCACCCGTGGGCCTTCATAGCCTTTTCTAGGGCAGTTTTTACCTTTATATATAAAAATACAAAATGTTGTTGATATAGTCATAATTTGTGTGTTGCTATAAGATGTATGTCTCCGTTACAATTATTTCTTGTTTAAAAACATCTCTTGTTTCTTGATCCAAATTGTATCCTGTCCCCATGTGGTGCGGTTTTTTTAGCATGTATTGGGACTGTCCCAATACATGTAGGAGCTAAGTAACAGAATAATAGATTGTAGAACTGTGCATTTGTTTGTGTTACCGAAGTTTTAACATTCGTCTGATTTTCATGAAATTGACAGGAGTGCATGACAAAAGTTGTATAGCAGGTTTGTGCTGCTGGAAAATTGGCACAGTGGAAGGGTGTAAATTAAATTTGCATGTATTTTCAAGATTTTTCATTGGATGTGGATAAAATTTGATGCAGGCAATATCCGTGCAGATTTATCGTGCGATTATGAGTTACGTGGAAATTGGTACAGTAAAAGTTTCAGTTTCCTTGAGTGTGTAAATGAATCTACATCTATAGTTTCCATTACATATGACTGTGAAAAATGTGGTATAAGGGTTCCGAATATGATATAGTTGAGCGTTTGTTGGTTTCATGAAAATTGGCACAGGGAAAGCCCTACTTCTCTTATGGGCATAAAGAGCATTAAATTGCGTGTACTTGTATCCTCCTCAGCACTCCTCTTATACCCAGTGCACCACTTCTATGTCACCTGGACGATGCTTGGGGACCTTTCATAAGCACCATTATGGCCGTAGTGGTATTTACCAGAATGGGCAGGTTACCACTCCTGTATGTACAGTACCACAAACATCACATTACTGTCACTATTTTTTCTGGGAAATGATCATTCAGGGAATACTGTGGTTCAGGACCAAAGATTACAAGTGGTTAATGTGGTGAAATGACACCCTGAGGAGCACTGCTTCTGATATAGTTCCACGTTGTTTATGTAGGCGATATTTAGGGAGCAGGAAAAATGAATGATACTTGTGGGAAAACATTGAAATAGAAGTTTCAGTGTTTTCCACTTTAATAATGAAAACGTGTTGTAACAAAATCGTGTAAACCACTCAGGACTGAAAACTTCAGGAAAGATGTAAATGTTGTACATATGTATGAATACCATACACCTGTTATGTCTTAGGTAACAACAGATGTGTTTTGATGCTTCTGCATCTGTGACAGTATTTCTTAGCTAGTATATGGTCTATACTAGCGGTTTTTTCTGTATATTGTATCATTCACTGTCTTTGCTGCACTTTGAATACAAATGTTTGTGTCTTTATACACTATTTGCACACTGGTTTTATTATATTATTGCACTTGTTTAAGTGTTTTGTGTCAGATCTTGATGAACTTGTTCCCATACGCTGCTGTGCCTGCCTGTTGAGGTCACATATACTGTTGTGTGTTGTTTTGTTGCTGCAGTGGCTATGTCCAGTGTTCCCTCTTTCCCACAATAAATCAAGAAGCCCATTGGACATTGCAGTTTGTTGTCATTTAGGATGTTGCATCATCGTCTTTCTTTCTTTATTTTCTCATTATATTCATTTCCAGTTTTTACCCTTAATTTCACTTTAAAATTTATCTTCAGTAAGTTGTGATCTGATCAAATGTTTGGTCCCTTTAGTGCTATGTTGTCTGTTATTGCACTCCTGAATCTATTACTAATTAAGACATGACCTATTTGATTCGCTGTCCTACTGTCTGCTGAATACTGTGTCTCTTTGTGAATATCTTTATATGGAAATGTTGTATTTCTTACATTTTAACCTTTAGATATCACAGATTGTATCATTTTTATTCTGTTGTTGTTGGTTTCATTATGTAAATTTTCATTGCCAGTGGTGGGGTTGTGTATGTTTTCTTTACCAACTTTTGTATTAAAATCTCCAAGTATTATTTTGATGTCTGAACTAGCTCTCAGGATAGAAAGAAATACATTTAACTGGTCCCTGCGAAACATTAGGACTAATTTACCTCCAAAGCTGTGTGCATGAAGAGTAAATGTGCATGACTCCTTTCCTTCCTGCAAAACTTTTCATGTACCACTACTGCAGAATATATCTTTGCACTTACTGCTCTCAGAACCCAGAGTCTTATGATAATAGGCTATGTATTGTTGATAGATCATGTGATGGAAAAATTAACAATTGTCTGCCGAATCGTTTGCACCAAAATGAGAATCTAGTAAACTTTATTCTAGATACCTTATATCTAGGTTTAACAGTTGTCAGTCTGACGCACAACTAATCCATTTCTGCTGCTAATGGGAATTGTGGAGTCAGTTTCGGAGATAAGTGTAGATTATAAGGATCTTAAGACATCTTACTTTTATAATCAAGGGATAGTTGTAGGTAAACTATAACGTGCCATATCTGTGACAACATAATATTATGAAACAGTTGTGTTTGTATAGAACTGTAGGAGAGATTGATTATAGTTTTAATATGCAAATAAGATGGTTTATAGTGTGAACTTTGTTATATGGTGGTTATATGAAAAGTAATGAGAATGGCAGTGCTGTATATCTGAAATGTCTAGAATCTGACTACCAAGAGCATTATTATTCTACTGTCAAGGGTCAGTTCATATAAGATATTTAATGAAACTTGTTTTCCCTGGTGGCAGAAAATGATATTTTGTACATTTAACTCAGAGTTGTGGTCAAGAAACATTAAAAGCCTAAGGACCAGTAGTAAGCGCAGACATACAGTTTTGTTATGGCAGAGGCATTCCAAAGACAGGAATGAAGTGGTGGTTCACAGCTGTTGAAGTGGGAGACTAAGCAATGCTGTGACAGATGTCAGTATTCAGACAGTTAACGAATTGCTGATTCACAAGATTCATAGTATGGTATTTGTCTGCCAGTTTAAAATGCATTCAACAAATTGTCACTGAAAGTAGGCATGATCTGAGTGTGCACAGGGTGGTTTCTGTGTGATCCTAGTGATTAGAAATGAATGAGCATGGTAGTCTGCCAACAAAATGATATTCTTTTTGAACAAACTCGTACTTTTATGTCACTCTTTTTACCTGCGATAAGTGTTGGATCAGTTGTTATGACCTGGATTCAAAACGTCAATCAATTATTTGAAAACATGAAGTGTCTCCTCCACCATTGAAATTTGGCATGATGTCTTTTTTAGAAAATTATGCTTATTTTAATTTTGTGATGTCTTAGTTATGCTTATTTTGATTTTGTGATGTCTTAGTCATCCCTCTGCATTGGATTTGGTACCTCAGAAGCAAAATGTGAAAGAAATTCAGAATGCATTTCAGATAAGGAAGATTTGCATTCTTGATAAATCAGTGATTTTTGCTTCAAGATTATGCATAGCCACATGCCACTCGAATGGCAATGTCAGCATTAGCAGACATTGGCGAACACCTGTAGAACATCTACCCTACAGTCCACACCTGGCCTCCAGTGATTTCTGGGCAAATGCTTGAATGTGAGGTACAGAGGCAGAAATTCAGATGTGATAAGAGTGATGCAACACAACCCACAACCCTGTGTAGTGCACTGGCATGTCAAATTGTATATTCCGTTGAAAGGGTTTCTGTGATTGCACTGCATGTTGTTTACAATAAAAGGTATATATACACCTCTAATTGTAGCAAAGAAAAAGACATGCTGAAGTTTTATGGCTGTAAAGTTGGCAGATCATCAGAGAGTAAAGTGGAGTAATTGCATGGATTTATTTCTCTGACACATTGTTAATCAATTTGAAGAACAAGCATGAAATACAATCAGCTATTCTGTGATGGAAGATCTGGCACACGGGCATCTTTGCAACATAGTGAATGTGCTCTTCTGTAGGTTTGCCAAGAAAAATATGTTACTGTGCCGGTGATCAAGGCAAAATCCACCTCCTTCGCTGCATGCTTAAACATTGAGAATTGTCAGTGTTCTGAAGGGTGATTGCCATTTGGAAGTTAAAGAAGGTACTGGCAAACACCATATATGGGTGGCATTGCTGCTGTCCAGTCATATGGACAACAGTGGGGTGGGGCTTAACATCCACAGAAGACATTTCATAGTAAACAGTCAGTTCCAAGTACATGTGAGAAATTTCTTAACTTCTTTGCTCAGATAACATTAAAGACATCTGGAATGTTTAATGCTTTATTTTCAAAAAAATAAATATTACCTTTCTCACAGTAATGTCTCATTGCTGTATTGTGATAACGAGAATTTGGGAAGCATGTTTTAAAAGTTTTGGGATATCATAAGTGTCTGTTATAACAAGCATTTTTTTGTGTGCTTTCTTCTTGAAAATTCCCTGGCATTTGAATTTTATATGCCAATGTTTCGGATCTCTCTGTTCCATCTTCGTAGGTGGGTAAGTATGTATTCTTCTTACCTCCCGCCTATGAAGACGGAACAGAGTGTTCCAGAACATTGGCATATAAAATTGAGATGCCAGGGAATTACCCAGAAGAAAGCATACAACATTCCGAACATGGCAAAAGCTTGAAAGCAAGAACCATTTTTTAAAATTTTATACATATTTGTAATGTTGAGGTTGCAGTGCATATTGTCTTGGTTCCAACCACGTTCAGAAATCTGAACAATAGCACGAATCAATCATGTATTGAGATATTGAACATCTTCTGTGAAAGAATGGCAGGACATTAACTTTCATAAGTGTGATAAGTAATTTTGACAGTTGGAATAGTTTGTTCAGCTTTTCCTCTTTCAGAACATATGTGACTTTGAGGTGTCTGATACAAGTAATTCATATTGAAATGGTAATGGTCATAACTGAATCAGACATCAGTGATGCCTATTTGTGATACATTTTTTCATATAATTTTCAAAGATTTTAACAATTTGTGTTACCTATGGAACTTTTACTTTACTTTTTAGTATTTTTGTCAAAGGTATGTTGTACCTACTGGTACTTCTACTACCTTAAAGCGTATCTGTTGCTGCTTGCTTTCAGAATAGGTGCTTTCTGTTTAACATGAATCATCCATTTCTTTTTCATGTAATCTACCCCTTCTGCAGTTGTATTTTGAACATAACACAGATCTCACAATGAACAACACAGTGAAAACCACTAAACAACTTGCAGATGTTGGTAATGTCATGGTCAGTGCACCAATCTGTCAGTGGAGTTTTAGAAGTAGAAGACTGTCATTTTCAGAATTTCTTTAGCACAAAAACATTTAAGTTTTCTTCAGAACTGAGCATACGATACATAAAGTATACCACTATTTTGCTTTGGCATGCTGTGTGTTTATGATGCATTGATATTAACTCTTACTCTGGAGTTGACATCATTTTCTATTGAGGCTATTCCACCTGTTGTCTGGCGTTGACATGTTTTTCTTCTATTGTGCATATGTTTACTCTGCTACCTCCTTACCTGCAATAACTGAACATACAATGACGAAATCATTACTGTGCATCATCAAGGGTCTAACCTTGAACATGGAACTTTTGTTTAGTCAGCTGCCACGATGTGGATTGTTATAAGGACAAATTAGATAGAGTTCTTAGTTTTGGCTGTTTCAAGAACTATATTTATATTTCTCTGCACTTGGACTGTTCCTGAACCTAACAGACCTGACATAGGTCTTGTAATTCATGTCTGTACATCAATGAAAGACTGTTCATTCCCCTACTAAACTGCCAGCAGTATTAATTGGCTAAATTTGTTGCAAGAAATATGACACAGTGTGAGTGGTAAGTGCTTCAACATGACTTCACATAAGAAAGGAGGATGTATGAAGCTTGATGAACTTGAAAATGAGAGATGAGGGCATGATTGCTTGTAAGGGCTGACTCATTTCAAAGTATATAAATCTGTTAAATGAGACAGGTATGGCATTAGAGTGTACTTGGTTTGTGAGTCCAAAAGTGGCTACATATGTAATATCAAGATGTATACTGGCAAATCACGACCAGTAAAAATCTGGTTGTAGAAATTCTGAGTGCACAGCTGCTCAATAAGGATGGCATTTGTACCAGGACAATTACTATAACAGTGTTGAATTGAGTGAAATGCTTATGGAAAAAGACACTTGTACACCTGTGGTACGCTGCATGTAAATAGAGGAGTTCCTAAGGACATGAAGGAAAAAATAAAATACCTGAAGAAATGAGAGTCAAAGTACTGTTGTAAAGGCCAAATTCTGGTACATGTATGGCAATATGAGAGGGATGTAAAGCTTATTTCAAGCCTAAACATAACCAAGATAGTGGAGACAGAGAAGAAGAACTGGAAGGGTGAAACAATGAGGAAGCTGGAAATAATTGAAGATTCTGACAAATTTGTGTGAGATGTGGGTAAGGCAGACCAAATTTTGAATTGTTACCCATGGTACAGGAAAACCATGAAATGGAATAAAAAATTTATGTTCTTTTTGCTATACATTACCATCCTAAACATTTTCATATTCAAAAATATGTCACAAATCAAAATCAAAAGGGCATATGCTATATACTTGACTCTGTTCAGAAAATGACAGAGGCAGAAGAGAGAGAAGATGAGAAAAATGGCACAGACAAATCACTAGGTTTGATGTGAACAGCACCAACACCACTGGCACACAAATAACTGCCAGTGAAGGTACCAGTTGACCGTCTACAGGGCTTACTCAAAGTTGTAGAATGGTTCATGTTCCACCAAGTGAAGAAAAGAAAGGTGCAGCTTTGAGAAGATGTAGAGTTTGTTCAGTACATAAATGAAGAAAAGAAACCAGTTTTATGTGTCTGACTTTGTAATGTGGCACTTCGTAAAACTTCGTGTTTTAGCAAATATTACATGAAAAAAATTTACTGATCAGGTATGCAAAAATGTAATAACATTCCAGACATATATTCTTACACTTCTTGTTAAACAGCTTTCATGAATTATTGTTTTCATTGATTTAAAAAAAGTGAATTTATACTGCCCTGTTTGCATTGATGTAAAAAAGTGAATTTATGCTGCCTGCATTTTTGACATAAATTCTTTAAATGGCTTGCCAAGGTACAGGTGGAATTTAAATACCTCTGCTGCCAGGGAAAGGATTAAGCAGGCATACTGGGTACTGGTCAGCAGAAATTTATTGAACATAAATAATGGTCCGCAATGTCAGAAGCTTGAGAAGTACTGTAATGAAGTACTTGAAACTTAAGATTTTTGTTATGTCAAATTTTTGTTGAAAATAAATATTGGTTAATTTGTAATATATTTGTGCGGGCAAATATTAATTATAATTTGTTCGTAGTTCAAAAATGCAGCGCGGTCCGTTGAAAATAGTAATATATGGAAGGTGGCAGCACTGTTCCAAGGTCA
>JGI20166J26741_11545586_pt1 | contig 12210 bp, 7 predicted proteins | sample TergutCu122P5_FD_26741 | JGI IMG/M metagenome (IMG submission 26741) | reverse complement strand
ACTTGATGCTCGAAACATGTAGAGGAGAATAGTATTTTATGAATAAATAATAAACAGTGCATCAAGTTGGTAATTAATGTATAGTCAATTCATGATGCACAGTCAAAAAAACATTAAGTCCTGTTACTTTCTTGCTGTTAGGTCCAGATGCAATCACACATTATAACTTCCAGTGTCATTTGTTGACAGTTCAAAGAACAGGTGAATTGCTACATGCACTAACCCAAAGCCTAACCAACCTTGGTTCACAAATCCAGTATGTTATTTGCTGTGTTTGTATGTGACTCAGCGATGAATTAACTAAAATTTGCATATGTGATGTGCACTCTTCCTTTTAGTGGGGGAGAAGTAATGCACAAAGGTTCCATTTGTGTTATGATTATGTATTATTAGTGCATGACAAATTTACCAGTAGAGAATGTGATGTGATGTGTACTAAAATGTACTGTGTGTGTGGTTAATTTATGGTGAAATTGTTCCCTGTGTTCTCTATTCGGTGTGATGTTTTTTGAGTTTCACTGTTGGCATCTTAGCCTTCTCAACCAGCTGTCCTGAGAATTTTGTGTTTTCACTCATTCCCTCCAAACAAATTTCATGCTGGTGGCTTTAAATAGGATTTTACGTCTTTTTCCCAAATTAATGTGATGTGCTGTTCTGTCAGACCGAAAATAGACCAGTGAAGTGTATTTGGATAGATGAATGCCAGGGGAAAACCCCAGTACTTTGGAGATAAACGCCATATACTCTTGGCTGTCATAAATTTGTAGGAATTAATTGTAGGCTGTATGGGAGAAGCCAAGTCTTAACCATCTATCAGCATTATCTTTGGTTTTTGTTTAAGATAACAGCATTAATGTACATTGAGTCAATTACTCCAAAATGTGTTTCTTCCATATGTGGACTGATAAATTGATAAAATAGCTGTAATTTCTAATTTTACTTTCTGTTTAGTGTAAATGTTGCTACGAGTTTAATTTCATTCTTTCCCACTTTCTTTTTTTACTTTTCACTCTCTCTCTTTCAGTCTTTCTTTCTTTGAAGATCCTCTGCTCTCCTTATCAGCTTAATTCATATCCTTCCAAACAAAATGCACACAGTGCATACAGCGTTGATAACTGAGTCAGTTAACTGACAAGCTTATGGGCTGGTTACCCATAATAGTCTCATACCCTTTCAAAGCAAATAATTGAGCTGTAGCTATGATAAACTATATGCCTTTGTGTACTTGAGCCTATGTTGTTATTTGTGCTTTGTGAAATGTCAGGATTATACAGTATACTGCTAAATCCATGAACTGTTTCATGTCTGCCTAGTAGACTGTTACTGACGTGATGTCGAAAGTGGTCTGTGTGAAGCCATCTGTCTCAGAGAGGAGATGGTGGTGATGTCACCCTCTTCCAGTCAGAAACAACTTACGCACTCCTGAGGATGATTTGTTTTCCTTCATTTGCCCCATACTGGGATTTCCTGGTTTCAATACAAAATGTTTTAGATGAAGGTGGATAAAAAAGACTGGAAAAGCATGAGGAATGTTAATGGTACCCTAAAACTTAGAGAAAACTGTAAAAATGTTATTTGAGATATTCAGTTTTGGTTGTCTTCAGTGAGGGAGTTTTGTGGCCATGGTACCTTGAGTGTCCCATTTTCAGAACTGCTCAGTAGACATTAATTAGTAATATTATTAAGGCTTCTATGCATATTGTACAGATTTCATTTTTGCATAATTTCAGGCTTGTGCCACAAAATAGATGAGATCTGTGCTGTTCTTGGACATTACACAGCATATAGTGACAATTATTTAGTGATGTTTCAGGACAAACTGTTGGTCCCATCTTCAATGGGTCGAAAATCCAAGAAGAATCTTGACACCTGAAGATGGGACGGATAGATTGTCCTGAAACATTGATTAAGAATTACCACTATGTGCTGCATAATTTCCCAGAAGAACACAGATCTCAGATTTTATTTTTGTCATAATAGTCCCGTTTTTTACATGAAACTGAAATCGGGCTGTAACATTGCTCAGAAATCTCACTGTACAAAAACATGTGCAAGGTGCAGCAGAAGGTGCTGACAAATTTTCCATTTTACTGTTACTTAAACTAATGACACAGGTGACAGCATACTTATAGCAAATACTCATGAAGCTTTGGAAATTCATAACAGATACACAGATGTTTCATATCTTAATGTTTTATGTCTTGAAAACAGTGTCTGTTAGGTGACCTTCACAAGCAGTACATTTGTTCACCCAAGAAAGTAGGCTAGACGTTGCCTTTTGTAGCTCTTCCTGTGAATTAGTGGCCGTTTCTTCACGAATTCTTGTTCATATTACTGGATGTGTCTGGAAAACACATGGCTAAGTGTACCTCACAGAAAAATTTCAAGCTGTCAGGTCAGAAGAGACGTGTCAACTTGTGACCATGTAATAAGTGATAACAACCTGAGGTGTTCACAAGGACTACACATGAATGTGTTCAGTGCCTTAATAAGAAAATTATTAAAACAGTTTAGAAGATTTGAAGAAACATAAATAAAGCATCCATAAAGTTATATCTGCAAAATAAAAACTTTGTCATTGGATACATAAGAAAATTGAAGCCAAAAAAAGAATACATTCAATTCTCATGTGTTTTCAGCTTGGAAATATTAATTTTAATCAAAATTTTAGATAGTATAATCACTGGACCCCAATAGATTGGAAAAAGGATCAGAAATTTAAGAATAACTGCAATGAAGATATCTTAGAAAACAATAAAGATTGCAACAAAATTGTATTAAACACAATGCAGTGGTGAGATCTCAAAAGAGAGTATATGTGTATAGTATGCTTTACTGTCATTTTGAGTTTTTATATATAGTCTGACAATTGTCCAAAATGACTAAAATGTGCTGCTTATGTGAAAATACACAGTTGTTTTAGACTGTATGTGACTGTTTATTGAAGAAGAAAAATGGGATGACCTCCATCACGTCAGTTTAGGTCAATTTTAACATCAGGACAGTTTGGGACTGCAGAATTATAGATAGATTAAATACTGACTGGAAAAATTTTCATCCTCAGTGTTGTGATCTTCTTCATTTTTTTTTAAGGTAGTAGGTTCAGATCTTGGCCATGAGTCTAGATACCCAAAATAGAGAGGAGTGATCAGTGTTTTCTTAATCACTGTGGTCTTAGTGAATGTAATGGTGATTTTAAGCAGGGTCACTAACGACTGGTGCCATTACCAGATACCTCCCCAACCCTACAGACTAGGGATTTGAGGGATGTGAAGGGAGGTTATTATTATTTATGTGGACAAGAAATAGTTTGCTGCTTCTCAGTGGTACATGAATAAATTAATGTGTTTTTTTAATTATGTATTCATATGCAATCTTTAGTATTCATTATTTAATGATGATTGGGTCATGTTCACAGTGTGAAAGAGCAGAGTATAATAAGAACTACAATAAATTTAGCATGCAAAAATAACAGAACGGAATTTGATGAGTGTGAAATCCACAAGTGTATTAAAATATTTTTAGCTTATTGGTAAACTGAAGTCTAAAAGTCTATCAAAAGGGTATGAAACAGAAAAGTGATGTAACTGAACTTGGAATATTGAAAAATACAAAATTAAGGTGGGAGAGTATTGCAAATTGTGAGGAAAAGAGCTCTTCCACGTAGTTTTTGATCAAGTCAGTTGTGACTGCAGTTCAGATCACACTAGTGCGTAATATGGTACATGCGAACAGAGTTTCTGTCGCTGTCACATCATAGTCACCAGTTTCAGTGATCTTTGGAATACCTGACTGGTTCCTTGCCTAGTCATTGAGCTCAAATAGTGACTGAAACCACTGCTGCTTCAGATATCAAATGTCTGACAGTGATGGTCAGTTTGAAGTAACTGTGATAAAATTACTGTTACTGATATATTATGGATCTGTCATCCAGGCAGAGGGTTACTTTTTTGTAATTTTCCTTGTTTCTCCTGGTAAATGTTGGGGCCAACTGACTGCTTAACTAACCGGGTAACTTCATGGAGCTGAGTCCTTGTTCGGTAGCTAGTAGTTTGTCAGCTAGATAAGAAATTCTCCACATCTTTATCATTCATGTGGCATTTCAAATAAACTTCTTGGTATTTCTAGCCATGTTTAACAGAACTGTAAATTCTGAATTAGTTTTCTAGGTGTCTGAGTTGATTTCCAGACATAAGGCCTACGCAGTTAATTATACAATGTTAGGAGCTGAGTAGATGTTGTTATTAACAATGTTGTGGACTGTTTGAATTCCTGCATTAGCATGATATTTTATTTCATTCCAAAATCTGTCCCATTGACATACCACTTCAGAGCCATTTGTTCTTTGCATTGGTTTGAAAAAAATGATTGAGAAGTGGCAATTGATATTTGGCAGATAAAATAAAAACACTGTATCATGAAAAGGAGATGCAGTTTATTTATAATTTTGGACATGTTTGTGAACTTCCAGTTACATGCTGGCAAAACAAGTGATTTACAATCTGCCATGAGGAACATAGTTATTGAAATTTATGCCAGTTAAAATTTATGTTACTGTGTAATTATTACTGTATTTATGACTGTAAAATTACAGTTTTATGTTGTTGTGATTGCACAAGCACGTCACCTAAGATGGAAACTGCATTCACAGTCTCCCGTTTTATCCTTTGATATTCACAGAAGTTGACAGTGTGAATAAGTGGACTGCGAAAGAAATCGAACTTGGAATGCCACATGTGGCACTAGTTCTGTTTTGTAAGATTTGTAACTTTTTTTTCACCCACTAATAATGACTGAAATACGAAAAGCAGTAGTAACTACTATCTTTTGTTCTTATTGTCATTGATCCAAGGTAAACGCACTTGAGAGAATGTGGTATATTATTTATATATCACGCCCTCATTTTCCGTGAAGGGGCTACGGGTTTTGTAATGAAGTACGGTATTACATATTTTCTTACATTTTATCTGTTAGTAATGGAACCCTTGATGAAAGCCGGATGCGAAAGAGTTTGTTTTCCTTCAAATATTTCGTGAATTTCTTTTGTTTTTATAATTAATATGTTACCTTTCTTTCAAGATTATCCTGAAATTAAACAAGTTTACAAGTTTTCTTTGCAGAAGTCTATGTAATTTTTCTTTTGTTTATTTAAAAAAAAATTACAGTAGCTCATATAATGTAGTGTTAAATGGTTGGATGTCCAGTGAACAGTAAAGTGGAACAGATATGGAAGGATGCAGTTGTGGCCTGTTTTGAGATGCTGCCTTTTAATGTGTCTGGAGGGACTGAGTCGAATTTGGGGACAAAAATTGCTGTAACTATGAATGTACTCCTTGACAGAGAGCATGTTTTGGAAGTGTCTATGTATTGGTATCAAGTTAAGGAGTGCATGAAGTTTTATTGCATTTAAACAACTGACATTGATGATGAGTAATTCCAAAAATTAAACACTAGACTCCTTTGTAAGTATCTGTCCCACATTGGACAAGGTGGGAAGAAGAAACTGATGTTTTTGAATTACAGTTATTGTCACCGTGTCAAATGGCATTGCTTTGTTCATTGGAGTACTAAAATCATGTAACTTGAATGACTTCCAAGACTTATTAGGGTTACAAGGAAAGCATGAAGGAAGGAGAGTGCATGGAAGTCTCAGTTGTTGATGGAACAGTAATATTAAAATGGATCATGATGGTGTGAGCTGGATTAATCTGGCTCAGTTTGGGGACAAGTGGTGAGCTCTTGTGAACCATGTAATGAACCTTTAGGTTCAGTAACGTGGGGAATTTCGTAACTACCTGATCAACTAGTACTTTTTTAAGAAGGGCACTGTTCCAGGTGGTTAGTGTAATCAGATTAGTTTTTATCATGATTATATTCCATTGATGTATGAACCAATCTATAGGTACTACGGCAGAAGGAAATTAAGAATTTGTCAGGGGGGGAGAGCAATTGCCCCATTATGTTACTGCCTTTCCATTTATGTGAACCACAGTGAGGTAAAAGTTTGGATAGTTATGCTGTCTTCTTATTGTTAATGTTAATATCTTGGACTTCATCTGTCATCTAGGTTTTGAGGGAAACAGACTTAAAGACCTACACAGTAGACAAGGTCTGAGATCTTGAAAGTAACTTCAGAAATTAGCCTGTGATTGCCTGTGACATCCCTGCTTCCTCTTACAACTCTGTGAATGTGGGTTTAGAATGTTGACCCTGTGCAGGTCATAAGGCCATGACCTGGCTACTGACCTTGTTACTTATATCCCAAGGCATGTTATGCTGTAGGAGAGAATGAATGAGGTACAGACAGTATAAATGAATAAAGAACTTTCAGTATTTGGTTGCTTTTTTTTATAGTCTAATTTATATGATTATTAATGTATAGTGTACAGTGTTTGTGATTTGGGGATTTACTATTGAACAGATATATTCAGGCTGTGATGCTTCATTGTTCCTAAGAGTATGATCCAATTTCTCCACCTCTCCCATGGATCATTAGAGAATGTAATGACTTAAGTGGAAGCAAGAAAGAAATTAGAAGTACTTGAGAGCACTAGTGGGGACACGGGAGAGATTAATCTTTGGAGGACAGAGGAAATTAGCCATGAGAAATGTGACTATTTGTTTGCACTGCTTGTTAGGATAATTATTGTTCCCAAGTTCATGGTAACACACACACACACAAGTTTATAAGTTTTTCTTTCAGTTTTGTGGCTCGTAGCATGCAAACTTTTTATTTGCATCTTTTAGATCGAAACATATCCTGGCCATTCTGAAGGTTTGATTTCTGATATTTAATTTCTCGCCTTTAAAAAATGTCAATAATTATTGTATTTTTGACCATATAAGGGTATGCATGTCAAAAGAGAGAGGATCAGAATGTAGTGGTTGGATGTACTCAGTTTTTCTGCGTATCTGCATGACTTTGAAGACTGGCACTTGCCTTATTTAAGCATAACCATAGGGTGAGAGAAAGTATGATAGAAATAAACATAGTTGGACACTTAATGGTACCACAGAGATAAGAGAATTCAGAATTACTGTTAATCGGTAGGCGAGAAATAAATTAAGTTCGAACGTTGTGGGAGATTTGTGGTTCTGACAGCAGTGTTGCTGAATATTTAATCCCCTGGAACGTGACGCTGTGTCTTTGGGGGAGTAACTTTTTGTGTTTCAAAATGTCGGGGACCTGCTCGCCAAATTATCGCGTCACTTCCTGGAAGACTTAAATTGTCATTTTCAGGTGAACAGTTAATAACAGTTTCTATCACAGCTGCCACAAAACAAAGGGGTATTGCTGCTTGCATGAACTGTGTTGATTTATTCATAATATGCTTTGAGATATAAAGAACAGTGTCGTAGAAAGGAACTGAGATAAGTACTTAAGTGAGTGGAATTTTGATAGTTGGTCGACAGAGTCATGTTGAGCTGAAAGGAAACGAACTTGGAAATGTTAAAAGTAACAGTAATGTTGATCCAGACTTATAATCTGCTTCTTAAAGCTGGAGATACAACAGACAGCTTTTTTTTTAGAGTGAGGTAATGGTGTCGGTTATGTCCGGAGTGCATACACTGTCAGTTTCTTGTTCAAGAGAACTGGATCCATGTGTGCTCAAAGGGGGCTGGGGTGACTGAAGTTCTGACAGTTTTTCCTGCACCCTGTGAGAAATTTTAAATGTACCCCTAAACATTATAGATGTGGATGATTAGCTAGTACAGCATTTGCTGTCACTGCTGCAACACGAATGGAACTTTTCGTTTTTGTCCTTTGGCCATGTTATACCCGCACCTTATGGGAGTAGGAGACAAAATGAGAGTCCTGCACTTGAATCAGAGTAGTACACAGAGCACCTGCTTAATAAGTACAGTGTTCAGCATCTGTTTGATGTTGTAGCATGATAATTATGACGACTTCCGATCTGGATGGCTCTGGTTTTTACTGCTAGCCACAACTGTTACTCCTGATAGATTTGTTATGATTTTACTTCCTTCTTTTCACCACCATCATCATAATCATCATCTTAATCAAGGCAACATGGAGTTGAGCAACTTGTTCATCCGTTCCGGTCTCACACATCTAGAAGTGTAATGGTCTCCCCTGGTCGTTCTCTGCCCGTTGGTCTGTAGTTGTTTACCAGTTTCCTTCGATAAAACGCGAAGATACTCTCTTGAGACCTGTCACAACCATTTCCTCTTCTCACTTAATTCATCATATTGATTTTTAGTTCTGACATACATAATCTCTGCGTTTCATACAAATGTAGCAGAGCAACTCATATCTTCGTAATACATGTCTCCACTGCTTTTGCATGACATTTGAGGGCTTTAGAGGTTTTTGTTCGAGTTGCGTTTTACATAGTTTAGCGGTTGATGTGGTGGAAGATTATTAATTTGTATTAGAAGTGTTGTATTGAAAGGTTTTGTCGTTTGCGAAATACTAAACAAGGCAATACTGTGAACATATGAGGCCATGTTTTGCGAATCAACTGTCCTGAATTAGTTCTGTCCAATTTTTAGACAGGCGTATTGGTGTCTAGTTCTGTATAGTAGCTGGCCATGGCTGTTTTGTTCCCTAGCCTCCTTGCATGAACACAGTTCCAAGCGTCATACTTACTTCATGAACCTTGTAACAAACTGCACGTGAAATGGAACCTTATCAATTTTTAGGCGCGTTCGCAAAATCGCTGAAAGCGACTATTAGCTTCATTATGTCTTCCGGCAGTCCGCATGGAGCAAGTCGGCTCCAACTGGACGGATTTTCGTGGAATTTTATATTTGAGTATTTTTCGAAACTCTATCGAGAAAAAGATTTCATTAAAATCAGACAAGCACGACGGGTACTTTACATGAAGACCAATATACAATGTACATTTTTAATTAGCCCCGCTCAGTTCTTCTTAGAATGAGGAATGTTTCAGACAAAAATTGTAGAGAAAATCAAAACATTTTATGTTTAATACGTATTTTTCTAAAATCGCGCCTTTATGGAATAATGTGGAAAAACATTTTATTTCTGGACAGGCCACACATATGACAATATGGCGCATGCTTAATGTATGATGGATACTTAAGTTTACAAACACATACTCAGAATATGTAATACATATTGCTTTTCCACTGCAACAGTGGTTGCACGAACGCACCCCAGTGTTGCGTTATAGTACATTGTCTGTCTTGTTTTAATCACCCTCAAACCTCGGGAAGAATGAATGACCTCATTGGAATTACATTCATCAATGAAGGTGAATAAATTATTGTGTGTGCGTGCGCTCGCCGCTCCCGCTGCTTGCAGCAAGACAGTATTTGAAGTATACGGATTGAAGGGTGTGTACATCTGTTTTATTCCCATATTTCCCTTGCTAATTTAGTATATGCTGGGGACCGAAAGTTGTGGTTGCCGTCTTAGTACATTATTCCATTACATTTCTGTCACTGTGGTAGAAGTTTTGAGTACTATCTCATAGTGCCATCACAAAATTAGGCTAATGGCATTGCAAGAATTGTTACATACAGGGCAGTCAGTGTATACGTGTAGCATGTATGGTTTTATGTGAGTGTTTACGTTCAAAATTATCGCCGTTACAGTTTGTCTTGTATTCAGGTTTTTAATTCCAGCCCGGCAGTCATTGTGCCAGTGGCGAGGTGTGAGATGTTTGTTTCTGCAAGCGCTTATCAACCAACGGTTTAAAAAGTATCGCCCCGGCTGGATACGGCGCCCTTTATTTCCATATTATTATTATTAGCGGCGGTGGTGGTGGTGGTAGTAGTAGTATTGCGTAAGGTGGGCGCTACGTAGCATTTGTCAGGACTTAATCTACATGATATGCATAGGTTCAGTTCGTAACTCAGAACGGAGCGATGTTATTTTCGTTTTAGTTACCCGACCACATGCACGTTCGCGTTTAGCCTGCTTGTACTCCCGTAGTCCTGTGATAATGCTAGAAACGCTCAGTTGCATGTCAGTTTGGTTTGTATGCTACAGCATTCCACGTGACACAAACGAAGTGAAAAATATTTAAGGTACTGGTCATTGCTGTCTTCTGGGGTATGAAGCCACTTGTCTGGTTGAATTGTACTGACATTTCAGGAGAGTTTTTTGCTTCCATAATTAGGGTGTGTGATGCTGGCAGCCAGCTCGTCAGAAACATCGGTACGCTTCTGCCAGACTACATACCATCACATCCCAGAATACATAAGTTTCTCTGTCACCACCGTGAGAACGTCAAATCTTAGGTATTCAAAGGTAATAGCTCAGCCATGATAGTTATTAAAGCAGGACATGTGTCATGTCACATGTAATATTATGTCGTAGCTCCTCCTCTGTGCATTTATTGTTCCAAAGATTTTGAGGGCCTGCCCCAGTTTTCCTTTTCGAAAAGACCGACTCGTGTTTTAATGAATTTTTGTCAAGTTTTATATTCTTCCATATTGCTTGTAGAAGGGGCATGTGGTGGCGCAGTTGGTTGAGGCACTACGTTACAAGCCGGAAGGTCGCGGGTTCGATTTCCGATTGAGGTCACTGGATTGTTCATTGTCATAATCCTTTCGGGCCCACCATGGCTCTGGGTGCGACTCAACCTCTAACAGAAATGAGTACTAGGAATATCTGCTGGGGGCAAAGGCGGCCGGTGCGTAGGGATGACAAACTTGCACCTTCATGTACCGATTTTCTAGAAATCCTGGAGCCCTAAGGGCCTATCCAGGCCTGTGTAGGCTTGTAGGATGCTGTGTCATTTTCTTCTTGTAAATTAGAAGGGGGTTGCACTTTTCAGAGGTTCCATAGAAATACGACTGGATTCTAAATTCTTTTGGCCTGTAAGTTGGAACCAGAATCTGTTGTGTAAAAATTTTTTTGTACTCACTTATGTAATAAGGAGAGCTGTTCAGTGGATAGGCATCATGCACAGTTACTCGAACGGATGTGCGAGATTTTTTTTTTTTTCGGTTCCTCTGAAACGCGTATCGGGGAGAAGAAGAGAGAGGTAAAACGGGGTTGTTGCAAATAATGAAATCTATGAAGTATACCGTAGGAAGTTATATGGTGAGGTCTAGCCAGGCGTGCAGAAATTTTGTGGTAATTTATAAAGGATGAGGGGTGGGTTGAAAAGCATCAGTATGGCTTCCTTATCTGCAAAGGTGTGAAAGTTAATTCTCATTGTAGTTTCGTGTACAGTTACGCGTAAGCTGTGTTTTGGTGTGTGATGATTAAGAGCCGGCACAAATTCGATTAACGTTCGTCTAGTCGATGTCATGGTGACTTCGGAGGCTAATGCGTATCTCTTCTGCTGCTTTACAGATTTTATTGATTTCTGTTATATGAGTTTCAGAATCTTTTTGAAAAAGTAAATTTTTCCATGCACACTGTATGAAGACATGGCATGTGCAAGCGTGGAGGAATAGCTTCACTCGTTCTTAACCTCGGCTGTGTGAAGGTGAATGGTGACCTTCACGCCCGGGTTCCTTTACTCCTGGCACATGGTGGGTTCCAGAGCCAGCTTGGACCTTCGGTACAGGGAGAGAGATCTCTTGACCCCTGCCGGTAATCGGAACGACGAATCATTGCCGCAACCCGTAGCCTGTTGACTACCGAATACGCCAACCATTATCCATTAATCTTGCATAAAAGAGCATTTTGGCCAGAAAATGATCAATCAGAAACTTCAGTGTTGGCGGGATGATCGTCGGAATTATGTATGAAAATTTTCTTCCAAACTCTAAGAAAACACAGCTTGTCCCCTTTGCAAAGATAAATCTGTTAATAAGGTTTAGGAAAACATATGTTTGTTCTGATAATCTATGAATCCCGTGAATACACATGGACGAAATGCCAAGTTATTATACAGTATATGCTAGGCCAGGACGTCGATACAAGGCTTCCGATCTGTGACGCTGTGTCGGTAGTCGACTGCTTACGACGTTTTAGAGGACCTCAGCGACTTCTTGAATCTGGACGATCCTTAAAAACGTGGGAAACTGCTCGCCCAATGACACGGCGTAACATCCCAGAAGACTTGTATCTCTAGCGGATCTCGCAGGCCCAGACGTATTTGCTATTGGCTGTCCTATTAAAGTCAAACATCCTAGAGTATTTGTTATATTAATTCGTAATACGGTGTCAGGCCGGGCGTACACGCACCGATAAAATCGGTGTCGGTGCCGGCGCCGATATCGGTGGTACTGGTATTTCATGTAACTTTATAGCCAGGCAGTACA
>JGI20166J26741_11545362_pt1 | contig 12211 bp, 9 predicted proteins | sample TergutCu122P5_FD_26741 | JGI IMG/M metagenome (IMG submission 26741) | reverse complement strand
AATTTAAATGTGTTATCATCACATCTGCAAGTCTGCAAGCGCATGATTCGGTGCGTGTGGCAGATTTTTCCCTCTTCTTTGCAGGGAAGTTGGGGGAAGAGTCTTGTTATACAGCATTTTATCAAACCTGTACAGACGCGCTGCACGATGGGCTGCTTGCGGTTCTTTTTCGGTTAATGCTACAATATAACTCATTGCACAAAATTTTTTGTGAAAATTGCGCACATCTATTTTTTCGCCGAAAATCACTTCATGCAAGTTGCGCAATTCCGCTTCGGTAAACTTTTTCGGGAGCAATTCGAACATGCCATCAGGGTCTTCGGCAATTTGCTTGCGTATGTAATTCAGCGCCTGTTCCACAATTTCGTTGTGGTCGAATGCCAAATGTCCAATTTCATCCAGTCCGTACCAGTTTGCCTCAAAACCGGCAGCGAATTTACGCAGCTTCTGCCCGATTTTCAATAAAGCCACATATCCCACCGTTACAATTCTGCCGATTTTCATTTGGAGCGCATTCTCCAGCCAAATTATATCCCGTTGATTTTGTGTTCGTTGAGGCGCTCCAAAACTATGAAACTGCTGCAAATAGATATCCTTGATCCCCGTCAACTCAAAAAGTACCCTGTAAGCCGCTTCATCCAAGTTTTCATGTTCATAAATAACGCTTCCCGGCAATTTCATATCGCTGTACAACCCTTCTTTTTCGACTCCTGTCCGCGTTACCAGCAATATCTTAAGTTGCTGTCCGTCAAAGCCGAAGACAACACAATCGACCGATACATGAGGATAAAAATGAGACTGATCCATGGCTGTGCCTTATGATGGCATTTTTTTTTCCTACAAATTAAGCGTTTTTTTTTGGTTTCTCCAATATCAGGCAATGTAATATTTTGGATAATAAGTATTTATATATTGTACAAAATACAATAAGTGCTGACTTGTTCAGTTCTGTTTTTCAGGGGATTAATCAACTTCTTCTTTATGTACAAAATACAATAAGAACGAACAGTTAAATAATATTAAAATGAAGCTTGAATAAAAATAGGTGCGATGTTTCGTTTTTGGTCAATTTTTTATGGATGTACGACAAAAATCCTTTTGGGTGCATTGCATGACAGATTATAAAACTAACACTATGAAGGATATTCATTGCCATTTAGCTTCAGCCAACGGAAAGCGAAGAACAATCAACCTCGGCTTTAGTCCATCATATAAGCCCTCCAATTTGGCTAAATAATTGCAATTTATGTAGATGTCTTAAAAGTATCACAGCACACAGATGACACTGATGTTTACGATACACGCGGATTTTTTAATTGCTTGAAATTATGCGTTTTATCATATTGAATATTTTTATTTATCTGTGTAAATCTAAATAATCTGTGTTATCTGTGTTATCTGTGTGCTTTTGAGACAGCCCCCAATAAAAAAGTTACTCAAAAGGAATTTTGTCGTACACCCATTTTTTATTTACTTTGCAAATGTAATTTTTAAACTGATTGAGATGAAAAAGAGGGTAATAAAAATGTGTGTGGGAATGGCGTTGATGATGTCCGCTATTTCGTGCACACAGGGGAAACAGGAGATAGTAATGCAGGATGTAACTGTGTCTCCGTTTCATGAAATTGAATTGAGAGGCGTTGCCAATATCGCGCTGTCGCAAGGCGATAAAGAATCGGTACGATTAGAAGCAGACAAGGAGTTGCTGCCTGATGTTAAAATTACGAACGAAGGCGATAAATTAGTCGTCAACACAGAGATAAAACACCGGTGGTTTCGTAAAAGCAAAATCACGGTGTATATTACTGTGAAAAATCTTACCCGATTAACATCAAATGGCGTGGGGAATATAACGTACGAAAAACCACTGACAGTTGAGAAATTGCAACTTCATATTTCAGAAGTAGGAAATGTAACGTTGAGCCTTACGGGCAATGAGCTTCAGGTTACTTCTGCCGGCGTGGGAAATATCACATTGACGGGAGCGGTGCAACGTTTCAGCGTAGCAAGTTCCGGAGCAGGCAATGTGAATGCCGTTGATCTTAAAGCCGATACGGTGTCGGTAACCAATCAGGGTGTGGGCAACATGAGCGTATATGCAGCCAAAGAGTTGTCTATCACCAATCAGGGCGTCGGGAATGTGCGCTACAAAGGCGGTGCGGTTATCAAACAGGTAACCAATCAGGGTGTTGGAAATATTAAACCATTATAATTATGAAACTTACTTTATTTGTATTAAACCATTGCCCATTTTGCAAGCGGGCATTGCAGTATATCAGTGAATTGAAAGAAGAACATCCTGAATTTAAGGATATTGAACTGGATATCATTGAAGAAAATGAGCAGAAAGAGCTTGCCGATTCGTATGATTATTACTATGTGCCAACCTTCTATCTGGGCAAGGAGAAACTTCATGAAGGAGCTATTTATAAAGAAGAAGTGGAGAAATTATTTGCATCGCTTTTGAAATAAATAGATTATCTTTGTATTGTTAAATGAACTAAATTGATACAATGAAACAGAACTATTGCATTATCATGGCAGGCGGCATTGGCAGCCGGTTCTGGCCCTTTAGCCGTAACGACCGCCCGAAACAGTTTCTGGACTTTTTTGGCACCGGTCGTTCACTTTTGCAAATGACCGTTGACCGGTTTTTGCCGTTCGTTCCTTTTGAGAATATCCTGATTGTCTCCAACGTTATTTATAAAGATTTGATATTGGAACAGTTACCGCAAATTGCACCGCATCAGGTGTTGTTAGAACCTACCCGCCGCAACACGGCGCCGTGTATTGCATACGCAACGCACCGCATCAAGGCAATCACGCCTGAAGCCAATATCATTGTGGCGCCGTCCGATCATTTAATTATGAAAGAGGCTGAATTTGTGAAAACAATTCAAAAAGGATTGAATTTTGTTCAACACAATGACCAATTGCTTACCTTGGGCATAAAACCCAGCCGCCCCGAAACGGGATACGGCTACATTAAAGTGGCTGACGGCGAAAATGGGTTGCGCAAAGCGATAACTTTTACTGAAAAGCCGGATATTGAGCTGGCAAAAGTCTTCGTGAAAAGCGGAGAGTTTTTCTGGAATTCGGGAATGTTTCTGTGGAATCTTCGCACGATTGACAACGCCTTTGCAGAGATGCTGCCGGAAATATATCAAACGTTTGAACAGGGGAACGGGCTGTATAACACTGCTAAAGAACAAGAGTTTATCAACGAAATATATCCGTCGTGCCACAACATTTCCATCGACTACGGCATCATGGAAAAAGCCTCTAACGTGTGCGTGCTCACTGCCAATTTCGGCTGGTCTGATTTGGGCACATGGGGTTCGCTCTATGAACTGTCCGGCAAGGACGAAAATGGAAATGCAACGCTCAAATGCAACGCTCAATATTACAACAGTAAAGACAATATTGTGGTGATGAGTCCCGAAAAGCTGGCGGTGATTGACGACTTGGACGGTTATATTGTCGCTGAAGAGGACAAAGTATTGTTAATTTGTAAAAAAGAAAACGAACAGCGTATCCGTCAATATGTTGCCGATGTGCTGGTGCGTTTTGACGGAAAATTTATTTGAAAAGTATATGAAAAAAATAATTCTGTTTACAATTATATGTGCTTGGATAACAACTTCTATCTCAACAAAAGCTACGGCACAAGAAAGTTGGGAATGGATAACAGAACCACGTTTTTCAATAATAGGACACAATTACATTTCTGACACAGAAATACCTCCGGCACAGGATGGTATAATAACGGCATGGCTGGATGAAAAAAATCCCGGCTATATTGATATTGCTACCGGCAATTGGTATCCTTTACCAAAAATAAAGAATTTAGTTTCATACGCAAATGTCGGCTATGGATTATTTATGGTGAGAATTAGCGACAAAAATAAACGTACAGCAAATGGAATAATTGACAAAAAGGGTAATTGGGTTTTAACCCCTGAATTCTATACAATTGATGTAGTGGCAGATAATTTATTCTACGTTTGCAGAGTTGATGAAAATTATAAAACGATTGCCCCCGACCCCTCAATCCGAAAGTATGCTTTCATAGACAAAACAGGAAAGATTGTAAATGATGACATTATAATAGTTAGCCCATTCCATGAAGGTTTAGCAGCAGCGTATAAAAAAACTGAAAACACCAAATATGGCTTTATTGATAAATCATGTCAATGGGTTATATTACCACAATTTGAAAAAGCACAACTACCCCATGATAGTTCTCTTTCGTTTATGCACTATCGCGATTTTGTATTTTCTGACGGATTATGCCCGTTGATGCAAAAAAATAAGTACGGATTTATAGACAAGACAGGTAAATTTGTAATCGAACCACGCTTTGAAGATATTGGAAAGATAATTAATGGCAGTGACCCTTCACAATTCCTCCCTTCATATCAGGATAAATCAAATCCTTTTAGAGGAGATTTTTCAGGAGGTATAGCTGCTGTCAAGTTGGATGGAAAATGGGGGTTCATTGACAAGACCGGCAAATGGGTAATAGAACCACAATACACGTTTGCATTACCGTTTATTGATGGCGTGGCACAAGTCAAAACAGACCGTTTTATGTACATTGATGCAACAGGAAAGATTATATATAGATTTAATTCAGATCGTTTTCCTGCTTTATCGGATAAAGCCATTCTTCATTCATTTTTAGGCGGAATCGGTGTCGTAAAAGTTCCTTCTGCCGGTGATATAAATCATTTTAAAAAAACATTCAGTTCTATCAATTATTATACGATCTGCATCAATCGAAATGGTAACATAGTGTTTGATGACAATGGCTATTCAACAGAAGACAATATTATAATGATAGATGACGGAGTAGCTAAAGCATTGAAAAATGGTAAATGGGGATTAATAAAATTCAAATAAATGATGACAACATCACAACTAATTCAACAAAAGCATGATATAATTGACTAAGGTTACAGGGTTAAGCGACAATAATTTAATCGCCGATCTTTATACTCTTTCTCAGGAAAACAATTTAGAACTGCAACCAACTCAAGTAGAAATGCTTAAAATGAGTGATTCAGATATTTCAAATGGTCGTCTGGTGTCAGAGGAAGAATTAATGCAACACGATGAAAAATGGCAGAATTCGCTATGTTTACATTATGACCAACAAAAGTAGAACTACTTTGTATATTGGAGTAACCAATGATTTGGTCAGAAGAGTTTGCGAACACAATAAAAAACCCCTTTACTGATAGATATAACCTTGAATATTGCATTTATTATAAAGAATTTACATATTTCGACTTAGCAATAAACAGAGAAAAGGAACTCAAAAAGTGGAACAGGCAGAAAAAAGAAGACTTGATAAATATGATGAATCCAGAATGGAAAGAATTGACAAATGAAAAAGGATTCATTAACAATAAACAAGAGATTCCTCACTGCGTTCGGAACCAATGGTCTTCGACTGAAAGGAGAAAATGACGTCAACACATGATAAAAAGGGGATGGGTGACAGCGTCTTCAAAAAATACACTTCGTCATCCCGAATGGAGCGAAGCGAAATGAGGGAACTAACACAATAATTTAAAGATGTTATTTATATGAGAAATTTAAATTTATTTATTATCTTGTCAATCATGGCATTATGTATATCCGCTTGCGATAACAAGCAGAAAGAGGACGGAGGCATCATCGGCAAACCGTCCGTCAAAGTAACAAACGGGCTGATGACGCCCGAACTATTATGGGCGTTCGGGCGTGTGGGAAATGTATCCGTGTCGCCTGACGGGAAAAAAGTGCTCTACAGCGTTCAATATTTTGATATTAAGAAGAATAAAGGAAATACAGACCTCTATACGATGAACGTTGACGGCTCGGATGTGGCTCAGATTACAAAAACCGACAAGAGCGAATCAAACGCCATTTTCACGCCAGACGGGAAAAAAATCGCTTTTCTGTATCCGGAAAAAAATGATAATCAGCTTTTTGAAATGAATTTGGACGGGAGCGACCGCGTACAACTATCGCATATTGACGGAGGCATCGAAGCGTTCAAATATTCTCCAAACGGACAGAAGGTGCTCTATATCAAGACAGTAAAACGTCCCAATGCGTTTCAGCGGCTCTACAAAGGGCTGGATAAAACGAAAGGACGCATCAATGAAGATTTAATGTACCGCCATTGGGACACGTGGGTGGACAGCTATCCGCATCCTTTTGTCGCCGATTTTGACGGGAAGCAGTTGACGAATGCCGTTGATTTATTGGACAGTAGCTTGCAACCCGACAACAATGCACAGGCAGATATTGACAGAAGTAAGACGCCAGCCAAGCAGGCAAAAACCAAAGTTACTAAGACAAGCGACAGCATAGTAGTCGATACGTCAGGTACGAGTCTCACCACCAACGATACGACCAATGAGACGGTGCCCCAGAGGAATATTGTAGACAAGAAAACGGGATCATTCTATGAATGTCCGATGCGTCCATTTGGCGGGATAGAGCAGTTAGCGTGGTCGCCCGACAGCAAACAGATTGCCTACACCTGCCGTAAAAAAACGGGTAAAGCCTACACACTCTCCACAAATTCAGATATTTATCTGTATGATATAACAAATAAAACCACCCAAAATCTCTCCGAAGGCATGATGGGATATGATGTGAATCCGCTCTTCTCTCCCGACGGAAAAAAAATAGCTTGGGAAAGTATGGAACATGATGGGTATGAATCGGATAAGAACCGTTTGGTGGTCTATGATTTCGATACAAAAAAAGTAACAGATTACACCAAAAATTTCGACCAGAACGTATCCAATCTTTGTTGGAGCAGCGATAATCAACACATATACTTCATCAGTCCGTGGCATGGCGTGGAAGATATTTATGCACTGACGATAGCTACCGATTCCATCCGCCGCGTGACGAACGGCGTGCACAATTACACATCGCTCGACGCGTCGGGTAACACGCTGATTGCTTCACGGCAGTCAATGTCATCGCCAACTGAAATTTATGCTGTCAACACTGCCGACGGCAAAGAGACTCAAATCTCTTTTGTCAATAAAGAGTTGCTTGCACAGCTTAAAATGGGCAATGTGGAGGAACGTTGGATTAAAACGGCTGATAATCAGCAAATGTTGACATGGGTCATTTATCCTCCCGATTTCGATAAAACCAAAAAATATCCCACGCTGCTCTATTGCCAGGGCGGACCGCAGGACATGGTGAGCCAGTTTTGGAGCAGCCGCTGGAATTTTCAGATGATGGCGGCAAACGGATATATCGTTGTAGCCCCGAACCGCAGAGGATTGCCCGGATTCGGACAGGCGTGGAATGCGCAAATCAGCGGCGACTATGGCGGGAAAAACATGCAGGATTATTTGACCGCTATCGACGAAGTGTCGAAAGAACCGTTTGTTGATAACACGAAATTGGGTTGTGTCGGAGCAAGTTACGGCGGCTTTTCGGTTTACTGGCTGGCAGGGCATCACAATAAGCGTTTTAAGGCATTTATCGCCCACGACGGCATCTTCAATCTGGAACAGCAATATGTGGAAACGGACGAGATGTGGTTTCCCAATTGGGATTTGGGCGGAGCGTTCTGGGAAAAGAATAATGCCGTTGCACAACGAAGTTATGCTAACTCTCCTCATAAATTTGTGGATAAGTGGGATACGCCTATAATGATTATTCACAGCGAATTGGACTATCGCATTGTGGCATCGCAGGGCATGGCAGCATACAATGCCGCGGTGCTGCGCGGCATTCCGGCGCGTTATCTCTACTTCCCTGACGAAACACACTGGGTATCGAAACCGCAGAACAGCATTCTGTGGCAACGCTGCTTCTTCGACTGGTTGGATAAATGGCTGAAAGACCCTGTAGGAAAAGAGAAATGGGCTTCCGACTGACAAATTAAATTTTAACAAATGCTAAAAATCAGATTTCAGATGAGGACTGTGGCAGCGATAGCAGCCTGCCTCGCAGTAACAACAATGTATGCGCAGAATACTTCGGGCGCATCTTCAATCAGATATGACGGTATTTATTATCAGGCATCTTCATATTCTACGAATTATTTGCGCTTTTATGAAGATGGTACAGTAATAAGCATGTCTTCATTAAGACCAATTTCTCAAATAAAAGAAGAATATTTTGACAAAGATAATGGTGAAATTCAAATGTATTTAGGAAAAGGGAAATATACACTAAAAGGAGGGCAAATATCTTTTCGTGAAACAACCGAGACAGGTTCCACTGCAGGTAATTATATTGATTATGACGGACAAATATACGAAAACAAGTTGATATTGAATTCACACGCGAAAAACGGATATGAAAGTAGCAACAGGGAATTTTTGTTTACCGCATGGTCGGATATTTCGAACGAAAAGGCGAGTAGTTCTGCTAAAGTTGATTATCCTTATACCCTTGAGCCGGGTGTTAAATTTAGAGTTAATCGCAGCGCTTATAAAATGTTCTATGGACTTCTTCCCGGCAATGAACGGTATGGCACATTTGACACTTATGAACATTGGGGTTTTACCGGTAGTAATAGCCAATCAAACAGTTATATCGGCTTACCTAATAATTCTGACAAAAAGTATCTGGAATTGACGGTTTGGTTTATAAACAATGGTGATAAAGGTGCAAAAATTTATTTCCATTCAAACGATAATACTTTGTTGGATTGTTCGCTTCTGTATGGAGATAATCAATCTGTTCCTGTCAGCGCTTTTGTTATTCCCGGCGCCTCCGGTGTTGGTAATGGCAAAAGTTTGATGATAACCGAATGGAAAGGCGATTTGTTTTTCACTTTAAAACCCAAAGAAGAGACATGGATAACAATACTTTTCCTTATTCCGGAAAATGTGTCGGAAGCAAAATTTCAGTTAAAGAACCATGCGCTTATCCCTGTGTCAATTCCTGAAATAAAACAATAAAATTGATATAAACCACTCCGAAATGGTTTTTGAAGGGCTGTAAATATTCCCGTTGTGGTAAGGACACGCGATGAAAAAGAGTGGTCTTTTGTGTTCTGACAGGCAGTTGCCATTAATCTGACATGTTGCAACGGCATACCAAAGAGAAGTAAAAATGTCTGTGCGCAACAATTTGACTGAAGATGAAAATGGCTATACTTTTGTGTACAACGACACCAATCAGCATGGAAGAAAAACTTGTTATTGCCATCACTGAACATTCCCGTTTCGGCTATGTTCTTCAACCGGTGTGGGTTAAACCGGAAAAGTCAGGAGCTTTGTCCATCCTCGAAATAGTAAATGCAAAATCTGTCTGTTTTGCGTCCCTGCCACCTGTACAACGTGAGATAATAACGCTGTCGGAGCGCTATTCCGACAAGGCTCTGATGAAAGTTTATTCTAAAGAGACGGCGGTATCAGCTTTTCGGAAAAATGTGGATGAAAAAACGGTACAGCTATACATCCGTCCGGCTATTGAGCGCTACCACCAGCGCATCATCGACCTGTTGCCAAACTCAGCATTGGAGGTGTATTTAAGAGAAAAAGTGGCTGAACGGGCTTTGTATGATTCCGAAAAGTTGCAGCTTCCTTCCGACGCCGCCAAGGCTGTATTTAATTTCGTGAAAAAAGAGAATGACACATTACGCTATTTCATAACCATTGCTTTGGAAGATAACATACTGAATCTGAACGGTAAACGATTCGGAATTATCTGTCATGATCCGGCTTGCCTTTTTGTTGACAAGACGTTGCTGACGTTCAAAGATATTGACGCCAAGAAATTACTCCCCTTTTTTTCAAAAGAATATGTAACAGTGCCGGCGACATCGGAACAGGCTTATGTTGAGAAGTTTATTGCAAACTGTGTTAAAAATAATGTTTCCATCAATGCGCAAGGTATTGAAATAAAGGAAATAAATCCGCCATGCAAGGCTCGCCTCTCATTAACAAACGGCTTGGATACGCTGCCTGTCCTGAATCTGGATTTCTTCTACGACGGTAAAAAATATCCGTTCGACACTCCCGAAAAGAAGATTGTATATACAAAACAGACAAACGGAACCACATCATTAATCTGGTTTTACAGAGATAAGAACTTGGAAAATTCATTGGTAAAACTCCTTACAGACAATGGATTGGAGAAAAAATGGCTCAATGGATTCCGCGTTGAAAATACGAATCCGGAAAATGGGATTAACTTATTGATTGATTGGATTCAAGCTCACAAGGAAATAGTGAATCGTTTCGATTTGCAACAGAATATTGCGGAAAAAACCTATTTTTTAGGTGAAATAGCGTTGGAAAGCGCTCTATCGGAAAAACAGGATTGGTTTGACATCAAAAGTATTGCCGTTTTCGGGACGTTTAAGATTCCTTTTATTCGTTTCAAAAACAATATTTTAAACAATATACGCGAATACATTTTGCCCGATGGAAGCATTGCCATTTTACCCGAAGAGTGGTTTACGCGCTATTATGAATTGATGTTTTTCGGAAAGGAAGCGGCAGACAATATTCGTTTGAACAGGTATTATGCCGAATTAACCGACAGTTTGGTTACCAACGCTCATCATCCGGCGAATAGGCACAAGGAACATCTCTATCCCGTACCCGAAGGCATAAACGGTGTATTGAGACCGTATCAGCATAAAGGCTTCTCGTGGCTTCTGCATTTGGCTGAAAACAGGTTTGGAGGCTGTCTTGCCGATGATATGGGACTGGGAAAAACGCTGCAAACAATCGCTTTGTTGCAACATTTTTACTGGCTTCGCAAAAATAGTAAAACACGTCAAAAACTGAAACAGGCAGGACAACTGTCTATTTTTGAGGAAGATAATTTGATTCAAGATGTCTCACACAACTATCCGCCTTCATTGGTTGTGGTTCCGGCATCTCTGCTGCACAATTGGCACAATGAATTGAAACGCTTCACTCCCGATCAGAAAGTGTATCTTTATTCGGGCGATAAACGAGTGAGAACGAAAGATTTGGATATTTTTTTCGGAATGTTCGACGTGATACTGACCACTTACGGGACACTCCGTATTGACATCGAACTGTTGGAGCGCTGCTCTTTTCATTATTTCATCTTAGACGAAAGCCAGTTTGTAAAAAATCCAGATTCGGAGACCTACAAGGCTGTGATGCGGATTCAATCTGTGCATAAGCTGGCGCTCACCGGTACGCCGGTAGAAAATTCACTTTTGGATTTATGGGCGCAGTTAAACATTGTGAATGAAGGGATGCTTGGCGGGCGGCAGTCATTTCAAAAAGCTTATGTCAACCCGTTGAGCCGAAATAATAAAGAAAAAGAAGAAGCGCTTCTGAAACTGATTCGTCCGTTTATTTTAAGGCGGACAAAAGAAGAGGTAGCTCCCGAGTTGCCGCCTTTGACCGAAGAAACCGTTTATTGCGATATGAGCGAATCGCAGGCAGAAGTTTACAACGCAGAAAAGAATAAATTGCGTAACTTGGTTATAGAAAGTCCGACAATTGATTTTCAAAAATTTACTTTTATGGCAATGCAAGGGTTAACAAAGCTGCGGTTGCTGGCAAACCATCCGGAATTGCTGGATGCGTCATATACAGGCGATTCTGGTAAATTTGAACAGGTAATGACAGTTCTGGAAACATTGCGCGAAAGCAATCATAAAGCGCTGGTATTTTCTTCTTTTGTGAAACATTTGCGTTTATTTGCCGGCTATTTTGACCAAAACGGCTGGAAATATGCATGGCTGACAGGTTCGACAAATGTGCAGGATCGGGAAAAGGAGATTAACCGGTACATGTACAATCAGGACGTGAATTGTTTCTTTATTTCGCTGAAAGCAGGAGGCGTAGGACTTAATCTCACAGCCGCCGATTATGTGCTTATTCTGGATCCGTGGTGGAATCCGGCTGCTGAAAATCAGGCTGTAAGCCGCTCCCACAGGATAGGACAGGATAAACATGTGATTGTCTATCGGTTTATTTCATCAGGCACTATTGAAGAAAAAATCCGGCGTTTACAGGAGAGTAAATCACGATTAGCAGAGATATTTATTTCATCTTCAAACCCTTTACGGGGTATGGCAAAAGAAGAAGTGGAAAACTTACTGGAGTGATTTTGGGGTATATGAAAAGAGGCTATCCATAGTCGCCTGTTTTCCGCAATGGGACACCCAAAATTATTTTTGGTTTGACCAATGCCGAACCATATCATAAAGTTCTTGTTGTTGGTTGTCCATTCCAAGTATTTT
>JGI20166J26741_11545251_pt1 | contig 12211 bp, 10 predicted proteins | sample TergutCu122P5_FD_26741 | JGI IMG/M metagenome (IMG submission 26741) | reverse complement strand
AGAGGGAAAGCAGTTTCAAAGTACCAGACTTTTAAAGAAGGTGAGATAAACAAATACTTCAAGGTGATTTTAAACGACAGCCATATGGAACAGTTTTTAAAGAAAGGATATGTGACACAAGAGACAATGGATTTGGTTAGAAGCTCTGATTACAAAGAAGTAATCAAACACTCTCAAGGTTACTAAAACAGCTTAATTAAGCAGCTAAAAGTGTAAAATAAAGAAACTATTCATTATTCATTATTCATTATTCATTATTCATTATTCACTATTACCAGGGGTGATGCTAAAAAAAGATGATAACCAAATAGAATAATTGGTACTAAAGGGTTTGCCGTTTTTTAATGAGATTATGAAAATGGCTTATTTGTGTTGGGGTTGAAAAAAAATTAAGTGATATCAAATAACTTTAAATATGTTTTAGATAACCGTTTAATAACATACATATAATCCTATTATGTTATAATTTATAGTTTCTAAATAGAGGTGACTAACTATATCTCTCATACACAAAAAATTCATATTTTAGATCCATATAGTCTTTTACCCCTGAAGCATTAACTATTCTCCACTCATTTTCATCGATATGATCAAAAAATTTATCACCTTTAAAATCCTTATAAACCCTTGTCACATATAAAAACTCACAGAAATGTAAAAACTCTCTGTAAATTTCTGCACCACCAATTATAAAATTTTCATTATCATCATCAATATACTTCTTAACTTCAGAAAAATCATGTAATACCTCAAAACTTTCAGAACTATAGCTTTTATTCCTTGAAATAACTATATTTTTTCTATCCTTAAGAGGTCCACCGATAGATTCTAATGTCTTTCTGCCCATTATCACGGTCTTTCCGAGAGTCTTTTCTTTAAAATATTTTAAATCATCAGGAATGTACCAAGGCATTTTATTATATAATCCAATTACATTATTATTTCCTATTGCAACAATTATACTCAGCATTATATACTCACATCCATTAAAATATAATATAATTAAAAATTTACTTAATTTTATAATTATTTTCATAGAAATATGTACTTATCCGATGAAATATGATAAAATTTTTACATATAGTTCATACATTTATTATAGAGAGTTTTTCTATATATTGATTTGTTTACTAGAGGTGAAATTTAACTATGGATAAAAAACAATTTAAGATGATAATCCTTAATGTATTTAAAGAGGGTAGAATCAACATTGACTTTACAATTTATTTACTAGATAAATTATATTATAGGTCTAATAATATTGATATGATTTCTCAAAATAAACTGGCAAAAAGTATGGAATATATTTTTGAATTACTAGGTGAAGGAAAAGTAACTACCGAACATGCTATCACTTTTTTAAAACACATACGAGTTCCTTTAGATAGTCATAAAATATACCTAATCGAAAGCTTAGCTAAAAAGAAAATTACATACGACGAATGCAATGCATTTTTTTATTTAGTATAATCTCTTTATAAAAGCAGAAAGGTTTTTCTCTGCTTTTTTTGCTTTAACAAATTAAAAGAAGGAAATCACTCAACCTAATTGATGCTTTTTTCCCTCTTATGTAATAAATAAAATATGTAATTAATATATTCATAATTTAGTTTCGCAATTTACCTATATCTTCTTGCTCCTGCATAATCGCTCATATAAGCTAATGGAGTATATTTCACCACATCTCCAGATGATGGAGCTTGAATAATAGTACCATTTCCAACATATATTGCTACATGATAAGCTGGATAACCAAAGAACACTAAATCTCCCCTTTCAGGTGTTGAAACTGCGTATCCAGCATTTTGTTGATCAGCAGCTATTCTAGGTAATGAAATTCCAGCAGCATGTAAATAGACATATTGGACAAAGCCAGAACAATCAAAACCAATATCAGGACTTGTTCCACCCCAAACATAAGGAACGCCTATGAATTGAGCTGCATAATTTACTATATCGGTAGAACCTCCAGAATATTCTACTCCTCTATTAACTTGTTGCTGTTGAACTGGAGCACTTGTAACATTATTAGGAGCTGCAGTGGTATTAATTGCTGCTCTGGTTTCAACTGCAACATTATTAGGAGCTGCTGTGGTATTAATTGCTGCTCTGGTTTCAACTGCAACATTATTAGGAGCTGCAGTGGTATTAATTGCTGCTCTGGTTTCAACTACAACATTATCAGGAGCTGCGGTGGTATTAGTTACTGCTCTGGTTTCAACTGCAACATTGTCAGGAGCTGCGGTGGTATTAGTTGCTGCTCTGGTTTCAACTGCAACATTGTCAGGAGCTGCAGTGGTATTAGTTGCTGCTATGGTTTCAACTGCAACATCATTAGGGGCTTCAGTGGTATTAGCTGCTGCTGAGGTTTCAACTGCAACATCATTAGGGGCTTCAGTGGTATTAGTTGCTGCTGAAGTTTCAACTGCAACATCATTAGGGGCTTCAGTGGCATTAGCAGCTGCTGAAGTTTCAACTGCAACATTATCAGGAGCTGCTGTAGTATTAGCTGCTGTAGTTTCATCTGCAGCATTATTAGGAACTGCTGTGGTATTAGCTGCTGTAGTTTCATCTGCAACATTATTAGGAACTGCTGTGGTTTCATCTGCAACATTATTGCTTATAACAGCAGTTTGTACAGGTTGAACTATTGGTTTCACAAGTTCTTCAATTTGCTTATTCAGCTGAGCAATCTCATTTTTATGTTGATCTCGCATTGCATATAATTCATCACTCTTTGCTTTATAAACAATCTTTAGACTGTTCAAATCATCAAGTTTCTTTTGTTTTTCATCTCTCAAAGCAGTTAAAGCTTCATTTTGTTTATTAAGCTCGTTCAATTTTTGATCAATAGCTTCTTGTTTACTTTGCATTTCAGTAATAACGCTTTGATCATATTCAAAAGCTTTTTGTGCCAATTCAAATCTTGTGACAATGTTTTCAATATCATTAAATAAAAGAATATAAGATAAATAATCAAATTTACCTTTTTTATATATTTCAACAAGCCTATCTTTATATTCTTCCTCTTTGTTAGCTTTGTCTTCTTTTGCTTTAGCAAGGTCGTCATTAGTTTTTTCAATATCCTTTTTAATTTTTGCAATGTCATTATCGGTAGCTTGTACATCATACAAAGCAATTTCAATTTGGTTATTTGTCTTTTGTAAGTCGCTTTCCATTTTCCCAAGTTCTTTCATCACATTGTCTAACTCAGTTTGATTCATTTCAACTTGATTCCTAAGGTCATCTACTTCCGTAGCATAAGCGATAGAAACATTCGTAAAAAGCGTAAATGCCAGTAATGAAGCAATAATGCGACTTTTTCTATTCATATTTCCTCCTAATGAACGATGTTAAAACGCATGTTATTCTATTGTGATATGCTTGCATCTATGTAAATGTAAAAGAAGGAAATCACATAACTTAATCATATGCTTTCCTTCTTCTTATGTTATAAATAAAAATTTGTATTTAATATGTTCCATAATTTTACTTGGCAATCTATCTATATCTTCTAGCTCCTGCATAATCGCTCATATAAGCTAATGGAGTATATTTCACCACATCTCCAGATGATGGAGCTTGAATAATAGTACCATTGCCAACATATATCGCTACGTGATAAGCTGGATAACCAAAGAACACTAAATCTCCCCTTTCAGGTGTTGAGACTGCATATCCAGCATTTTGCTGATCAGCGGCTATTCTAGGTAATGAAATTCCAGCTGCGTGTAAATAGACATATTGTGCAAATCCTGAACAATCAAAACCAGCAGGGCTTGTCCCACCCCAGACATAAGGAACCCCTAAAAATTGAGCAGCGTAATTTACTATATCACTTGATCCACCAGTATCTCCTCTATTAACGTTTACTTGCTGCTGAGCAGGAACACTTGCAACATTATTTGAAGCTACATTGTTATTATTTGTAACAACAGGTTGTACAATTTGGCTCATAAGATCATCAATTTGCTTTTGTAACTGAGCAATTTCATTTTTATGTTGATCTTTCTTTACATTTAATGCATCCCTCTTTGTTTCTTCATCAGCCTTCAGACTGTTCAAATCATCAAGAACCTTTTGCCTAGAATCTAACAGGGTATTTAGACTTTCATTTTGGCTATTAAGCTCGGACAATTTATTATCAATAGCATCTTGCTTACTCTGCATTTCAGCAATGACACTTTGATCATATTCAAATGCTTTTTGAGCTAGCTCAAATCTTGTGACAATATTTTCGATATCGTTTGAAGCAAGAATATAAGATAAATAATCAAATTTACCTTTTTTGTATATCTCTACTAGCCTGTCACCATATTCTTTCTCTTTGTCAGCTTTGTCCTGTTTTGCTATAGTAAGATCATTGCTTGTTTTTTCAATATCCATTTTAACTTTTGCAATTTCATTATCGGTAGCTTGTACATTACTCATCGCAACTTCAATGTCGTTATTTGTCTTTTGTAGTTCACTTTCCAATTTGCCAAGTTCTTTCATCACATTGTCTAGTTCTGTCTGATTTACTTCAACTTGATTTTTAAGCTCATCTACTCCTGTCGCATAAACGGCAGAAGAGTTCGCATAAAGTGTAAATGCCAGTAATGAAGCAATAATGCGACTTTTTCTATTCATATCTCCTCCTAATGAACGATGTTTAAATGCAAGTTATTCTATTGTTATATCTTTGCATTTATGTGAATACTATATAGTTAATTTTATTAATTAAAAACAAAAATGTCAACCCTAAATTTCCTCTTTTCACTCAAATATATATTGTTTTATGAAGTAATAATAAAATATATAGCAAATATATAAAAGTTTGAGAATATCCGTTCACTTATTATTCATAATTGAATTTAATGCTAAAATTACTTTTTCTATCTGTTCATTTGTATTTTTATGACCGATGCTAAACCTAATGGTTCCTTGAGGAAAAGTCCCTAATGTCATATGGGACCAAGGAGAGCAATGAAGTCCAACTCTAGTTGATATTCCATACCTTTTATTAAGCTGATAAGCAACATCTGAAATATCCTTTTTATCTGTAGTTATAGATACCACTGGACATCTATCTGTTAACTCCAGTGATCCTACTATTTTGATTTTATTTATATTCATAAGTCCTTCAATAAATTTTTTAGTTAGAGCGATCTCTTTTTCTCTTATATATTCTAATCCTCCTATTTCCTTTATGTAATTTAAACTAAAATTCAATCCAGCAATACCTGGTATATTTAAAGTACCACTTTCATATTTATCAGGCATGGTGTTTGGCTGACGCTCAAGATGAGAAAAACTTCCCGTACCGCCATAAACTAAAGGTCTTACTTTTTTATTTATTACAGAATTTATTAAAAAACCACCAATTCCCTGAGGTCCAAGAAGTCCTTTATGTCCTGTAAAAGTAATAACATCAGCATTTAAATCGTGAAAATCTATGGGGATGAAGCCTGCGGTTTGAGCTGTATCTATTATAAAATATAAATTATGCTCTTTAGCAATTTCCCCAACTCTTTTCAAAGGGAATATCTTGCCTGAAACATTTGAAGAATGTGTCATAATAATAGCCTTAGTATTTTTCCTAACTAATTTTTTAATATCTTCTGGATTTAACTCACCATCTTTACTGCATTTAACCTTTGAGAAGCTTACACCATTATCGTGCAAAAAACTGAGTGGTCTTACCACAGCATTGTGCTCCATAGAAGACACAATGATATGATCTGAACTTTTTAATAATCCTAACATTATTACATTAATACTTTCAGTGATATTTTTTGTAAATATCACTTGAGAAGGATCATCAAAATGAAAGAACTCGCATAAAATTTCTCTAGTGTTATAAACTATATTTTCTGCTTCATAAGATAATTCTGAAAATCCTCTATTTATATTGACACCAAAATTACTAATATAGTTCGAAATAAATTCTCCAAGACCAGAAGCTTTTGGAAATGATGTCGCAGCATTATCCAAATAAATATTTTCCATTTTTATCACCCAATTAATTATATCACTGTTTAGATCATTTTTATAGTTACATCATTTGAAATAGCGAATATTAGTTTTTTTTACTTAATATTAATATTTATTTTAATATTAGAATATACTTTTATATAAGTAAATTTTTGGAGGAATTTTATGGCAAAAGGACTATTGCGAATAGAGACATATAAAGAAAATTCACCGATTCCATTTCAAGATGCAAAAGTTACAATAACTCCTTTATCTTCTGCCCTAGACCCGATGGCTAAAATAGAAGTCAAAACTAATGAAATTGGCAGAACTGAAGAAGTCGAACTTGAAGCTCCACCAGTAAAAGCTTCTCAAAGTCCTGGAACAATTCCTTATAGTGTAGCAAACGTAAGGATAGAGTCACCAGGTTATAGAACTGTAAATATTTTAGGTACCCAAATTCTTGCTGATAGGTTATCTATGCAGCCTGTTAAAATGTTTCCAGTTGAAGATGCTAAACAAAGCGATGAAATAACAATTGAAATACCCAATGTAAGGTTAAACAGCGATCTTCCAGCTAAAATACATGAAGAAGAGTTAAAACCACTCGATGCACAACCAGGATTTGTGGTATTACCTGAACCTGTTGTTCCGAAATTTATAACTATCCATATGGGTACCCCAAATTCATCTGCCACAGATCACAAAGTGATGTTTAAGGATTACATTAAAAATGTAGTATGTTCAGAAATTTATGCCACATGGCCTGAAAATGCAATTAGGGCAAATATACTTTGCATTCTATCCTTTACCATGAACAGAATTTTTACTGATTGGTACAAAAATAAAGGCAAGGAGTTTCATATAACGAATAGCACAGCCTATGATCAATACTTTGTATATGGACGAAACATATATAACAATGTAAGCAGTTTAGTGGATGAATTATTTACAAACTATGTTAAGAGGCCAGGATCTAAACAACCTTTATTAACTCAGTATTGTGATGGACATGATGTTACATGCCCTGGATGGCTTTCACAATGGGGAAGCAAAGATCAAGCAGATCTTGGCAAAACTCCTATGGAAATATTAAAATATTTTTATGGTAATAACCTCATATTAGGTTATGCAAAAAAAGTTGATGGTGTTCCGGAATCTTATCCTGGTATTCCTTTAAGGAAAGGTTCTTATGGTACACGTGTGCGTACTATTCAGGAACAAATTAATGCTATATCCAATGTTTATCCTTTAATTCCTAAGCTAACAGTAGATGGTATTTTTGGTCCCTTAACTGAAAAATCAGTTAAAACATTTCAACAAATATTTGGACTTATTCCTGATGGTGTAGTTGGTCTGCAAACTTGGTATGGTTTATCTTCTATTTACAATGATATAAGTAAAATTGTGGATTTAAGAGATTCTGCTGATATAGATGAAATCTCAAAATTAAGAAGCGAAAGTTTTAGGAATAGCGATTTTTTCAAAACCAAGAAATTTATTCCACCTACCATTTCATCTCTTAGAGGTGCTGTTCCAACTGCAGATTATTATGACTAAAGATTAGTTTTAGATGATTAATTTAGGAGAAAATACAAAGACTAACAAAGATTAGACTTACTAAAGAAGAGGTGAATTTCATGAAAATTATTTATAAAGTACTAAGTTTAATATTTATTATTTCAATTTTTAACGTCTTTGGAGCGACAAAAGAATGGGGTCTTTCCTATCCTGAGCTTGGAAAGACTCCAGTTGGTAACGAAACTAAGGACTATCTGAAACAATTTGGTGGATATTTTATGGGGGATCCAAATGAAAAAGTCGTATATTTAACATTTGATTCAGGATATGAAAATGGATATACTGAAAAAATCTTGGATGTCCTGAAAAAAAATGAGGTCCCTGCAACATTTTTTTTAGTAGGACACTATTTAAAAGGCAAGCCTGAAATTGTAAAAAGAATGGTAAATGAAGGCCATATTGTTGGAAATCATACAATGAAACATCCAGATATGACAAAAATTTCAAGTAAAGAAGCTTTTTCAAAGGAATTATCTCAAGTTGAAGACTTATATAAATCTATCACAGGTCAAGAAATGAAAAAGTTTTATAGACCTCCTCAAGGCAAATATAGCGAGCAAAACTTAAAAATGGCTAAAGAATTAGGATATAAAACCATATTTTGGAGCGTAGCCTATAGAGATTACGATAATAATAATCAGCCATCGAAAGAGGAAGCCTTTTCAAAATTAATACCCCGCATTCATAATGGTGCTGTGGTTCTTTTGCACAATACATCAAAATCAAATTCTCTCATATTAGATGAATTGATTGGAAAATATAAAGGGATGGGATTTGAATTTAGAAGTTTAGAAGATTTAGTTAAATAAGGGGTGAAATGTGATAAAACACTTTAAGAAAAATGTTTATAAAGTACTCAGTTTGATCTTTATATTTTCGATTTTTTATTCGAACTTTAATGTATTTGGAATAACAAAAGAGTGGGGTGTCAGCTTTCAGAATCCTGGGGAAGCACCTATTATTGATGAACCAGAAGGATTTATAGAAAAATACGATGGATATTATATTGGAGATTTAAATGAAAAATCAGTATATTTGACATTTGATGCTGGTTATGAAAATGGATATACCGTTAAAATTCTCGATATTTTAAAGAAACACGGAGTTCCAGCAACATTTTTTTTAGTAGGAACTTATATAAGGAATAATCCTGAAATAATAAAAAGGATGATAAATGAAGGGCATATAATTGGAAATCATACAATGAACCATCCTGATATGGCTAAATTTTCAAGTATAGAGGCCTTTTCAAAAGAATTAACTAGAGTTGAAGATATCTATAAATCTGTCACAGGTGAAGAGATGAAGAAATTGTATAGACCTCCCTGTGGTAAATATAATGAACTTAGTTTAAAATTCGCAAAAAAATTAGGATATAAAACCATATTTTGGAGCGTAGCGTATGAGGATTATGAGGATAAAAAACAGCCATCATGGGGAGACGCAATTTCAAAGTTAACTTCTCGTGTCCATAATGGTGCTTTAATCCTTTTGCATAGCACTTCAAAGACAAATTCTCTCATATTAGATGAATTGATTGAGAAATATAAAGGAATGGGATTTGAATTTAAAAGTTTAGAGGACTTGGTTAAATAATGAAAAACACCTTGCTTTCTTAAATATAAAAGTAAGGTGCTTTTTATGTCTAGATATCCAGTATAAATTTATGTACTTTTTCTTTGATATTTTCTATATAATGATAAGTTGAATTTTTCTTAACCTTGTCTACTAACATATGATAAGATAATGTTAATTTACTGTTGATTGTTATAACAGATAATATTATATTAGTGCTGGAAGAAGCTACTGACGATGGATACATTATCAAGCTTTCTAATTTAAAGTTTTTGTAATCACATTGCCTATTAAATATCCCTAAATTTGTGATAGTAAATGTTGAAATCTTTTTTGATTCTGCTCTTGCTGCTATGGATGCGATATTGTTGCTATTTTGACCAAGCTTCTCAGCATAAGGAAAGATCTTAAATATATCCTGGTGTGTCTGAATCCTTTGGGATAAAATATAGCTTTCTAAAAAATTATTTGGTAACCTTGACAAAAAATATAATTTTTTAATATGCTCAAAATTAGTTAAAGATTTAAAGGATAGTTCGTTAAATATTTTTGCATTTTCCCAAAATGATTTTGAAACATCGTATGTAAATCCTATTTCTATTGATGATGAATAGCATCCTATGAATTCTTTAGCAGAATCACCTAAATACTTTCTAAGATCCACAGGTATTATGATTCTTTTATCTAAATTTTCTTCTGCACGACAGGCTAGAAATGCAGTTCCAAGGGCAGAATTCACCGTCACATTATTTTTTTTGCATTTAAATATGAAAGCAGCAGTTTGTTCTACACTAAATTCGTCTATCTTCACTATATAAAAGAATTTATTAAAAAAACAATCCTGAGCTTTTTTTATATCTTCTTTGGGAATATTTATCTTACTTCTTTTCCATCTATAGTTTACAAAGTTTGATATTGCTGTATTTTTAAGTCTATCTATTAGACTAATTTTAGGTATATATTTCTTTAAGTTCTCTTCAGAAGGCAATTTCTCGTATTCCATTGATTTTATTTGTAAAGACTGATTGTCCATAATTTTAAGCATTAAATCAACCATTATAGTAGTAGATATGCCATCAATAATGCTATGTTGACCGACGAATATTATCTCAGATTTTTCTGGTGATTTTAATAGAATGAACTTGCATAAAGGACCATTTACTAAATCAAAACCTTTCTCCCATTCTTCAGAGATGATATTTTCAAAATCTTCATCTGAATATCTTTTGATTATAGAAACAGGGATGCTATTATTAGTCTCTTCAAAATAAGGTTCATCATCTTTATCCCAATTTATTTTGCATTTTAATATAGGATATGCTTCAACTATTTTGTCGATAGCATATTTAAATTTATTATCATCGATGAGACCTGAAATCTTTGCTACCATTCCAACAATTGCTCCTGGGGAATTGATGAAAGTCGCCTCTAAAGAAATGAGCTTCCTTTTATATATTCTTTCTTTTTCAGTTAACATAGATAAAGCTCCTTATTAGTATTTATGGTAAATTATATTATCTATATAAATATTTTCAAGAATTACCATCTCAAGAAGTTTGTATAAAGTTTTATTATATAAGTAAAGACAGGATATAATTAAACATAGAAATGTGATGAGAATCATGTATCTATGTATTAAACAAAATGATCATTTTTAAAACACTCTGTTGAAAAATACACGAATATATGATATTGTATTCACATTAATAATTTAAGGTGTATTAAAAATGTATAGAAAGATTATGAATTACCTTATTCCATGGAAACAAAGCAAATATCGAAGACCATTAATAATTCAAGGAGCAAGACAAGTCGGCAAGACTTATTCCATATTGGAGTTTGGTCGAGATAACTATGAAAATGTTGCATATTTTAATTTTGAAACAAATCCATCGCTGAATAAGACTTTTGATGAAAATATAGATCCAAAGTATTTGATTCCAATTTTATCTAGAATAGCAAGCCAAACCATTATACCTGAAAAGACATTGATTGTATTTGATGAAGTGCAGCTTTGCGAAAGAGCATTGACTTCTTTAAAGTATTTTTGTGAAAATGCTCCTGAATATCACATAATTGCAGCAGGTAGTTTGCTCGGTGTAGCAGTTAATAGAGAAAAGTTTTCATTTCCGGTTGGAAAAGTAGATATGAAGACAATATATCCTATGGACATTGAGGAATTTCTTTTAGCCTTTGGAGAGAATGATCTTATAGATAATATAAAGAATTGTTTCGATAATAACACTCCTATGCCATCTGCGTTGCATGAGATAGCTTTAAAATATTATCGAGAATATCTTGTGGTTGGAGGTATGCCTGATTGCGTTAAAAAGTACACAGAAACGAAGGATTTTATTTTGATAAGACATAATCAAAATATGATTTTGTCGAGTTATTTAAGTGATATGAGCAAATATAACTCAGATAATGAAATTAAAAAGACACATCTCGTCTACGATAATATAACTGTTCAACTTTCTAAGAAAAACACTAGATTTCAATATAAACTCATAAAAACAGGTGCGAGAGCTTCTGAATTCGAAAACGCTATTGAATGGTTAATATTGTCAGGAATTATCAATCGTGTTTATTGCGTTGAAGATGCAAGAAGACCTCTAGAAAATTATCGAGATATCGATTCATTTAAAATCTATGTTGCTGATATCGGACTTTTATGTGCAAAGAAGGAAATAATTGCAGAAGACGTATTATATTTATCAAAGGAATTGGACGATTTTAAAGGCGGTATGGTTGAAAATTACGTTTCTTGTCAACTTATTTCAAATGAGTATAAAGGATATTATTGGTCAGATAAAGGTGCGGAAGTTGATTTTGTTATTCAAAGGCAAGGAAAAATAATCCCAATTGAAGTAAAATCTGCTGATAATACTACTGCTAAAAGCTTAAGCATTTATATTAACAAATACAAACCAGAATATGCAATTAAATTGTCTACAAAAAATTTCGGATTTGAGAATGGTATAAAATCAATTCCTCTTTATGCTGCTTTTTTAATATGAAACAATAAATAAAAATGATCACTTTACTAATAGTTGGTTGTAAAGTGAATATACTACGAATATACTATATAATACAATATATT
>JGI20166J26741_11545140_pt1 | contig 12212 bp, 9 predicted proteins | sample TergutCu122P5_FD_26741 | JGI IMG/M metagenome (IMG submission 26741) | reverse complement strand
GTGGTGGTGGTGGTGGTGGTGGTGGTGGTGGTGGTGGGGGTGGGGGTGGTGGGGAGGGCATATAAAAAATCGGCAGATAATATCGTTCCCGTTTCTGGTTGTGTCTTCTCACAATCTGTTTGCGATTCTCAAACACACACATTCGGGTGAAACTAATGAAGTTGTTGTCATCCTCTTTGCGCAGTACTTCAGTTCGCATTTCACATTGAATTTCAGTGCAACAAAAATCAAGCGCTTAAAAGTCCGTAATTTCAAAACCGCAAGTGACCTAAGCGTATAATTTGTGTCGTGATTCCATTCATTCGTCATTTCCTCACATTTATTCGAACGCAGCTTCTCCCTACTTCCCATTAATTATAATTATTTATGACAAATATGTATTAATACAAACCACTAACAAGTTAAGGGAACAAATATGTTACGAAAAATGAAGAGATGTTAAGGACTTTTCAGAAAGCTGTGGCTATTTTCGACCGTTAAACCAATGTGCAACCAGTCCTTCCCTTCGACCTCCACATTCGCTGGCAGAAGAGTGTGTAGGAGAGTAGCGGTGATTCGGAGGCTAAACATGCCCTATCGAGTCGTCGCATCGGCACAAATTCTACTTCCCATAAATTTTGTTCACACTATGCAGTTGTATTTTTTGGCGTTCAGAAATTACGTGTGCTGCAGTGATAACACTATAAATGCCAGGGACGAGAGTATTTTTATTGCTGTTCTTACTCCGTGATTTGTCGTTTTGTTGTAACGAAATGTGTCGTGCGCAGAATCGATGTCCCTTTATTGCAAATAAGCACAGAATACAATTAACTAACGGAGTCCTGTAAAGCTATATATCACGGCACAATTCAAAATAGTAATGTTGTCGCAGAGAGGTAATGCCCAGTGGATGCGTGAACGCCAATTCGCAGCTTCATTTACGATGTGGCAGTCCCACTACTCCAAATAAAGTCATCCCGTTTCATTCCGAATCACAGCAAGAGCAGAATGAAAGAACACACTCCATTAAGTTTCCTTGTTCTACAGTTTCTATTTCTTTTTGTATTAGAAAGATTTTGGCCTTCTGACGGGGAAGTTGAATGAACAGATTCTACAAACCTTCATCAACATTTACGCAAAAAAGCTCAGGTAAAATGTAAATTAAAATCGAGCGCATGCCTCCAAGAAAGCTTAGTCAGACTTAGGAGGAATTCAGGCACTTGTTCCAATTAAACACACATAGATATTCTGTAGGGAACGTGACGATTTATTACCATTCAGACAGGTGATACAAATTTACACCATTGCCTTATAAAGGACAAAATCAATTAATCGATCAATATCTTATTCCATGGCATGGATCTCCAACCCGCGGCAAGCCAGGTTGTATTACGTAGCCCGTGGCTACATTTGTGAACTGTGTATATATACTAAAGATTTCACAATATTTAGAGAATTATGTATACCAGATAATTGCTATTTTTTCACGCGCGACCCGAAAACCAGCTCACAACAATCGGTGCGGCCATTTGTCATAAAAATGTTGGAGACCCGTGCTCTCTGCTCTAGAGATATTTATGAAAGTGTATTACCCAGAAGCGCCAAGTAGTCACGGACTGTACATTGACCTCTTAAGTGCCTGACAGTCGTTCATCTGTCTAAGAAATTGCTGTTTCTTTATAGAACTCAAAGATGACAAGGGACGTCCAAACCTCCCAACTCTTTTTCAAGTATTTCATGACCATGCACTGATGCTTCATTATTAGAATAAAGCGAATATATGTGAATCTATTACATTGTAAACGCTGTAAACCTCCTACATATTTCTGTCACCTTTTGTGGTCAAACATATCCTTCGTTAAAACACCTCCCTGAAGATGGCCACAAAAGACGACCGAAATATATAGGACGTTGACAACGTTTATAATGTAATAAGTTCACATATCTTCATACGCACTTGTAGGTTTTATTCTCACAGTTAAACATCAGTGCATGGTTATGAAATATTTAAAACTGATAAATGTCCAACATGCAAAAGTTACACACGTTTATAATAATACGAAGAAGTTACATAGAACCAAAGTCCCTATTTGGTTTAACAAACTATGCAGATTTTGGTTGTCTTTGTGATATAACCTTCGTAAAAGCACTTTCCCGAAGATGGCTACAAAATTTGACCGAAACATGTAGGAGGTTGATAAGGTTTGTAATATAATAAATACACATATCTGCATTTGCACCTGTTCGCTTTATTCCCTCAGCCTCCTAACTATTCTTGTAGTTTATTTGTAGTATCTTCACTCTGGGATTTCTGGGCCCGCGGATAACTTTGTATGAGATATTCTTATAATAAAAGCCAACGAGGTGCACCATTTCTCAACTTTATACTGGTAAAGAACAATGCATGTTTCAGACAGATTTACTGTTCATCACCAGGAGTCTTAATACTGCATTCAAAGCAATTGGTATTTGTCATACTAGTTGTGTTGACTGTCTGCTAGCGGGGTCAGTCAGGATGGAGTTCCATCCTGATCCCGCTAGCAGACAGTCAACATAACCTGTATTACACATACCTATCGATGTGTGTACAGTGCTAGACTCCTGATTACGGACAGTAAGTCTGTCCGAAACATGTAAAGTTCTTTACCAAAATAAAGTTGAGAAATAGTGCATCTTGTTGGCTTTTGTTATAAGAATACATCACGATGCACGGTCCTCTGAATGTCAAATTTGTATGAGATCTTACAGCCACAATCTTTTAAGCATTTATTATTTCCTCCACAAGTGTTACGCACCCCGCTCATCGGGTCCCATTTGATTTCAGCGTTTAAATGATTAATTTAACAACGTGGAGACGGACTCTACCGACATAATATATACCGCACAAAAAGCACCGTCCGACTGCACTACAAAGACCAACAGTTTGCTGCTATAGGGAAATATTCTCTTCTTTTCAGAGCCACACGAAACACAAAACTACGACATACGGGAAAATGTCGATTTCCTTAAAGTTACATCAGGTGGTATACATAGTTACCAGTGGGTTTTAAAAGGTTAAGTTACAAATACCGATCTTCATATGCTCCTTAATTAGAAAGGCATTTGTAAATTTAATTAATGTAAGCCGGAAGCAGGTTTAAAAATGGTAGGCGGACTTACATTCATGGATTTCGCCAAACAGCAAAGTGAGGTAGAAGGTAATATTTGTTTGTGAGCAATAGATCTGGCTCACAGCATGCGAAAGGTTAGTACCACTAGTAACATGTAAGCTGTCATGTCTATAGACCTATATATAATAGGGCATTGTGTATGGTTGAATGCGTTTGTGTGTTATGCGGGAGTATGGATAACTAGTAGTAGTTATGAACAGGAACAGAAAAAATACGGGAGCAAAAACCGGCAAAGCGAGGTACACGTTATGTCATTGGTGCTGAAATGTTTACCTTTGCAGACGACAGTTAAACAAGATGCATACTGAGTACAATTGTAATGTCTCTGTATCCCTCAAGGGACCAAAACGTGCATCTGATTTTGTGTGTGATGAAAAGACCTTTTGCGAGTAATTTAAAAATTTGCTGTGAAAAAAAGAAGAAAACAGAAAATATCTTGCATCGAATGAAAGAGAATTTATGAACAGAGAATACAGATACTGCAAAACAAATAAGAACTTCGCAGTTGATGACTGCTGACCTATTGTCAAATCTCTTTTGGAAAATAAAATAACTTCCTTTAGAATTTTGAAGAACAAAAAGCAGAATGCTACAGAACTCTAAACGAACTGCGAAAGTAAAGCTGATTCTTCAAGCTTAGGGATTTTTTGTACCATAGTTGCAGGGAACACTGGAAGATTCAAAGTCTCACAGTGGCACCGATAAAGTTTCCAAACTTTTGAGACACGACGCCAAGCATATTGGCACAGCGCCGACGTTTTGGGTGTATCTTGTGTCATCCATCTTCAGGATAGTAACAGAAGGGGGTTAAGGACCTTATCAACAATTCACGATAAGCCAGTGACTTATGACAAGAGACACGGTCGATCGAATGTGTGATGCTTAACCCTGTAGCTCGTATGACACCGTGTTCTTTTCACTAATGAACATGGCGAGAGTCTAGAAGCAAATTTCTTACCATTCCAGTGCAGGAACAGAACTGCGCTCTTCTGGGTTGTTTATTAGGTAGCAAGTAGTGGTAATTCCTTACCGACGCTTCGGGACATCCTATCGGTACCATCTTCAAGAATCCAATATTCTCGGATTCTTGACCCTTGCAGATGGGATCGATAGGTTGTCCCAAAACGTCGATAAGGAATTACCGCTACTAGCTGCGTAATACCCCAGAAGAGCGCAGTTCTCAACTACGTCGCGTTGGAAGATTGAAATAACTTCAAGCAGAAAATTCGAAACAAGTACTATCATTTTTAGGCGCGATGCAAAATGCGAAAAGCGACTATTAGCTTCGTCATGTTTGTCCGTCTGTCCGCATGGAACAACTCGTCTCCAACTGTACGGATTTTTATGAAATTTTATATTTGAGATTTTTCGAAAATCTGTCGGAGAAAATTCAAGTTTCAATAAAATTGGACAAGAATAAAGGGTACTTTACATGACGACCAATATACATTTTTGATCATATCTCGCTCAGTTTTTCTTAGAATGACTCGAAACACACATTTTATGTTCGGTAACATTTTTTTTAGAAAATTGTGCTGTTTATGAGATAATGTGGAAAAATGTTGTACAGCCGAACAGGCCACAGTTGACAATACGACGCACGCGCATTGCATGCTGGATACCTAAGGCTACAAATACACACACATAGGTTGTGTAACACTCATTGCCTTTCCACTGCAACAGTGGTTGCACGAACGCGCCTCAATGTTGTTTTAAAGAATTTATAGTTGTCGGTAATGCTCAGAGGTCTAGAATAAATTCACTTCAACAGACGTAAGAGTGTTAGTGAAAATAACGACAAGTCAGTGCAGTGAAGACACAAACCACGTGAAGAACTGATAGTAAAGACGTACAGGCACTTTGGAAGCCGATCGCTGTGATAAGGAAGACAGCAGGTTACAGTGTTACTGGGCAGATATGCACGAGCCACTCAGGACAGACGAATTCATTTGTAATTTACTTGAGTTTTATGATTTTCATATGAATCATAAAATAACTGTTACGCTAATGCTCAATGAGAAAGGAAAAAATTGTTTATTTAACGACGCTGTCGGTTGCTAAGATTATACAGCGTTGACAATAAATGAATTATGAGTATGGAGCAATGGTGGAATGACACTGACAGGGGAAAAAAGAAGCACTCGGAGGAAACATGTCACTGTGTCATTGCGTCCACGGTAAATCCAGCTTGGACTGACCTGGGATCTAACTCGGGCCTCCGCGTTGAGAGGCTGAGAAACATAACATAGTTTTAATAGCAAATAAACCAACAGTTAACATATATATATATATACTTATTCTTAATTTATTTTGTAAACCCACAGTGGTGTAATCAGTAAGCCACGCACCTGCTCTTCTCTCCTATTGTTCTTGTAGTTCAGTGTTTTTCAGACTGTGTTCCATGCAACCCCCAGATTCAACAGGCTGTATTCCGGTATTCCACAAGCACATTTCCTTTACAATTAAATCGGCGAAAACCATTCTGATAATTTTAAATTTCATTATTTTATTTTCCTACTCATCTTTAGGCATAATCAGCAAACGTTTCTTTCAAGTATAAATTGCCTCTAACAGAAATGTGTTCTCCATATACATGCAACATGTGTTGTCTCTTTTATGGTATAAGTATCGGTTGTAAACGGTCTTGTTTCATTTTTACAACCAAAAATACACCTATATTTCACATGGATTCCGCGAAAATTCAGATGCAGTCTAAAGAGTTCCGCAGAAGTCAGGAATTTGAGGACTCCCCGAAGCTTCTTGCAAGGGAAATCAAAGAAAAAATTCCGAATTTCTCAAATAATTTATTTAACCATGTTACATAACACTATGAAGCACAGGAATATTGAGAGTAACGGCGTATCAGTTAAACAATTGGGGAATTAACGTGTAAATTAAAACAAAAGAAGATAACATGGTTCTGGAACGGGTTGGCAAAGTCAGCGACTGTTTTGCGAAAGACAAGCGAGTGGAACAATTTTGAGACTACCTTTCAGAAAAATGTATTGATGCAGACTCCACTCTTCCTCCGCCTGCTTGGCCTGAATGTTCATCATCATCATTTAGGACCACAAATGCGTGTGAGTCATTCCATGCCCATTTTAGTGCTCTATTTTACAGTGCACATCCTATTACTTATGGTCTGGTATCTGCACTGCAAAAAATACAGAATGAAAGAGAAGCGTCACTACACGAAGCCGTAAAATATCATCAACAGTCAAAAATGAGGATTGCATCTCCTCAAAAATTGGACAGTATTGAGCTAACTTGATTTCGAGAATCGAAGTGGTTTTGTCAGTGCCGTATAGATTTCTACCAAACACCGACTTTTAGTTCCTTATCGCTTGCATTTAAGAAGACATTTGTCACTTCTGTAGCTGTGCATATCATTGCACAAAAGTAACAGACACTAAGCATGTCAAACCGCAGACAACCAAGAGATTTGTGTTTGGGCGCTATACATTTTAAAAATAAATGTAAATTCGTGATATTAAAAAGCATCATGATGCCACAAATAAAGGAAGTATTTGTTGGATCCCAACCTAAATACAAAATCTACATTACAATATCCATTCAGGTACTGTTCTGATATCTCTAATCACAATATTTTCAAGAAACTGGCATTTTTTATTTATGTCTAGCTTATTAATGTCAGGTTTAAAGTTTGTGTTCTTGCTGCTCTCATTAATGATGTCAAATTGGTATCTATTCATCCTGAAATTTCGAAGATTTTATTCGTTTCGTGAGTGGAAACAATTGTCCTACAAAACATCATACATATTTGGAGAACCAATTGAATAACATCCGGAAATGACACAACAGCGTGTTAATAAAATATCAAACAGGCGATTCTGCAGAAAATGATAAGGTTCATATGAGCATAGTTCGGGGGTCAAGTACATGATAATCTGAGACTTACTACATTAAAACTTTCCGGAGAAAGTATTTTCGTCAGAGCGAAATATTAACTTGAAATGGATGATATTAGGAAAATAGTGTGCCTATCATCTTCCCCGAAAAGATTTTTTTCCCCATTAGGGCTTAAACATTAGACAGTATCATGAAATAACTGTGTACTGTCGATATCATTCAACAGTTCTGTATGTTTACATATAATTGTGTGTAAACTAACCTACACTACAACTGTGTAAGGACCTGCAAATTGTTGGACACTTTGCTTACCCAGGCTCACCTTGAGATGCAACACATACGAGTGCGGTTGAAGATTCGGGAAGCAAATGATACAATGTTTTAACCGCAGGACACAATTCGTACGTCCCCGACCCTAGAACTATTGGATCTTTATGGAACTGAAATAAAGAAACGCATATTTACGGCGTGCACGTGCTTCCACAGCTGTACGTCGTTACAACTTTTGCCACTAGAATTTGTGGCAAAATCACAACATTATGATACTCACATTCCCCTTGGTTTTCCTTACCATGGTTTAGTGCACCCTGTATAAATGACAGATTTCCTATTCACGTCATTTTTCCGATATAATCTCTTCCAGCCTAAGGGTAACTTAAGTAAAAACCTCTGCATTTACCCAAAGCGTGCGTGAAAGGATGCAGTAAGATTGATAGAATAATCAGCGATTATTTCGGCTAACAACGCTTACACATACGTCCTCTTCAGAGAGATGCAGAGTGCTTTCGCGAAGTAGAAACTAAATATTTAGATAGAATTTGCGTGAACATCATGCTCCGAAGGATACTTCAACCTAATGAACCGGTTTCCAATTAACATCATCTGCCTTTCGATACTTAAGCATACTTTTAAAACAAATTTTCCCCTTCAGTAAATAATTATATCCGATTCCACCGCGAAGGCCCTGGTTCAGTTCCAGGCCAATACATGCGGGCTTTGCTGGGGACAAAGTGACACTGAACAGTAATTATCTTTATTGTTGCACCGTTCAGTTTGAAGATTCAGTGAATATTACACACCAACAAATGCACTAATTGTATATCATACATTAGTCTAAAATTGTTTACACTAAAACACTTACACTGCTGTATATGTTTCGATAGCACATTGCATATCATCTTCAGGGAGCACTTATTATTCCTTGCTAAAGTCACGTGTTAAAATTATTCATATTTCATTATTATGAGCGATGCAGTCCACATACTTCCCTGCCCTGGAAACAACGCACACACAAATACATGATATGCTGCCACATCGCTCATAATAATGAAATATGAATAATTTTAACACGTGACTTTAACAAGAAATAATAAGTGCTCCCTGAAGATGATATGCAATATGCTATCGAAACAAATAGAGCAGTTTAAGTGTTTTAGTGTAAATAATTTTAGACTAAAATATAATATAAAATTAGTTCATTCGTTGGTGTGTAATATTCAGTGACACTGAACAGGTTTTCGTCTGAGTACTTCGATGTCACTTTTTCAGTAACATTCCACATTGTCGGTAACATTCCACATTGTCAATAACACTCCACATTGTCAGTAACATTCCACCAAGCATCCATACTAATGTCTCATTTATCTACCACCAACACAAAAGCGCAGAAATATTTAAAAATAAAAAAGTCTCAGTCGCAATTTATTTAAACTTACCAGTCGGTAATGACAATACGATTAGCATGCTTAGATAAAAACAGCGAGCATTTATTACAGTTACTGCAAATTTTACGAAGATAGTACGTCAGTGTGTTACATCTTTTGTTCCATTCTTACACGGAATATGTAACACGAAAGAATTACTGAGAACTGTGTCTGTCCGGCCGTTAACATTGTTCCTTCTCCGAAAACATTCATTGGATTTCAGTGGAGCTTTTTGTTTGAATTGTACACTAACTGGTCCTTGGGGTTTCTATGTAAACATTTCGTTGTACAGCCTTGAAACATAACTTTGTTTATATCCTTAAAAATATTTGTGTGTTTGCGCGTGCGTGGGTATGAGACCCAGCAAGCTAGCTTATGCAGTGAAGTTTCCGGCTTGTGTTTAACTAGTACCAGTTTCGTACCTCGGCCGATATACCAGCTACCCTGACTGAGGTTTCCGTATTTCTGCTCACCTATTCCAGACAATTACCGGGATAGTACCACAATTAACTACGTCATGAACTGCTCCATCCTAATCTTTTTCAATTCATCTTTCAGCAACCAATCTTGTCACATAATATAACATACTGATAGTACTGTAAAACGAGTTACAAATAAATGGCTCTAAATGTGTATCATTATTCATAAGCCGTATTCATAAGTCTGTCCGTCAAGCTTTGTATCTCGGAAACGAAAAAATGATGGCAGAAATTTGTAAATACAGAAGTAATTCGTCTCAGGGAATGCTGCATTTGATATTTCAACCACGTGCTAGACTCCAACTCAATTAATTTGTCCTACAAGATAAGCCACAGGACAGGCACACGATGCGTACCTTTACAGTCGTTAAGAAGCTATTTCGCTACATGTCAATGTAGAAGGCCACAGGAACTTTTATTCCTGTGTGTGTGTGTCAAGAAAAGCAGAAGAGTATTGTTGGGCATATCTGTGTTTAACATGTTGGACAATGTTATTTTCTTCTGCTAAAATTAAGGAGAGACATTATTAATGATTGTGGAAAAATGCAGGAATGATACCAATAGCACAGACATAACTATCACAAAATTTACAAACACATACGTGCACAGTAGCCATGATATAGAAATAGTCCTGCTACCTGCAGTACAGTGACAGTGTGTGTTACAGGGATGCCACTCTTCCTTTATTAACCGCTGCTGGAACATTCGGATGGCAAAATAGTAGTAGCTGCCACGAACAAAGAATGTTCATTAAATTTCAGTGCAGTTTCACCTGTGCGTGCAGCCAAATCTTATGCTTAACAAAGACAGGCAATGTACGTATAACGTAATATAGAGGCGCGTTCGTGTAACCATTGTTGTAGTGGAAAGCAATAAGTATTACATATTCTGAGTGTGTGTTAGTAGACTTAGATATCCGGCATGCAAAGTGACCTGACCCGCTCTACAATATTTTTCCACATTTTCTCATAAATGGCGTGTTGTTTGGAAAAAGTTGTTGAACACAAAATGTGTGTTTTAATTTTCTCTACAAATGCAGTTGTATGCAACAAATAGAATTTACTTGTGTTTGGAAAGATGCGGATTTAATTTTTACACTATTAACAACACAATTGGATATTCGTTAAAACAACAAAGGGACTTACCGTCCACTGAAAGTAGGACGAGGAATAAACATAGGGCCAGTGTATCTCCAACCAGGACTTGTGTCTGGGATGCTCGGTTGAGAGGCCGACATCAGCCTCTGTGGTCTGTTCCAGTACCGACACATTCTTGTTGTCCGTGGCAGCAAACACGAAGGATCCCGCGGTGCTGTTCCTCATGTCTTCATCGAGCGCCTTCTTCCTGCTGCTGCCCATGCGGTCATGTTCCTTTGCACCCCCCTCTTCTTCCAGAAGTCCTTCAATCGCCACAGGTCCTTGTTGCTGGGTAGCAGCGCTGATCCTTGCTTCTTCTGTAGTCAACGACAGGGTCATTGACACAGGTGCCTTCGTACTGGTAATAACCTCCTCAGGCGATACAGATGGACTGATATTGGTAGAAGTGGGCTCTAACTTGTGGGTGGAAGATGTGGTGGTGCCTTCTGACGTTAGTACCGGCCCGACACTTGCCAGTGTTGATGTGTTCTGACGCGCATTCGCGGTCAAATTCGGCTGTGGTGATAGAGAATGGTGGCCATGGTGTCCGCCATGATGGTGACCATTTTTATTATTGCTGAAACGCTGCAAGGCCGATGGAAGGACGACAAGGTCTGTGGAAACGAGTAGAGGTACTATAACGGCTGCCCCTACGACGCCACACGCCAGGATTAGTGTCATGATCAGGATCGTGGCCGTGCGCCCTCGCCTTGCTCTCCGGCGCACACCGGCGCTGATGCGTCCACAGATGTTATTGTTGGCGGCCGTGATGGCTGTAGCATCGTCTTGCTGCGGCAGGATTGTGTACTGAAGGGAGTTTTCACCATGTCTGACTGTCTTGTACATTGTAGCTACTTTGCAGGTGTTTTGTTTAAGCCTCTGACACCTCTTGGAGAACGTTTATTCGAAATTACAGTTCCTCGTTGCAATGTATTATTACTTGATGCACATTCTGCTACGAAGGTAAATTACAACAGAAGCGCAGTTTTTTAAAACCGGTTCCCATGAAAGTAATTAAGGTTTAGTTTTAAAATTTGTTCTTTATATAAAATTGGCATGAGATGTTCAAAGATGAAGCAATAACAAAAATCCACTTTCGCAATTCTGTCAAATTATAACAAAATGTCTGTAACAACGGATACGAATTCTAGTAAGAATAGATATGCTACCACAAGATGTCCCCATCCACAAGACACAGCATTAGCTTCTGTGCAGTTCTTCAGTCTATACGCGAATTGAACTGTATGTCGCTCTGTAGGAACACCGACAGCCAATCATCTCATTTATTACGTCACACGTGGTGCGGACAATCTTCAATTAGTGCACTGTTATTGCTGTACGCTTGGACCACACAACGCAGCTGATATGAACACGCAGACACAGCGACTCTTGTGTGTTACACGACAGGCGTCTTGCGGTACTCCGGCGCACGTCCGAACGTATGTACACCCCCCACCACAGCCGCGACGCGCGCACCAACACGCACGGCTTTAGCGTAGCTGGCCGTTTAATCAATAAGGGAAATATCCCCTTTGAACGAGGGGGTCACCATGGGAGAGACAACGCATTCTACCGATCTCCCATCAGTGTTTACTCTTGCGGGAGAAGTGGGGAGAGAGGAACCTTAGCGATGAACAAACCAGACAGGAACTAAGTAACTAACTGTAATGAGCAAAGTCCTTTAGAAGCTAATACGTCCTTGGCTAGTCAAGAAATTACCCGCATTTAACCCTTAAGTACTCGCGTCGAGTCAATATGACCCGAGGGTTTTTTCCTTTCCTTAGTTTCTTGGATAGAATGTAATTTGGAAATCGCCGGTGGTGTGTAATTTCTTCTACTGTTGAGCTCTTTGGAACCGTGTGGTAGGGGTCACTG
>JGI20166J26741_11545029_pt1 | contig 12213 bp, 7 predicted proteins | sample TergutCu122P5_FD_26741 | JGI IMG/M metagenome (IMG submission 26741) | reverse complement strand
TGTGTGATCAAGAAACCTCGTAAGCGAGGAGGCTAAAGCCCACTAGAGGGCTGTAAAATACAACCCCCGATGGGGGTTGTAGCGCCAGGAGAAAAAAAAACCCAGAAAATAAAGTCAGCTGGTTTGTTCCAAGGCCATGACAAATGTCCACAATACAAAATGTCGTCACGTCCCTCAACAGAATAATCTTCACAGTCATCTCAGTAAGAACATCCAGTCCCGAAAGTCATATCCTTTTTCGTCATGGCGCCTAGAGTTTCCCCGGCCGCTACATACGGGATTTGTGGCGAACAAATTACCATTATAACAGGGTTTTCACTCCGAAACATCCGAGTATATTTCATACAAATTTATTTGTTAGTCACCGACGCTATGTAAAGAATATTTAAATAACACACTTCAGAGAATACGGATAAGGCTAAAAAAAACTATTTTTATATTTATATCGATATTGTTTATGGGGCTTAGATACTTAGAATCTCTTTTATAATGCTAATTTCAAAATACTCTGAATCATGCTACTTTCTTCATTCTAACAATTAAATTAATATTTCTAATTTACTGAAGTGAAGGAAGTGTGTATTATGCTTCTTGTCCATTTACAGAGCAGTGGTAACTTTGTATACCATTTACTGTAACATTTGTAGTTTCAGAACTTTCCCACGTGTTGCTGTATTTTTCATGATTCTTACTGCAAGTATATATTTTCCCTAAATAACTTTAACTCCTTGGTTTTTTAAAATTAACACAAGTCATGTTCTCTGTGAGGTATAAACAAAAATGTTGCTCATAAATCTGGTGATTGTGAAGTACTAGAAATTTATGAAAAGTTTCATTAATAAGAAGAGTTATTTTAAAAATTGTAAGTACTTGAACTGACATAACTACAAACGCGCAATATGGTCATGCTGCAATTGGAGCACTTGTTATTTTATGAAACAAGGAATTGGCGACAAAGAAGCAAGTAAAGTGCTCTTTTCTTTAATGTAAACTAAAATGGTTCATTTAGTTTACCAATTAATTAATTTTATTTTACTGAAAACAAATTCAAAATCTGAGACTACTAGTTACCAAATTGGATGAATAACTTTCATTCAGTTTTGATGCTTTTCTAATTCTTACTAAAACTTAGAAACTGTCAGGAGCATTAGTGAAAATACCACCTGTCTAGGTAACTGTTACCGAAAGTTGTGTTCTAACAACAAACATGTTTGAAGTGCGTCAAAATGTTCTTAATTTATAACAGTGATGTTATCCAGCAGTAATCACGTTTATATCTCTCTAATGCAGTGGTTCCGAGATTCTGTGTGGAGTTAAGCCACATCGAGCTTATGAAAGTAATACACAATGAAATATAAAAATTAAATTTTCTTATGCTACAAAAATGTATAAACACACACTAACCAAACCAAGTTCAGAAAGAATTGGCCGGACATTTAAGTAACGTATCAATTTCTCTGTATTTTCTTCATATATTGAACTTATAATATGAAGAAAACTTCACAATTTTCCTTCTTTAAAACATGTTTATATGATTGAAACATAAATGATATTATTTTAAAATACATGCATTCTTGTTATAGCTTCATTCTCTTTTACTTACTGTTTTTTTTTGTCTTGCAGAACAGGAATAATTCAAGCCTTCCTCACGTACGGACCTCTTGTTTACATCTACTCTGATGTATACAAAAATACATATGTATTCTTTATTGAATTCATGTTTCCCATCGCGGACTTTATAAGCAATGTGCATGTATTGCAGTAGCACCTTCGAACGTGATTTTAATGCTTATTGTCAATTCGTTAGCTACACAAGTGAATCGTAATTTTTATAATTTGAGTGTTCTTTGTTCTTGGGAGAAAGAACTAACATTTCTGTAGACTGTAGTAAGGTAGATGGAAAGTTTGCACTTACTATATTGAGCACTCCCAATATTATTGTCCCAGTCTTCAGCGTGCAGCCGCAGCAGCATTGCCTCAGCATTATCACCATCTTGACGGCTCAAATTAAGCACAGTTATCTGAGAACAACGATTGGTGGAAACATTTTTTGTATTAAAACTTTTTACACACATCGCATATTCAGGTTCTTAGGTTAATATATTGAACTTACCCCGATCTCTTTTTAAAGTTATCAAGTCGCCAAAAGTTTGGGTAAAATCAATACTAGGCAACATTTTCTTATCTTAATAGTTGACACTATTTTGTGCACTGTCAGAACAGTGCTGGTTAAAACCTGTTAACTACACTCGATATAGCAGCGTCAATAAAGTTAAGGGATATGGCTACGTTATGACTGAAGTGTGACAATAAAAGTAACATTAACACTTTCTCTTTTACTGTAAATAAACAAGGTACAGAGAGATTTATTGCTGTATTGTTGTAGAATGACTGCATTTTGATGGACCTTCTGTCTGCATATTGCAGGCCATTCCCATGGCTTAACACAAGTTTAGCTGTAAGATATTAGAAAATATAGAGTGTATTTGGTTAAGTGAGACGTCATGGAGCGAGAAATTCATTACTATATACATGTACATCTGTGTCATTATATATATATATATATACCGTTTGTTTATTTTAAGAATATGTTTTTTTCAGAGCGTTTTTCGTAAGAAATTAATATTTTCTTGATATATGCACTTGTTCTCTTGGACGAGTTTTCTTTGCTCTTTAAAAGCATAACTACATAACAAAATTATTCAAGCCACAATTCATTGTATTAATGTAACGGATCAAATCCGCTTTTGTTGTTGTGGAATTGGAAATTTCACAGTCATCACAAAATATTACTTCGTGCTATCAACGACCAGTTCAATTTAATTTATTTGGATTTTCTATTATCACAAACATCCGCTACGTAACACGAAAAAGATCCAGTTCGATTGGCCTGATCACTGTACTTACGTAAATCTTCTTCTTTGTTCTAAATCTGTTTGTTTATTCCTTGCGTTTTACTTATTCACAAGTTTTACAGACTACGTCATCAAACTAAATATATCTTCCTATCTGCAATTTGTCGTAATTCTCTTCTCTTACCTAGCCTGAATTCCTTAAATTTTGAAAATATTTCACAAAATTCCTGAACTTGTAATTACACTATATTTCACAATTATGTAACGCTACCAATTCTTCTCGAAAGATAATATGAAGGAACATAATCAAGCATATAATTTGTTAGCCACTCTAATTCTAGCAACAGTGCCCTTGTGGTGTTACTGACAAAGTGGCAAGAACCAAATTAATACCATAAATGAAATCGATATTAAAAAGTTATGATGAACACATATCATTTATATTTCTGACGACAGCACCTTGCACTAACTCGATAATTCAGAATTTTCTTCAGCACTTTTTAAGTGTTTAATCAGAAAATATTCTTATTTTATATACAAATTTCATTATTAACCAATGAAGCAACAGATGCTCGCTACTCAATTCTTTCCTGATATATTTCAATCTAGAATTATATCTCCTGCTAGGCAATGTCGTGTACACTGGTAGACGTGTACAAACGTTTCAGATGACCCTGCTGCTTCCATCATCAGGTTAGTGAACTGATCACGTGACATTAGGTCCAAGAAGACAGCTATTTTGTGTTATTTGTAATGGTAATACGGCCACATTAATGATACCGTGACCTTACTAAAACACATCGAAAACCCCTCACTCCTAATACCATACCAGCATCGTATATCTAATCATATCACCATAACAATCAGCTTATTCCAGAGTAACACTCAAACGAACAAAACCCCATGTATCAATTAACCTACAACCGACACAACTTGTCACACCCCACCTGCCCTGTTGATCAATACCTCAACTCGAACACGACAAAACCATTTCCATCCCAACTCGGACAACAGACAGTCAACTAAATAGGTACGTCGACCAAATAACTTTACGCACGAACCTATTGCATTTTCTGAAGTATTTGTACTTAACAAGTTACTTTTAATTTAATTACAACAAAGTTTTACATTTTTAACTTTAACGACACTTTTATCAAATTATTTACTTTAGAACTTACTGAGCTCATCTAAGTGAGCTTTTAACATATGTAAACAAAAACAATGTTTTACACATTGTAATATTGTGTGGATACGCTTAAGCAATTTTAAACACTCTTCTTTTCAGCACAACACGTATTAATATATATATATATAGATAGTATACCTTCTGATGAAGGACTACAAATATGCCCGAAACACGTAGAGGTTGATTGACGAAATAAACTGAGGACAAATCTTGCATCAAGTTGTTTTTGTTTACACGGATAAGAAGGCTCATAATTGGCTGTTGGCTGTAGGAGAGCGTGCGGGATAGGTTGGGGTCTGGGACCCAAGGTGTTTCACTGGTTCTATATCGCCATCGTCCGGCCGACCATCTCCTATGCACCCTTAGTATCAGGCCCGGATGTCAAACGGCCAGTACTAAGAATAAGCTAAGCAAAGTACAGAGATTGGCTTGCTTGGGAATAACGGGAGCTTTACATACTACTCCTACTGGTGCTATGGATGTGCTCGTTGGCCACCCTTCGCTGCATCTGGTGATACAGGGGGAGACGAGGTCGGCGGCACATCGCTTCTGGAGCTTGGGGTGTTGGTCCTAACTTCACCCCCAACAAGGACACAGCTGCATACTGACCCGACTTCAGAAGTCAGATCCCATTTTTAATATGAGGGTCGACATTATGAAGCCGGTATTTAATCTAGAACCCAAGTATTCCAAAAATGTACATAATTTCTAACGGCAAATAACTTCCTTGTACTACCCAGAGACCCCACCGACAAATATAAGAAATTCCTACAGAAACAATGCAGCAATGTAACTTAATCATAGACAAACAAAAGATAAAATATCTAGACCAAAAGAAACCTTCACCACGAACACAAAAGCACAATTGAAATTACACAAATATGGTATCTCGATTCGCCCCGTAATCAGTAGCACGAAAGATCCTTCATACAAACTATCAAAACATCTAGTAAAAGTACTGAACAAATACAGCACACTCCACAATTATTATAACGTTACCAACTCTGTAAACCTAGCCAATATTCTAACAAAACTAAAAATAAATGGAAACCATAAATCGACAGCATATGGCATAAAATACCTCTGTGCCAATACCTCCATAGAAGAGAAATTAAAAATTACAAAGTCAAAGGTCTTGGAAAATGACATACAAAAACACAACAAATACACTAATTACACTAATGAAACTAATCCTTTCACAGAACTACTTTATATTTCAAAACAAGGTTTACCAACCAGAAAAAAGGAGTCTCAATGAGATCACATATCTCAAACATAATAACCGAAATATTTCTACAGCACTTCGAAAACATGAACATAAAACAAATTCTTGACAAAAAATCATACTACAATACACAAACTACGAAGACGACATCTTATTCATATACGACACAAAAAGAATTCACCCAAACTCTATCAATTCACACATAAACCACATACATAATCATATAAAGCTTAATCCCACATACAAAAAAAGTATAAATTTTCTTCACCTCTCTATAACCCGAAAGCAAACAAGCCTTGAAATTGACATATTCCGCAAACCAACTACCTTTGATACAAGAATCAGTTTCCTCTCAAACCATCCGGATGGATGCATCCCATAGAATACAAAATGGCTGCGCTCAGATATCACGTTACCAGAATGCACTCTCTCCCATTAACACCAAAAAAAAAAAACAAAAAGAGTGGACATCAATACAACTAATTGCTAGAAACAACAACTTCCCACAAAATCTTCTACAGAAACTAAACCAACAAATACAACAAAAAATCAACTATGATAAAACCGAAGAAAGAAACAAAAACAAAATTTGGACAACATTCACATACTACAGACCAAAAATAAGGAAAATTAACAACTTATTCAAACATACAATTGTAGGCATAGCCTTCAAGAACACAAACACCTTACAAGAGTTCACAAAACCAAAAACAAATAAAAACACACCAGAACACGACAAAAGTGGAATCTACAAACTTACATGCAACACTTGCCAGAGATCACATATTGGACAGACAAGCCGAGGGTTTAAAACAAAAATTTAAAGAACACAAATGATATATAAAAAAGAATGAACCTCACTTAGCTTATGCACTACGCATTTTAAACAACAAACACGAATAGGGCCCCATTAAAGATACTTACTACTATCTTACTAAAACACATAGACATCCCCTCACTACTCATAACATACGAGCAATTATATACCCAATCATATCACCATAATAATCAGCTTATTCCTGAGTAACATTCAAACGAATAAACCCCCATGTATCAACTAATCTACAACCGAACAACACGTCACACCCCACCTGACCAGTTGATCAATACCTCAACTCGAACACGACAAAACCAGTTCCATTCCAACTTGGACAACAGACAGTCAACGAAATAGGTACTTCCACCAAATAACTTTACGTACAAACCTATTGCATTTTCTAAAGTATTTGTACTTAACCAATAAATTTTAATTTAATTACAACAATGTTTTACACTTCTAATTTAAACAGTACGTATCAAATTATTTACATAAGAATTTGAGCTCATCTAAATAAGATTTTAACAAATGTAAATTACAACAATATGTTTTACGCATTATAATGACGTGTTGCTACGCTTAAGTAATTTCAGACAACCCTCTTTTCGGCACAGTAAGTACCAGTTGTATATATACGGTATACCTCCTTAATGATGGGCTACAAATATGTCCGAAACATGTAGAAGTTGACTGATGAAATAAACTGAGGACAAATATTGCTTTAAGTTGGATTTATTTACAATGTTATTCCTCAAAATTTGATTTAATTATGTTGTTCTTGCCTGTAAGAATTGTTGTATTTAGTAATATCTCTTTTATGGAGGGTTTGGTATCTCATGTCTGTGTTATATACACCACAGCTGCCCAGTTGACCCTGCTCAGAGGCAGTACTAGAGGGTGCCTAATGTTGTATGTGGTGAGCGACATGCCAACTGTTTGTGTTGACCAAAGTGCAGCAATGTTTAATTAAGGCCAGGACAGTCTTAGGCAGACGCGTTCGCCCCAGAGGGCGAGAAAAGTGCCTTATCTCTACTGTTAAGTCAGTTCTGAATTCAGCTGAAGATCTTGATAATGGAGGATAATCTGTTGAACCGTGCAACTGAGATATCAGATAACTGTGTCTCCACAGTTCAAAACAGAGCAGTGGCCTCATTTTCTTTGCTACCAATTTTAAGACTTATCTTTTGGATTTGGAAAAAAAAAGGCAGGGATCACGCTACTGCAGATAAGGTGTTGTTTTCGAAGAAACCATGCTTGTCAAAGTGCGAGGTTTTATTGATGACGCTAAAAAAGAGTGCCTTCAATTTTTGCATGAGTGCTTGTATTTACTGAAATGCCAGAAAATTACCATTTTAGTCGTTTTTGGCGGTGTTTTACCTGAAATAACTTTTTAGAAGCTTTCGCAAAATTTCGAAAAGCGACTATTATCTTCGTCATGTCTGTCTATCTGTCCGTCCGCCCGCATGGAAAAACTCAGCCCCCAATGGACTGCTATTCATGAAGTTAGATATTAGAATACTTTTCTAAAATCTGTAGAGAAACCTTAAGTTTACTTAAAGTCGGACAAGAAAAACGGGCACTTTTCATGAAGTCCATTGTATTGCGTTTTTTTATCACATCTCGCTCAATTCTTAGAATGAGAATTGTTTCGGACATATTTGTAGAGAAAATTAAAACACTTTTTTTTTATTTTTTGGACAAACGTAGGGGAAATAAAAATACAAATGTTATCTTCCTAACTATTCTCGAAAATCACGCCGTTTGTGAGATATTGTGGAAAAATATAGTACAGCCAGGCAGACCACAAATGAAAATATGGCTCATGAGCATTGCGTGATAGATATCAAAGGCTACAAACACACACTTACAGTACGTAATATTTATTTCTTTTCTATTGCAACAAATTTTGCTCTAAAGCGCCTCAATATTACGTTATATGTAAATTGCTTATCTTGGTTAGTGGTTGGCAATGTTGTAATACATTATGTTACAGTGGGGTATGCTACAACGAAAGATGCTACAACGAAAGAAAGCTACAAAGAAGAGTTTTTTTCAATAAAATCAGGATGCTACAACGAACAGAGATGCTACAACGAACGCGGAGGAATAATTTCGGTCGACGTAGCACGTGCATGCGCATGACGAGTCGGGCCCTCCCGCTTTGATTAGAACATCAGTCATAATCTTTATTATAGTTTGTAAGGTTCCGTTATCAGTTTAGTTCAGTTATCTGCTTATTTGCTCCTTTAGCAGAGAAAGATTGTTTACAGCTTTCATGTGCTTTAGATTGTTTTTGCTTTTTATTACGGAAAGTTTGTTCATAGTTTTCACTAAGGAAGGATTGTTTATGCTTTTCAAATTTCCATGTACAGTATACAAAAGTTAAACAAATAAATTTTATATTATATTTACATTCATATTTTTGAATTTGTATTATATTTTTCCTGTTTAAATGGTTGTGTTGTTTGGTAACTTTACTCTAGGCTGTGGGTCTGGAACGGATTACCCATAAATACATATATTTCAATGTATGCTAGAAAGAAAGGGTGCTATAACGAAAGAGGTTCTAGAACCAATTACATTCGTTCTAGTATACCCCACTGTATTTCATGCAGACAAAGCCTCGGATTCTGATTGCACAGATGCAAATCTGTGTAAATAAGTGAGTGTTTCTGGTATATGTGCTGTTATGTTATTTGGTTTGGGGTATTAATACCACACGAATTGTTTGCTGTATGCGGGTCGTAGCCATTTACAATTTTCTTATAAGCCTGACGCTATTTTTAAATTCTCTTACATGCATGGAAACGAAATATGTACGTCAATATGTACGTCGTGTCTTTCGGATAGCCTCGCGAAGTCGCAATTTCCCTTACGTTAGAATGACAAAGTGACCTCACAGAAACGCTGAGAACGAACAGATGGACGGAGAGAAACAAGAGCACACGTCGATTAAACAACATATGACAGTAAGTTACGAAATTTGACAATATCGAAATTTGCCTAGCGAATAACTCCGTAGCTATATTTGTTTCCAGGAAATTTGCCATGCAATATTACCAGCACAATTATTGGATTAAGGCGAAGGGATGTGATAAGATTCAATAAGATTTGCGGACTGGATTCGTTGATGACAATGCCATGTTGAGAGTGAACTGTCTCATCAAGGTTACAGTAGGCATTACCTGCAGTCGTATCGCTCTCTGAATATAGTGGCTCAACTCAAAAATTGCCATTTAGATTTAATAATACGACTGAGCCAAAAAAAAAAAACTACTTCCCACAATACCAGCACACTCGCTAGTTGAAACACACCCCGCAAGATGCCATTATTATAACATGTAATTGTTATAATTTGAACTCAAGCAACTCTGCCCTAATTCTGTCATAAGGGCCCGTGGGTGGGGTTTGGTTATGACGTCCTCTACCTCCGCCGCTTATTTGTTGTCAAGTTGTGAAATGATTTATTAGAATTTTGTTGCGTCCTGCGTGATGTTCGACAAGGCAAACTGACCCTCGAGCAGCGCCAAGCACACGCCTGGCTTTTCGGGCCAGAAAGGCGGGACACGAATACTGACGCGGTTGATAGTGAAAGTCGAATCAGGCGGCTGCTCCGGCCCTGATGATGGTCTTGCTGCATGCTGCGTTCGTGGGAGGAATATTGAACTTATTCGCAGCAATACGCGGTCTCCTATCCGCGGGGTCACCAGTGTGCTGGTATAGGCATAAATTACCACAAACACACACACACACAAACACGCATACAATTATATGTGCACACAACACTATTCCTCTTCGTACGTACAATCTCTGTAGCCGCCCGCGTGCTTGCTGATTGTCTCCACTTTGCAGTTCTCACTTGTACTGGCAACTGTTGTGTCAATGTTTATAAGATTCTGGTGCTCGGGCGTTAAAATATCCTGGCTAAGAGTGTGGGAGAGTCAGTGGCGTCCACCACAACTACAAATGGATTATTTTTGGATTGTGCCACTTTTGCTTCCAGAGAGCGATATAGCCAAATTATTTTTATATCTGTAGTCTTGTTGGGCAATTAAATATCGGTGTTAGACATATGTACCACCTGCTGCAATAATTCAAAACGCTACCCCAAGAGCTTTGGCACTTATTTGTGCCATATGATTCTCAGAGTCAACGATGAATCTTTTCCTAAACGACATAACTCCTTTTTTTAAGCAGTGGAGATAGTGTTCTGTTTGAGGTAGTTGAGATGAATTTCGGGCTCCAAAAGTTTAAATTAGGGGAGTGCTTAATCTTCTGTTTTAAGTAGGGGAATTATTTATTACGACGTGCCGAAAATTCTTTGAATTCCCAACACAAGTACAATACACGGGCAAGAATTACACTAGTCAATTATTTGATTCTGCGGTTTGCCTTTTTCTTGGAGTTTTTAAGAAAGGTTTAATTGAATCAGAAAATGGGCAACAAACCATAATTAAGAACTGCGAAATACTTTTAATGGTGCCAGATAATCCAGCGACAGGATACGAATTGTACTTAAATCCACAAACAAACACCCACCCATACACACACACACAAATACACATACACACACACACACACACACACACATACATTCGATCTAAACCACGCAGCATCTTATATTGAAAGTTCAGAGTTCATGGATTTATTCTAGTTATCATTCCATTTCGTATTAACTCAGATACCGACGCTCAAGACGTTATAATATTTAAGATAAAGATGGGTCAGAGAAAAGAAACATGTTAATTCTACTTGCAAGGCAGCTGATGGGACGCATTTCCCTTCCAAGAAATAGTAGAATAAGCTGAGCAATAGTGTTCAAATAATAATATTTCTTCATTTGATAAAACCTTGGGTTGTAGTATGAATTGATTGCATTACATACAGTACGGTCTGGTATGGTCATGTTGATAATTGTTTAAAAGCGAAAAGTTAACGCTGGAATATAATTTCCTGAACTGGTATAAACAGTCTTGGTAATGGAAATAAATGAAATTATTTAAATTCTTAGTGTCCATAGACATGAGCAGGACTAAATTTCAAGTGTCGGTAATCTATACTTGAATTTATTTCCGTTGAATTCTCTAAATGTAATACGTAAAATTATTCCAACTTTACTTTGCCAAAAGTACATGAATTTAAAATATATTGAAAGCAGTATTTGTAAAATATTTATTGTTTATCGAAATATAATAAGGCGTGACGACATCAGGTGTAATTATATATATGTTCACTGGTACTGAGACAAACACTGGCTGATTGTGAGGCAGTAGCTTCGAGAAGGTGTGACGGTATTACAACGGAGAATGGAAATCTGTGCGAAGAGTGGAAATACGAATTATGGGCACGAGCAGGAAGTTGCGAAAAGCAGCTGTTAGCTTTGCCAATCATGTCCGTCTGTCCATCCTTTCACACGTAACAACTCGGTTCCCACTGGAAGAATTCTCTTGAAATTTTAGAAGGAATGATGTGTTAAATCGGTGGAGAAATTTCAAGTTTAGTTAAAATCGGACAAACAGAGGAAGTACTGTACCTAAACACTTGCATACATTTGTAACTACTTTGGCTACTGGGATTGTTATGACTACTGTTAATATTAATCGCTACTAATCTGAATTACGTTTCGTGTGATTTACATAATGGACAATTATCGAAAATAAACAGGAACAGTCATAACGTCTAATAGTAACTGATTATGAAAAGAAATGTGAAATTTGATATGTAGATACGTTAGGAATATATCTACCGATTCTTCATGTAATGCTTTTTGATAATATTCATCACAAAATATTTTGACAATAGAATATTTGAAGTTATGCATGATTGACAAATGTAGCAAAATAAGTGCAGACATACAAATAACACGGGACAACAAAATTTAACTTTTTTTGGCACACGAGGAAAAATATCTAATCGTAATAGAACTTTTAACGCTGAAATTAAATATGTAAGTAGTTTTTCTTCATCAACCACGGTTTGTCTGTGACAGCCAAGTTAAGTGTGAAAGAAATGTGTATATTTACATTCTAGACACATTATTCACCTTACCTAAAATGTGAGGGTTGTTGATTTCCTTCTGTGCTTGGCATCTGGAACAACCCTCTTCATCGTCCAACAATAGTCAGAAAGC
>JGI20166J26741_11544696_pt1 | contig 12218 bp, 8 predicted proteins | sample TergutCu122P5_FD_26741 | JGI IMG/M metagenome (IMG submission 26741) | reverse complement strand
ACATACAGCAGTGTTTGTCAACTCACATGCACCGAGCAGAAGGCCCGAGAAAGAGGAGGCTCGCAAGTCACTCCGGAACTGTGGGTCTTCCGTGTGGAATTTGCTTCTTTTCACCGTTCTGGCGCCAAGAATTTATAGATGGCTCGTGGATTTTTGGAGAAATTGTGTACCCCGTGTTCAGGTAACGTAGTAGGCCAAATGGAACTGTCAGCCATTGAGTCAAGCGCGCACATCCAGATTTGTTAACGTTATCTGCAAGCCCCGAGTGTTAACGTATCTCGATGTCTCGTACTGAAAGTAACTGCAGCTGATGATGCCTAATTGATCTGTAATTCTGAATTTACATCATGCAGCGCGCCGTTCGTCCCTTTACTGATTAAGACGACACTATTACTGTGATAACTTACTGCGCATGCGTGGCATGTGTGCTTGTCCACATATCCTAAACGTGTTAAATCCAACGTATTTAAAATTTAGCTCCACACCTAAAAAATAAATCGGATTGTATCTGAAACCAGCTACGTGCGAAGGAAATCAACAGTTCTCATCAGGAATTACCAATTCCTTATTTACATTTGTCCAGATAGAGTTCTGTAAGGTCGTAGCATGCCGTCGCGTTTCGTCTGTTCATAGTTTATGAATAGGAGGAGACAATTCGAAGAGGAAGTGGGGAGTGGTATTATCTGTCGGTAGCCGTTGTGTGTCAGAAAGAAATAGAATTAAGTCCAATTTTAAATGTAAATCAGCTGTTTAGTACATTAACATAATCCGTTGCAGTGATATGTCGGCCTGGAAGTATTGAAAATGAGTACACTGAAGCCACGGAGAAGGGTTGTTAGGGTTAACAGCGCTAGAAGCTTCCGCCTCCTGGCCGTTTATTGAATATCTTTCCAGCCCGGCTGTCCTGTGTAAACCAGCTGACAGCTTTTGCCTGCAGCCAGTGTTCTTGGGAGTGGAATGGCTAGAGGCTGCAGGGGAATACTGAAGGTGGTAAAGGGGGTCGGTCGATCGATATGACATCTTCCTGTTGCCGAAGTACGAAGACTGTTCTGTAAACTCTGATGTTTTGGGTTGTAATACCGTTTAGTCGCGCGTACTGTTCGAGATTCAGCTTGCGGTTCTGTATGGAATGCCAGCCAGGCTTATATTTCCTCACATTTCCCCAACATTCCCCAGCTTGTGTGGTAGAAGAACGGATTCCCAGACAGTAGGTGGCCTCCGTCAGGGGAACGTACTACTTCCTCATCTTTCAGGTTCACATCTATTTCCTCACTGATGAGGTAACCGCAGACCCCATGTAACTAAATTCTATACCTTTACACATCTGTTAATGGCCTATGGTGACGGCTTGCGTAACACAACCTCGTATTCTCGGTAGTGATTGCATTCAAAGTGTCTTTAATTTTTTCCTCGTCTTTGTGTGCCAGACAAATTATAGACCAAAGGGTACCGGGTGATAACAGCATTTATAGAAACGCTCGTATATGAGTAGCTCAGTTGGTATAGTGACTAAGTTATGGACTGCACAACCGGGGCATGGGGTTCTGATTTTAGGCAGAAGCAAGAGATTTATTTTTCTGTTCTCCATTGGGGTCCACGCAGCCTCCTACACGGTAGGCAGGGCTGTAACTGTGGTCTTCTGCACCTGGGGCCAGTACTGAGCCCCGCCATTCGCCCTTGCACAGCAGTTTTAAAAATTCTGACTTTTTTGTCGCTTATTATACTTAAGATACGTAATATGTAACACATACTACGTGTATTTTAATTTCCTACTTTTAGTCGTGGGCACTTACCTTACCCTTGCACGAATCTGACAGTATATACAGCAGCTTCCGTCTGTCACAGTAAAGTGGCCGTAGCATGAAGCTGACCGTGCACCCACATTTAGTGCCGAATTTAAGAATGCTTGGAGCTATGCCACATCCGTTCAGTCGTACGAGGTATTCGTTCCTGTGCTTAATTCAGCACGGGAACGAATTTGCATTCTGTCTTTTGATGTAACTCCGTGACACTTCTGTGTTGCTTTCATTGAGAAATCTGTTGAAGTTTGGAGTGGAATCAGGTAAGTAGAGTGTTAAGAAAATTAACGAGTTTTGTGGAGAGTTTGTTTACTTGCGTGAGAGAGGTACGTAGTTTTTGTGGAAAATTTTTAAGATAAGAGTCCACTCGGGAGACCCAGACGTAGAGAAAATATTATAATTGGGTTTAAAAGTTGAAAGAATTAAAATTGCTCAGAACAGGCTACTGGCGGGCTTTTGTTAACACGGTAATGAACGGTATGGGCGTTATTTCTTTACTAGCTGAGCGACTGGTAGCTTCTCAAGAAATGACGTAAGTACCTGGATTAAACACTTGAGTTCCTACCTCACCACAGACAATCGGGACCTCAGGTACGAAGACCATTCGGTTAATACTGCATGGGGAAACAGTCGCCTTGTATTGCAAGAAAAGTATGTAACTCATAAATACAGTGTGTGGGTAGAGTGTTGAAGCATATGGTATATTTAGTAACTACTGTGTTTTATAGGCCTAGGATGAAAACGTATCAGACAACTAGATTTGTCATTTCGGAATTGAAGTCCATCTTTTCGGAAGTTGCCCTATCACCGTCCGCGATAACATCTCCGAAACTGCGGACTTGTATTCCGGTTTCACTTGGTTGGTCAGCCTGTAAAAAAGATGTTTCACCACTTCAGTCCATGTGAAAGGTTCAAGTCTTACGTTACTTAGGATGTTAATTAACTCGAAATTTGAAGAATTTTCGGCAGTATGAGTCCGTCTGTTGTATTCGGTCTGTTACGAACTTACAGCTGTATATTCCCCAAATAGAGCGCAGGGCTAGAATCATCATGCTGTGAACAGAGTGGTGTAGTGGTGGTCTTTCTGTGTAGTGCTATGACGATCAGTAACGTGGAGTTGCATCTGTTTGCTTCTCATGTTGAGTTGAATAAATCGAGCGCCACTGGTTGCTTAGGTGTATAATACATTATTAATGAAGCCTTCAGGAATAGATTTAATTTTCAACTGGCGTGTGGGTTGAGGTGCGTTCAGAAATTGATTTTCAATCTCTGAATGTTACATACAAATTTGTCTAGAAGTTTCATTGCGTAGCATTACGAACAAGTGCGGCATATAAGATGTAACATTTATTCATGGCTACTGTCATTTATTTGTACATACGTAGACGCCCAGTTATACGATTTTGTGTGATACTGTTATATTTGTTTCCAATTCAGATTCGTAGCTTCCAAGATTTTATGATAATACCGTCGTGTGTCCAGATTAACATAAATTTGATGATAGTTCTTCTTGCCCAGAAGATGTAGGCAGCTGGTTTACCCGAAACGTTGGTTCATATCTACCAAACCACGCGTCATCACATCCACGCTGACGAACTTTGTATTCATCGCCGTCAGAACCTCAAATCTAAAATGTAAATTTGTTTTCAGATAAAATGTATTTCAATGTTAACACCAAAACAGTAAGGAAAATTGAGTTCCTTTATTTGACGCGTACACGCACATTGTGTACTTGTTCGGGTGAGGTAGGTTTTTGGGTATTGTGGTAGCACTAAACTTCCACTATTTTTTAACTGTCTCGTGTCTTGTGGTATTGTTCCAGCAGTAGTTAAAACTGTTTCTAATTGTTCATCAAAATACCGGCGAAGTTTAAAGAGGTTACAGGTGAAAGCAGCGTTCAAAACTCAGGAAGTGAAATGAAATCAAATAGTCTGCAATTCCATTTTCCGTGAGTCGAAGCCTGCAGTACTGTCGAATTTTTAACCTGGTGCGTGGGCACTAACCGCTGTTACCGCCAACCTCAGGGAGGTCATTCAGTAACATCAAAAATGGTAACAGTGATGGTCTTAACATTATGTTTCTTGCAAAAAAATGTATACTTTGAAAACCTTTTGATGTTTCCATCTTGAGTGTTATTGAGTGACCTCCACGAGGATGATGGTAACAGTTGAAACATGTGGGAGAAAAATTTAACTAAGTACCACGTAGGATAAATAAATTCGTGTACTCTTTATATGTAACATCCCGGTTGGTGTAACGCTCACATGCATTTCAGTGTTTTCAGTCACACACAACACACACTCAATCCTTTTTTGGTCGATTATTATCTGGCAACTAGCGTCGTCCTGCAGGTCGAAACAGGTTGCCAGATAAACGATCGAAAAGGGAGAAGGTTGCGTGTGATTAAAAACACTGATATGCAATTTAGTGTTCTGTGACTGTATAAAAAGGTTTTGTCAAATTGACCATTATTGTACGATATTAAAGTGAACTACTGTATTTCAAAGCCGTTAGTAATCGGCAGTTGTGAACTTATTACCTGCTGATAGACACATGACGAAACTAATTGAAACTTTCAGATATGATATCAAAACCAACAAATGCACGTAAGTGTATGAAAGTATATTGTACACATCGTATACCTCCTCCATGCTGCCGCCACTCATGTGGCTATATCACATGCGCGAGTGGCCGAAACGTGTAGGAGGTATACGATGTGCATAATAACCACCAAATGCACAAAAGTGTGTGAAAGTATTATACAGTTATGCGCATTTGTTGGTTTTGATGTCATAATTAAATTGTCCATTGGAAGTTTGTGGATCGTTTATAATTGAAGCATTTTTGTGACTTAACGGAAGGCGTGGATAACAAAGTGACAGGTTACTACCCACATAACCCGTGGTTTCTCACAAAGCAAAGTAAGAAGAAGGTAATGGAGAGCAGCCGGAGGTGTCTTCCTTCAGTCAGAATATGGAGACGAGAGCTGGAATGAAAGTTGATCTGGGCGGAGTTGTCACAAGTGATGAGGATGCGTTCTATGAGAATCGGAAGACATCCGTCCAACTGGAAGGCGGAGACGTGTTCATTGTTTCAAGTGCCGAGAAGGGCGGTCTCCTGTCGGGGTAACAAGCTACTGGCAAGATAACGGCTTGTACAGAACTTACGGGCTGCCCAGGACCCCCATACACAAGATCAAGTAGGCCACTAAATTGAGGACACTCGCCTCCACTTGTGCGTGGGCTTTTACCTCCAGCCTCCCTTTCGTATTTGTCGTCTGAGTCACAATAAATCGGTCCCAAACACTTTCTGCTGCTGAGGTTAACCCTTACACACCAGGCTGTAACACAGTTTTCTTTTGTTTCTTAGGTTATATTACGTAACAAGTCAACTGTGTAGCTTACGTACCAGCGAATGACGTATGCCAAGAATCAGAAGGTGCAAATTAGTGGCAATTTGGACATGTTTCAAGATATTCCCTTCCTTGTCTGGGAAGAGAAGCCTCGCCAGAGGCCTCAGGATAGCCACTAATTTGTCAGGGATCCGATTCTGAAATATTCAGAATACAAGTTTGAATAACTACTGCTGATACACCACCCTGATCGATATATTCGAAGTTACATAAATACGCATGGTACAGAGGATAAATGCATACAAAATTTGTGGAAGGATAACCTAAAAGGAAGATACTGTTTGGAAGATTAAGGTTGGAGGATATTGTTAAAATGGATCTTAAATATTTTGAGAGGATGAAGGCTGAACTCATCTTTCTCACAATACGTTACATTGGCCGGCTTTGGTGAGCACTTTAATGGACTTTCGTGTTTTAATAGGTGCGGTAAGTTTTCTAGGTGACTGCGCTGTGATTTTGGGTATGTAATTATATAAAAATCAATAATCACCAAGCCATTCTTGTCTCTGTATCTCCCGCCATGGGAGGAGGATACAGTACTTGGAGGACAATACTTGACGTAGAGCTAGACCGTGAGTGTGTCGCCAGTCCGTACCGCATGCGAAGGTTAGCACGTCCCTGTACGCGTCATGATGCCTTATGGTGCAGAGGAGTTACAGCTCCACTCATTCTCAACTTCGGCAGCAGACAGTGATCATCTTCGCGCCTAGGCCGCTTTTCTTTCGGGGAAAGGTACTGCTGTACCCGTTGAATAGAGGCCGGGTGGGTCCCAGAGCCGGTGTGGACGTTTCGGTAAAGAGAAAAATAGCTTTCCTCTGTCGGACACCGAACCATTATTAACACGTAACGTTTAGAATTTTCAGTAAACACGTCGTTTCCCACGAGGCCTTAATCGATGGCGATCCCCAGTTCCTGTAATTGATAAAGTGTCGTCAGAATATGAACGCTGCGCAGAAGAGACTCACTCTCGATTCACTTCCTCAGAATCTGTTTTCCGTGAATTAGAGTAATCTCCCAGCTTTTGTCGTATTGTAAGAACCCACACACACATAATCCATTAAGTTGATCCAGCATCCAGACAAGCACGGACGTTGTATGGTAGAAATATCGCTGTTTGACGTAACAGTCATATTCCGCTGCATGACTGCGTCGGTTGATAGAGTGTCACGATTTAGTGAGGAGTAAATTTCCGAGATTTGAGCTCATTGTGGTGATTGTTCCGATTGCTTGTGGGTTGTGACGCCATAGTCTGATGTAGGTTTAACATCGTTTCGAAGGACTCTACTGCCTGCGTCCATTAACTGGGTGGAATTACAAATTTGCCGCCATTTGGGAAAAGAGTGATTCCTTCATCGTCATGGTAGAACTAGAAACGTACCAACCTTTCGAACCTGCTGCCTTCATCATGGTGATAGAATTCGGAATTTTCCAGCGTTTCGGATGAACCTTATGCCTTCATTTGAAGGTTCGAATTTTAACTTCACTCAGGTTTCGGATTATTCTCCCGTCCCCACCGTCAGGATGGAAACCGGAATTTTCTGCGTCCATTTTTTGGCCAGAACTAGAAATTTACGAACGTTTCGGATGAACCATCTGCCTCCATCGTCATAATAAACTAAGAAGTTAGCCAGCGTTTCGGGCGAACTTTTGACGTCATCATCAAGGTAGAATTAAAAATACAGTAACACTTTCACCTACAAGACTGCCTACACCGTTGCGTGTAAAACACACTATACCATACCTGTACGTGAGGGTTCGTAGAAGGTATTATAAAAATTAAAATATTAGTTTAGAAAATTTGCATTTTGGTGGTTTATGCTGTATAATTATATACTAACATTTCGGACGAACGTGCTGTGCAAAGTCAGTGGTCGGTGGTCTGTGTGATAGCCCATCGTCACATCCCCGAGAACAGTACAGATTTCCCTGTCTTGCTCGTTCACAGTCCATATCACTGGGACTGCGACTTCAGGTGTCTCCAGTCTCATGGCACCAGAAATTCTGCCTGGGTTTTCCGTCGTCATCTTGGGTCCATGACGCAGCCCATGTGTGTGTGGTCTGCTGCATGCCGCGAGGTGCTGGCGTACCTTAGTGCAGTGCGTGCAGAGGCGCTCACACTGACATGCCCACGACCCGTAGCAGCTCGTATCTTTGTGTTCACGCACAATTGTTGCATATTCTGCAACACAACCCGCCCTGTACGAGTGTATTATCCGGACACTGAGTTTATTGTTATTTCGGAGAATATTTCTCCGGAAACACTTTGCTTGTTGTGCACAGAATGTTAGTGTATTATGGGTGTATACATTTTTATATCCTCTGACAAAGACCTCTACTGTCCATTCGTCTGTTTCTTGGTATATCTTCTGCTACCGTTGATGATCCCTGGTAAATATCGATAATTTGTGTGTTTTTTTTAAAAAAAATTCTAAACGCATCGGCTTACCTCGGGCCTAGGCCGCCTGAATGTTAAGGTTTATAGGTTACACACAATTAGACAGACACACAGCCAGTAGGACGTTTCTGAACGGGTGATCAATTCGTTTCAGAGGGTCCATTAAACATAAACGTCATATTAAAACACTAATTCGTGTGTATAAACATAGGAAATGACAGGCATAAAACCAGCATTAGCTTCTCAAAATAAATAAATAAATAAATGTTGAAATCCGCAATGTGCTGCAGGCTGTAAACCGAATGTTGCTTGATCGAGGACTTCATTATCATCATCGTCGTCGCCGCCGCCGCCGCCGCCATCTTTACCTTTTTCTTTTTCTGCTTCAGCTCTCTTCAACACCAGCAATTCATTTTCCGTTTGTTTAGAAATAGCCGGAGTTATGTATCACACTGAATTTGATGGCGGAGCTGCCAGAGTCATTATCATTGGGTAATGTATGCGTCAGACACCCCGGCCTTTGTTTTGTAACGTGAGTGAAATTCTGGATGATGTGCTCGAAGGCCATCCTTAATTTTTCTTGTAAATAACACGGGAGCAGAGATTGCCCTCATAATTACACGCAGATGTATGTTTATGTTCCTTGTCCGTGCGTGAAAGAATGTTGATTACTGAGATGATAAGCCAACATATGTACATTTTTAAGTATGCTCAATCATTTACGTTGACACTTTCCTAGAAAGCTGTCCCAGTCTGCGTATTCTTACTGTGTGGCGTTCGGTTAATAGCTGATGCCTTCAGGTGAGCAACTTGGCCAAAGTGGTAATGCTTCTGAACCGTATTCGGGAAGCAGTCGTTTCGAATCTGGTTGGGGCACGTGTTTCTGAGATTTACCAGTTTTCCTGGCAGGACATTGTCCCAAATTATGCTAGGACTGCTCCATGTCAGATACTTTTCAGTTCGTTCTTCACTTGTCATCGTACCGTTCGAGTTAATGTAATCGGAATCGCTGACAGCGTTGTTAAATGAATCGGCGAGGCTTTTTGTAAAGTTGGGTAAATGCAGAAATGTCCTGATGCTGTTATTAACATCACCACCGCATACACTGTGAGATTGAGTCGTTCAGGCCTGTCCCAATTAGCCGCTATGAGGTTTTTTCCACCATTAATCTTGATTACACTCCCTTACGCAATATTTACGTTCAGTAAGGTCCGGCGCAAGTCGGAATGGAGTATACATGCGGTCAACTGTGTGTGTAGGTATACAAGGGACTCCAGTCGAAATGCAAAATGTAACACGCAGGAACTTGTGACAGCCCCGACGCCTGTGTTATCGCCCAGCAGTATTCTTCCGCCAACTTCGTGTCATTGCGCTTTCATTTCCGCAAGGAAAAATTCGCCGCGGGTTTCAGAAGTGTTACTTATAAATTTTAAAAATTTCATAAGTATTAAATCGCGTAACTTGGAATTGCTTTTAAGTCGGGAAGTGTCTTGTCTTTAAGAATGCGGGTACGATCGGACGAAATGCAGACGTTGCTGAGGGTGTCTATACGGCTGTGCATCCCATTGGCAGCAGATGTACGTGTATCCAGCCAAGGGACTGACCTTGCTCTGATCTTGTTACAGTAAGCACATCGTTGTGTCCAGTTAACCTTGTAGGATCGCCTAGCATGACAGTATCCAGAAACATGGATCAACTGGCTGTGCTCTTAAACGCTTTGCTAAAGATTAAGGGGAGTGGAATCGAGATGATGATGATTTAAATCGAGGGTTGGAGTGGAAAATTTAGTTTTAACAACGGTTCTTCCATGTTTATGCTTTAGTAGCTTATGCTACTGAAAATATAGTTCATTTCTCATTTGATGGCATGCCAGTTTATCAGCACAATGGCCAGTTATAAAACTGGCACAAAATGATTATAACACAAACAGCATAACTAAACACACACGAACAAGAAAAAGATTTATAACTTATTTGACACCTAAATTAAATGTTTCAACAATATTGCTCCAGTAGTTGAATATAATAATATTAACGGTAGTTCTTTATAATTAATTCTTAGGCACTACAGCGATAAGGCCAATTACGGAGATAGCACAAGAACGTAAGAATAATACATAAATAACAAATAAAAACGAGAGAGAAGAGAGGTGATATAATAATATAAGAAAGCATTAGTGTATAATAATAATAATAATAATAATAATAATAATAGACCTTACGGACAATATATGCACTCGATTTGTAGCAGAATTTATAAACTAATGTCATTGTGGGTTTAGTCTGCATTTGTGTCCTGTCTTGACACCATAATGACCAGTTGGTGCTCAGGCCGAGTGCACAAGAGAACAGCATACAGCGGAACGTAAATTGCTCGTATATATTGCAGACGAATACAGCATGAGTGTGGAGCAGTGGTGGAACGATACTGACTGGGGAAACCTGAAACACTTAAGAAGAAAAGCTGTCACGGTGCCACTTTGTCCACCCCAACAGATCCCACATGGACTTGCCTCGGACCGATTCAGAGCCTTCCCCGTTAGAAGTCTGTGACTAACTTACACAGCAGAGAAACAAACAAGAATATGATAAGAAGAAAACTTGAGAGAGTACAAAATAATACACTGTCTTTTTGAAGACTGGCGTTCATCCAAATTACACATGAAACTTCAGTTCCTACCTCATAGAGAACAGTATGTTTTCATTATAGGGACTAACAAACAGATGCTGGTTAGGGAAATAATTGTTCTTCTTGTGAAGTTTGTAAAAATACATGAATATATTGTGTGTGTAAAATGCAGAGTTGCCGAATGTTAAAAGTAGGCAGTGCACCACGTTTAATGGATTTGATGATGATGATGATGATGATGATGATGATGATGATGATGATAATAATAATAATAATAATAATGTACCTGTAAAAATGCATTATTTCCTTTATGCAAGGACAAACGAGCTTATTGGCGGAACAATTCTGATGACGATGTCAAACTTTTTTTTTGTGGAGTTCTAACATCGTGAGAACTGAGATTTTCGTTCACAAGAACTTCACAGACAGATTTGTGGTACGGCCTGCAGTCTGATGACAGCATTATTATTTGAATTAGAGTTTCGGAGTAGCACAGTTGGAAGAAGAGCTGCTTGGAAACTGTGACACTCGGGCCTCCTATTACGACCTAATTTCGTTCTTGAAAACGTGGGCGTAAATAAAGAAGGCGCAAATCAGAAACGGTATTACCATCAGAAATAAAAGTTTAGCTTAGTGGAACGCAGTCAGCCAAGGGGTGTAAACCGGTAAGGACAGAGCGCTAATTGAAAAGTTGTGTCAACTGGCAAGGGGCGTTAAAGCGAAGAGGCGTAAAACAAATTGGCGTAAAACCAGGCCTTTGGTGTAATTCTATATAAATTTCTTAACTTGATACATACAGCCTAGTGGTTAGTAGGTGTAGTGCCGGGTTTAACACTAAAACTTTGCATTTTATCCACTTAATATATTGTGTGAGTTTTAAAATAAAGGGCGATTTTTTAGCTCTGCTTTGCCTCGAAAAGGACGAGAGGGGAGAGCCAGGGAATCTTCAGAACAGTGTATTTTTTGTAATGTGTGTCACTGTACCCTACGTTTTCAGCATTAATTGTTCATTCTTGCGGTTCGTCCAATGACGAAATCCTGGCAGTGTATAACGGCCTGAAATGATACATAAATTATGGTACCGGTACGCGTTTTTAGAGGGTAATCAGGCTGTGTAATGAGTAATGGTAATCAGTGAACGGTCTTCTGAAATGCGACGCCGTGTAGTGTGGCAGCGTTTCATACGAACCCCTGCCTCTGTATGTAGGGCAGAGAGTCTGTCGTACAAAATTTGCTATTTATGGTTATGCAAGCGCTCCATAGCTGTTTCGTCCCTCGTGTCTTGTATTTACGCACTTTGGACTTCAGATACACACCACAGTTCCCCAGCCTTTTTCGTTGGAGGAAGCCCTGTCTTAATTTTACATATCCAGAGGAATACGAGGAAGAAGAAGTAAGCAGCTGCGGGATGACCCTAAGGCATGGTTCTGTTAAAGTGTTTATAGCAAAGGTCCACATCCGTTATTATGGGCGGGTTCGCGGACCGCATGTGGGAAAATAACAGTAAGTGGTGTACCTAACCGATGTAGTTTTTTAACCCTTAGTCGACTAACGTCTAGTATTGATGACGCTCCTTGTAAAGCCAGAAATGCAAATGTCTTGTGTTTGCATTGTTCACAAATGTGGCAGCGGGTTGGAGACCCGTGCCCAAAGGAAACGAAAAGATCTGGAAATTTAAAGAGGAAGCACTACATCGCACTGTCTGGAGAACGCGTTTTGAAAGGGGCTGTAGACGTATCGTAAGAATAAGAGATGGTGAATCCGAGGAACGCCTGCCTTAAAAACGTTCACGGGCCAGAAGAGGATGTTAGCGGAAAGCGCTGTTCAGTTACTGGTAAATTACTATTAAAAAATTGCGTAATTTAAAGAGCTGTTATACTGGGGGTCCCAGGAGGAATGTGCAATACTTCGGGAGAGTGTTCCTTATGTTAAAGTATACCGATATAACCCAAAACACCTATATCCAAAGTTGAACGGTTACGGA
>JGI20166J26741_11544474_pt1 | contig 12221 bp, 7 predicted proteins | sample TergutCu122P5_FD_26741 | JGI IMG/M metagenome (IMG submission 26741) | reverse complement strand
CAAAAAAAAACCACACACTTGTTTTACACCTTTTTACCTTAGTGTCCTGTGGGTGGTTTATCTGCACTGATTTAAGTCCATTATTTCTTATGGGAATATTTTTGATTTATGCTCAACTTGGGTGTAAAACAAGGGCTGATTAATGTAAACATATATATATATATTTCACATAATTCATCAAATATGAGACATTACAGTGCACATATTCGTATGTTCTATCCCTAAGAAAGAACAGAGATTTTGCAGTTCCTAGGTTCACAAATTACTTTCCCATTGCCCTGTATTGATGCAATACTGCCAACACTAATTTTCTCTTCTTTTTTGAAGAAATGGCAGGAAGAATGGGGAGGGTGATATCATAAGACCACTCAGCCTGCTTGAAGTCTCAAATGGATAATTATGATGAAGATATATGTTTATGGATGCTGTATCAACTGCAAGAATTATATACAATTGACTCAGTAATATGAAAGAATGATCATATTTGGTTGATCTTAACAGTCTAGGGCAGATGTTCTAAACCTGATAGATTTCAAGGGGTTCGTGAATGTGGATGGGGGAAAAAATTATTTATTTTCTTTTTTATTAACCTCTAACTGAAATTTAGCTTTTCATTCAGCAACGAATGTAGGAAATAATGTAATTTATGGTCTGCAGACTCCAAAAATGTTTGTTAACTTCTGTAAATCTCACTATGTCCATTTTATGTATTTAAATACATTTATCTGAGAAGGGGCTCATAGGTTTCAACAGACTCTTAAAGGGGCCCATGGTACAACAAAGGTTAACAATGACTGTCACAGTGCAAGAGGTACTAGTGAAAAAGGCCACTGCATTGTTTATAAGTAGTAATAAGCAAGCATGGTGCCTGGTCAACAGAACCCACCTGCCCCATTCACTCCCTGTATAATGCTGCAAATTTTCAATAATGTCACTCATGAAATGTTCGAAACAGTTGAACTGTTACACCATTCAACTTGTGGGACTGAAGAAATCCATGACAATTCTTGGTGTGTGTGTGTGTGTGTGTGTATATACACACACACACACACACACACAATACCTTATGTCCTAACTGCTGTTTACACTGGGCACTTCCAAGATTTCAAGTTTAAAGGATTACCAACTTGAAATAATTTGCCCAGTTATAACAACTAAACATTAACAGTCATGTTTATCACAGTTACAGCTATTGTGTCCGCAATACATCAGCAGAGTACCATCTTGTCAGTTCCAGGGGTCATCATTCAGTTCCTGTACTTTTGCAGTGCCAGCCACTTTTAATTCTGATGTACAGCAGGTACCATTCAACTTATTACTGCCCCTATAATCTGACAACTACCTGAATTGTTATGTGCTGTCATTATATGAGCAACCGGCAACACACGTTTCCCATTGTGGCTAAAGGACTAAATTTCTCAAAATGCTTTTATAACTGTACTGTTTATATACATGTCAAATCCTTGTTCAGTCCACAGGTTAAAAAATTTTAAAGAAGAAAAACTGTCAGTATGCAGACACATGCTCAACTGCCACATGCATGTAAAGTATTATTTTCTTTTAAATTATATGCATTTCAAATACTTTCCTCTTGCATAATTTGGATATTTGTTGACTGTATACTTATATTTATTCCTGCACTTTATTTTGCACTTTTTGTTGTAAAATTATTTACATTTAAATTTATTTACATTTAAATATATACAACTATAGCAGGGTTAGTATAGTTTGTACAGTGACGATGCTATGGCTGGACGTCTGAGAAATGTGGTTCAAATCCTGGCAGGGGCAGAAGATTTATTTATTCTCTGATATATCCAGACTGGCTGCAAGGCTCACCCAGCCTCTTGTTCATGGGTAATGAGGACTCTTTCCCCAGTGGTAAAGTGGCACAGTCACGAAACTGACCACTCATTTCTAACTAGTGCCAGTGTTAAGAATGAGTGAAGCTATATCTCCACTTTTCAATGTTCATATGCATACACAGGCACAAGTGTAACAACTGTGGAACTTGTGGCCTGCATTTGCCAACCTGTCTCACTGAATTTATGCAGAATTGACACCAGTCTAAAAGAAAGGTTGAAAACCTATTAGGACAGTAAAAGGTGAAGGTAAAGTTGTCTTTGTCCACACCCTGACAACATATAGGGGGAGAAAAGTTATAGCTCCAGTCAGGCTTAAACTACACACTAAACTGAAGTAAGTGGACATCATCATGCTTCGGCTGCTGTCCCTCCGAAAAAGTGCTCTGATACCCACAGAATAGGAAGCTGTATGTGCCCCAGGGTCAGTCTGTATGTTTTGGAAAGTTACGCGATACAAGCAACTCAGTACCGTGGCTAGGTCACAGGCTAAATGACCAGAGAAACAGGGTTCAGTTCGTGTGCAGGAAGAGGCTTTTCTCTTTGTAACCATGGCTGACCAGGTTCCAGGATATGATGCTAACAACCCACTTCCACCTAGTGGTGATGGTTAGAAAGAATATAGCTGTAACTCATCAAGGCCAAAGCTCCTGCTTTCTAAGCTGTTCACGTGTCTTTGATGTTAGTTTAAGAAGCAATCTGAAATTGGGGGGGGAGGCTGGAAGAGAATTTCTGATCATTTACAAGTGAGTATATTTGCATTTATTCTGCAACAGCATTCATTCACTAAAGCTTGACATAACAAATATCAGCCATGCATATCATCAACATTTCTACAGAAACAGCTGTAAGAACAGTCAACAAAAATACTTACATACTGGTTTCCATGGCCAGTTTTAAAAATAATACAACTACACAATACAAACATTCAAAATACATCAACATTAACATAACATAGATCAAAATCTGAAATGAACAGTAATCCCTTGGTGGTCTGGATCCCCTGATGGTCTGGTCAACTGGGAACTGAAAATAACCTGATCCATGGGTGATCTGGTCAGTGGTTCACACCATCTGGCGGAATCCCAAGAGAATCTGTCCCCTGAGATGTGTGGCATGGGTGAAAGAGGAAGAGGCAGCCAGTCTTTGTTTACCTCCTCTGTATAACAACAACAACAACAACAACAATAATAATAATAATAATACCACCACCAAGTTATACTTTAGCTTTGAGTGATAATTTCTTTTATATTACCTAACCATGGAGTTTCCCCTCAGTGGTCCAGATTTCCAGGTCATCCAGACCAACCTTAACCCTTGCAGCATATATGACAAGAGGGAACACTGTATGAACACTGGAAAGTATGAATCTTTTTAATAATAGACACTAAGTGTAGTATCATACTAGAATACGTGTATATAAAGCATACCACTACATCAGGAAGAGTGAATTTGAAAATTACATTCAAGTACACTTCCCACAGTTAAAAGACCTACAAGGACTGATCATTTAATTCCGGGACTGATTTTTTTTCAGGGAAGCTACAATACGCAGTGAAGTGGCAACAAGGCAGGACAGGTGGCAGCTCTGTGCAAGTGTACTTGCATAACTGGAAACTGGTATCTTCCCGTATTCGCTCTGTGGAAGCCTCTCAGTGAATGTTTACCTGCAGTGTGCGTAGCATCTCACAATGGAGGAGAAAGTTTAGCAGCGTGTGTGCATCAATTTCTGTTTTTGTCTGGGGGAAAACTGGTGCTGAAACGTACAAAATGCTGCAAGCAGCTTTTGGAGAGTCCTGCGTAAGTCGATCAAGACATCTGAGTGGTATTCCTGTTTCAAAAGTGGATGCCAATCCTTTGAGGACGACCCCTGCCCAGTCAGGCCGTCCACCTCCCACACTGAGGAGACCATGGCACATGTGCGAGAAATCATTCATGCTGACCGATGTCTATCAGAGAGGTTGCAGAGGATGTTGGAATAGCATTCGGTATGTGCCAGAAAATTCTAACCGAGGAATTGCAAATGAGACGTGTGTCAGCGAAATTTGTGCCCCATCTCCTGAAGGCAGAGCACAAGGACGATCGCACGTGAGTTTGCACTGACCTCCGTGAGCGAGCACAAAACGATCCCAACTTCATGTCCTCAGTAATCACTGGTGACGAAAGCTGGGTTTATGGGGATGACCCAGAAACAAAGCAAATGTCCTCCCAGTGGAAAACTGCATCATCTCCTCAATCAAAGAAAGTGTGGCAGGTGAAGTCCAATGTCAAGACTATGTTGTTTGCATTCTTCGACATTGGTGGGCTCGTTCATCATGAGCACGTCCCTAGAGAACAGATGGTAAATAAGGAATTCTACAAAACAGTCCTGCAACGCCTCCGCGACGCTGTGCACAGACATTGCCCTTAGAAGTGGCATTCCAGCAATAGGATTCTGCAACATGACAATGCCCCTGCTCACAGGGCTGTCACAAACAAACGAATTTCTGGTGAAACACAACATTCCATCCCTCCCACACCCTCCCTACTCCCCTGACCTTGCTCCGTGCGACTTCTTCTTGTTCCCGCAACTGAAGAAAACAATGAAAGGTCGCCAATTCGATGATGTTGAAGAGATTCAAGCCAGCATGACGAGACAAATGAGGGCTATTACAAAAAGTAAATACCAGAGGTGCTTTCGTCAGTGGCAGGAACACTGGAATAAGTGTATACAAGCACATGGACACTACTTGAAGGAGACAAGACCAACTAGCCGTTAAGTCTACTCTTTCACTCATAAAAAAATCAGTCCCAGAATTAAATGATCAGTCTTTGTGCAAACAGTGGTACAGAAAATGCTTCTTCTAATAAAAAATGTAACATACTGTAAAATATGCAGTCATGCCATGATTATTCACCATTCATACCTAATGGGCTGAATTTTAACATGGATGGCCATGCATAAAAAACTTCTGTATTTGTAAAAAATGTTTACTGAATAATTTTATATTCAATCAATTTTTCAAAAATGTGTAAGGCAAAAATCACGTAGATATGTGATTTAAATTCAAAAAATAACAGCTGATTGTATATAACATACACTGTACAGCACTGGCTGTGAAATCAGTGTAGAAAACTATATGCACTGCATTTACTATATTCTGTATACAGCAATCTCTAATCATGTCAGGAGTTTATGCTCCAAAGAAACAATGGGAGTGGTAAAACTGATGCCTGAAAAGGAACTGTGGGTTAGGGGAACCCCAGTGCCAACACTCATCAAAGCAAAGTTTCCTATTCTGTTACTTTGGCAGTAAGTAAGAACAAAATTTTTAAAATAAAATGTAAAAATAATGCCATTAACAAACTTGTTCCCAGCATGTGGATCTCTTATTGTTGAAGCCACTGATTTCCTGTGTGCACATTTCAATAAACCGTAAATAAATAATAAAGACAATGTTAGTCAACAGAGCTATCATTTATTATACAAACAATATTTGCCTTTATAAAATGCTACATGTTTCAACACCTAAGGGTCACCATCAGGCATGAATTAATTAAAAGAAGGGCAGTCAAATATCCTAATTGTCATTCCTATGAAATATATCTCTTTCTTACAAATTTATCTATCACAATAACGTTGTAAAAAAGATTCCTCTGTCACAAGAATGACAATTTCAAGATATTTCACATCCTTCCTTTTTATTTATTCATGCCTGATAATGACCCTTATGATTCAAAACATGTAGCATTTTGTAAAGTCAAATACTGTTTTTATAGTAAAACACAGGTGTATTGAATAAATTTTCCTCTCTAAAGAAACTGTAGATACTTGAAATTTATGGTTGACAGATTGCTGTATATTCACATATCACAATTAGGTTTATAAAATTATATACATATATATATATGTGTGTGTAATTCTACATATTCATATCTTACTTCATATATATATCAAAAGTTCACCTGTAATTTCTAACAAGGCCCCATATGGGTAGTGACATCAATCACTCGCAGGATTTCAAGAGCACTTTACAACAAATCATACATCAGCTAAATGTCCCATCATGGCTTAAGAAACCACTGAAATTTTCCAGCAACCATGCATAAGGTTAGCCTTACTTCCACAATGTGAGAAGTGCTCATGCAAAACGAACTTCAAGTCCAACAACTGAGTCTCAACAGACTGGAATGGTTTAACCCTTTCAATGCCAAAGACAAGCAGCAAATTATGTCTGTTTAGGGCCAAGCAGTTTTTGGGAAATATACGGTGCACCACAAAAAATGCATATATTTATGTTCTTACTGCTGGCACAGTGATGAAAAGAAACTTACTTGAACTCTGTAATCCTGCAGACATAACCTGCTGCATTTATTGGCTTTATATTAGAGTATGAGATGAATCATGAACAGTCTCTCTGGGATGCTCCAGCAATTGCAGATTTTCTTAGACATGTATAATGAAGATGCTGGTACTCAAAGGATTAAGTGACATCTTGCATAAAAGAGATCAAAGGACATTTTCTGTCACAGCACTGGATAAAATAAAAGAACTCATTATTGTAGGAATGAAATAAAAAAATTAATTTCTGGAGTACTGAACTGATATTATGGTTGTATGCTGGCTTCTCACTGTACAGCCTCACTTAGGTTCAGTACCAGATGACTTCACGTGAAGGACGCAAGACAAGCATACTGCCCGTCTCAAAAATGGCATGAGGACTGTCTACCAGTGACAGAAGTTACCAGACTTAACCAAATATAAGAAAAGAATTTTTTCTAATTAAGCTGGACAGTCGGGAGGTTGCCTTGTAAGCTCATACAAAGTTAAATATATTCTGTATAGGCATTTTACTGATAACTGAACATGGTGCAGTGGGTAGTGGGGGCTTTATACAGGGTTGCGTATATTTGGCTAAATGCAGTATTTCAGCCCTTGCTTAAATGTTCAGTTCACACTCACGAAATATATTTGAATAAGTTCCAAAGTTTAGTCACCCAGAGGGGTGCACAAATCCCATGTTCCAGTTCACCCGGGTGACTAATTTTGTTAGGTGGTACCTAATATTTATGGGTCCTCAGAATGGCTTGTGCTTCTTGTCACCTTCGTGATACCTAGAATTTTGAAATGTCTTGTAGGTTTTTGGAAAATACGTGGGTTCCTGATTAGTAATGCTAGTTTTCAAAACTGTGTTAAGTCTGTGAGTAATGTAGTGGTCTTTCATGAAACTAATGGCTGAGAAATAACTGGCAGTGCACTGCCACCAAGTGGGTGAGATACCAGGTGCCGGTGCCAATGAGGGGGTGGTGATGGCACCTGGGCTGACCACATGTGACAAACCAATCTTCAGACATTCCCTGCAGTGGTTTCTGTATTGCAGATGTGTGTTAAAAATACGATAAAAATAAAACTGTACAAACAGCACTCCTGTTCCAGAGAACTGTTTCAATGGTCGACAATTTCAATACATCACATATACAGCAGCATGATTCTGCACAGTATTCAGCACTAACAAGCAAAATGGAACAACTTTAATAATATAACACGTATGTACAGTGGCTGATATTAAATGCTATAAATTTCTGGTTCAAAATTAAAACACTGTCTTCTGCAAAATTATGCTTCAATGCACTGCCATGTTAATGGGTTGACAAAGATGTGTATACAGCTGTCCCTTACTGACAGTTTTCTAAAAGTATATGAACTACAAGATAAGTTTCCTGAACTCTTACCAATTAGTGTGAGAACCCCTGAAGCAGAAAACTGCCTAAGAGTGGTGAGTTATTCTGCGTTTTGTCACCCCTGTTGATAAAACTGACCTGCGGACCTTCTTGTGGCTACTGGTTATAGAAGTGCCAATCAACCATTGTCAGATTGGAAATACAGACAGGCATGAATTATGATTCCAGTTCTTTTAGGAGAGGAGGATGGAGCCCATATACTTACATCCTGTTTGGCACTGACACAAATGGGCAGTTTCTCCCCAACACCACCCCCAAACAAATGAAGTTGAAACCATATCAGCTCATAGTTCTTGTAATCTAAATTATGGGAAGTCTTTTAGTTTGACTTTAACATTACAAAATATATAAACTTTTCAATATCAAATTATGGAAATTTATTCCAAAATTTTGTTTATATAGCTGTAATCCAAGACAATGTGAGTTTTATATTATGAATATTTTAAATATATTCAATTCCTTGACTGATACCAACTTCCCACTGTCCAGATCTGTTATTTCACTTCTCTTTTATTTTCCAAGAACTGTGACTGTTTATGACCTGATGATGTATCATATTTCCACTGCTACTTTATATTTATATTACAATTTTAATGTAATGAGCATATTCTTATGATTTCATCATTAACAGTAAGGAACACAGATGATCTCAGGTCTGCTGGATTTATACATGATATCAAATTTTCACATCCAGTTTCCCTTGACTGACATAATGCCAATAAATCCTTCACATTCTCTAAACCATGCAGTGTGATACATACACGTGAGAAAGACCAACAAGATGCACACTTTTCTTAAAAACTTATTTCACTTAATTTATCTTCGACATGTTTTGAACAAGTAATTGTTCATCATCAGGACATACTATTACCATGCTAAAACAAATTAATAAAACCACACTATTAATTCCATTTGAACAATTATACATTCAATCATACTACCACCACACACAACTCATACTGGAACAAAACACAGGCAAGTAAAACCCTATGTATCAACCGATCCTTGACCTACATATTACGTCACCACATGCCATGCACACTGATCAATACTCCCACTTTACCATTGCCTAGACCCAGTATCATTCGTATCGTGTCAGCAACTAGACTCCTCTTAAGATGGTATGTACAAAATTTTAATACATTAAAAGATGCTATTGCATTTTCTGAAATACTTTTTAATGTAATATCTTTCAAAAAAATTTTAATGTAAGATTTTAAACCCCTACATCACAATCCAAAAATTTAAATACTTTTAATGACACTGTATGAACATCTAGACAATTCATATAATTTTAATATAATTTCAGCATGGTGAAATACTGTAAGCTGCTTGCACAGAACTCCTCCTGATGATGAACAATTACTTGTTTGAAACATGTCGAGGATAAATTAAGTGAAATAAATTATTAAGAAACGTGTGTATCTTGTTGGTCTTTCTCACGTATATCCAATAAATCCATCCAGGTCCCTCTTTTAGAATGGATGGATACAGAATGAGTTTCAATGTATAATATGTATATTATAAAAGCTAACTATGGTGCACCTTCATCAAAAAATTCAAAATGAATTCTAAGAAAATGCTTATTGCTACAGATCTTAATTTTTGCAAGTAAATTTTACCCTTGCCACCTGTATTTTTAATATTTACACAGACTGACTTCACATATACAAATGCACATTAAAAAAATGCTCCTAGAAATTCAGGTTATCTACTTAGGCAATATGAACATTTACTGCATTTTTAAGACATGCTGCACAATTTGTTTTATTATCCACAAATCCACAATTATTTCATAATTTTATCATTTTCTGCTCAAATAATACTCAATTTTCTCATAAATAATGCACTAAAATTCAAATATCAACCTGGTCATTTAAAGGTTAAAAGTACATGGTCACTAGCCACTCACAGAACGTATGTATTTAAAAATAACTGCCATCACAAGAGCTCAGAATTTGAGATACTTGTCCTGTAGGCTTCGGATGAAAGGGGCTTGCTGCAAGTCATGAGCAGATTGATTTCTCCGGAACATAATGGGACAATCAAGAGAGATGCATTCAATGGCTTCAGGACGTCCACAACATGACTGGCACACCTGAGATTCAAATTGAAGTTTTCATTACAGAACAGAACACAATCACTCACATGTAGGCTACATGTATATTATTCCTTTCTCAGCAACTTTTATTCTGTACTTGACTGGATGGCTTCAGTGCCATAACAGAGTCCCCAACAGTAATATGTGAAGATAAAACTGCTTTAATCAGAATATGCATTATATTGCTCACTATTACCTGATTTCTTTATGATTATCATCATATGAGTGTGCAGCACAGTCAGCAATTTTTAGATGGGTGCTGTGCACTGCAAATTAACAAAACACTTCTTAAAAATTCCCTAACTCCTGAACTAATTTACCTATACATGCCTGAAATAAAGTGAGGATAGAAATATAGAGGAACATTCCATATCATTTACATATAATCAACTTGTCACCACAAACACTATCAGACACTTTGAACTCATACTTCTTTGAGTAATACAGTTTCAGTTTTTCAAGGCAGATGTTTAAATGATAGTTGTCTTTTGTGGTTTCACACCATGTATTGTTTTGTTGTGCTTGTTCCACTCTTCTGAAGGGACATACTGCCTCCATTCAGGGTGACTGAACTGCTTCAGGTGGATACAGTATTAAGGGGGTGGAAGAAAATGTGTCAATTACATAGGAAGGTTTCAGAGAATTTGGACAATGACAGTCAGAAGGGGGAATTTACAACAATTACAGAAATTCCCTCAAACCCTCTGACATACCAGATGCATTTTTTTCCATCCCATCACTTCAACATCCACCTGAACTGGTGATAGCATATATCCACCACAAGAAAAGAGGACATTTCCCATGTATCTTACATAAAAAAACATGACATATTAGAGGTGGGGGGGAAATAAAAGAAAAAAGATAACATATCAACATTCACAATTTTATTATATAAAACTCCTTCTCCATACTTCTCTGCTATAAATTCTTTAAATTATTAAATTCTGAGTGAGATGTTCTTTAAGTGTTCTTTTCACAGAGTTTTAAGTTACTCACAATTTCTCCACTGATGTTTTCTGAGACAATCTGAAAGATCAATAACTGTTTTTATTTTTGAATCAGACATATTTCTTTAAAAATATAGAAATTTTCTGCATTTTCAGTACCATTAAACTATGAAAAACTTCAAGAAATAACAAATAGTCAAAAACCCAGATATCTACAAATTAAAAAAAAAACATGATTTTCTAGAGTTCCCTTGATATACTGAACAACAGTCTCTGCTACTTCATTTGATTGTTGGTGCACTTCAATTAACTTTGACTGTAGACCATCATTTTTCCAAAGTACTGGATTACAACAGGAAACACCTTCACAGCATTGTTGACTGTGTCTGTGGCAAGTATGACACTGTGCTATTTTTTAACACCTGCATTACGTTTTCAATAGCATAAGGTTCAATTCACAAGGCTGCTTCTGTCTTTGTTCACGCACTTCAAAATCTGCAGGCTATTTCAGAATCAGGAAATAATGTTTTGAATAGAACAGAAGTGCAGCTCACTCTCTCATAACTACTATATCACACGGTATGAAATTAAACTGCATCTTCTGCCGCTAATACGGCATCATCCGATTTGCCTCCCAATGCAGTAAAAAATGTGTTACTTTTGGCAAAATCATTTTACCTCTAACAGCTTTCTTGTGCTTCCTGCATTCCATGTGGGCTTGAAGATCAAGAGGATCCTTGTTTGCCACAGACACTTAAGTTCCTTGTCTACAAACCAAGCTTTTGGCTTCCCACTTGTCGTGACAAATTCAGAAACACAAATTCGTCTCTTTAGTTTGTCTGTGAATTTATGCTTTCTTTTCCTCATTGTAGGAATGCAATAAAAAAGAAACATGAACCGAACAACATACAACACAACCTCCACTGCACTGCTGACAATTCAAAATGGACCGAACTGGGCTCTGCCAGCATGCATTCAGATCCACCAGAATTGAGTGAAAATAAATTCTGAAGTTGAAATGTGGCCTACAAGAACTACAAACTATTATGTGTGTAATGACCGCAGAAAAACTAAGTGTGACTATCGACAAAGGCCAAAACTCCGGACATTTTTGGAAAATTAATAAATCCCCTCAGATGCAACTCTGAAGCCTGTAAAAGAGGACATGTCTGGAAAAACCTGGATGTAAGGTAAACCCAACCTGAACGAACTACAGGGGTGCTGATAAGTCCTTAGCCTGACCTACTTCCCGATATATTTTGTTAGATGGTGAGAATATTTCATTTGATGCTAGTCTTGTTATACAAGGGTGTATCCAAATGTTCCAGGACAGTACTTGTAAAAAGAAGTTTGCTTACCTTGGATGTTAAATTCCTCCATCACCTTCAAAGTACTACCCTTTTGCACGAATACGGCGGTCCCAGCGTTTCTGTCATGCTTGGAAGCATCCCTGGAAGTCCCTTTTTGGAATTGTGTCAAGTACCCGCTGTGATTCCTCTTGAATCTCTTCAATGGTGTCGAATCTTCGACCCTTCATCCGAAGCTTCAGCTTGGGGAAGAGGAAAAAGTCACAGGGGGCCAGATCGGGTG
>JGI20166J26741_11544362_pt1 | contig 12221 bp, 10 predicted proteins | sample TergutCu122P5_FD_26741 | JGI IMG/M metagenome (IMG submission 26741) | reverse complement strand
CAATGGCAGGACCGCTGGAAGAAGTGTGTGCATCACCAAGGAGACTACTTTGAAGGGTATTAGGGTTTCAGACATCCAAATAAATAATTGTATTTTTGCCAACCAAAGGTCCGATACTTTTTGAACAGCCCTCGTATGTAAGGTGTAGGTAATATAAGGGTTGTTTGATAAATTACCAAACAATGTGTATTGTCGGGTCATATATGATGTAATGTTAATCATTCTCTGTGAAACTGTGGGATGCCTGTCTCAACAACCAAGAGGCAAATGCTGAATAACCTGGTCACCATGCTGTGCAGTGTGTACAGTTCATTTATATATCAACACTGCAGGTGCAGAGAGTCTGCTTATTTATCATACAACCCTTATATGAAGGGGAAAGGTCAAGTTACTGTAAATTTTATATTTTAGAAATGTATTCTGCTTATTTATCATACAACCCTTATATGTAGAGGGAAGGTTAAAGTTAGTGTAAATTTTATATTAGAAATGTGTTCACTTTCCACACATAGCTGTTTTGGTTCACTAACAGGAGTGTAAAATCAAATGTATGAAAATCAATACGTAAAAAAAAAAATACCTTCTCAAAAAACTGGAATTAATATAATTACTAAATAGGAAATGAAAAATTAAATATGATTTTCTTTCTACCCCAGTAAATTTCAACTTCATTTAGGTATAATACTTGATAATCAAAAACTAATTACATGTTCACTTCCGAAATAAGAGTCTGAAAATATGACAAACAAGAAAGCATTCAAACATTTATGCACATACAGGATAACTATGTGAGCCTATATTTAAGTTGATAATGGAAATCCAAGTAACTTCAGTCCCTATAAGGAAAACCCCCCAAAGGAAGACCACATCAGCCAGCACTCTTGCTGGTTTCTATTCCAACTTACTTCAGCTTTCCATCTGCTACACTGCCTTTGGTGATTGATGATACATAAATGCCACTGTCATTAGGATAATGTGGGTCATCCCTTCCACCTACCAAATCGAAACCAAGTTCATCATCTGAAGCCAGTCCACTCTAGAAACAGCAACAATAACAAAAGAAGTACTTTATTACACAATCAACTATCAATCGACAAAAGGGATGGAGGAATGCAGCTTACAAAACATACACAATACATCAGTCTCCATACTGCACCAAAATGCTAATACAGGCAGGTCTTGTTTTATGCCAGGACTACATTCCTGAAAAATGTTGTTCAAATTTAAAACATGTAAACCAAACATGAAATTTCCATTCAAAACTGTGTATTTCCTGGAGGTAAGGGCATTGACATACTCTTCCTTTATAGTCTACAGCTCTAACACCAGTGGATATAAGGACCTGCAGACTATATTTTCTGTATATACAGTATATATACATTTCTACACAATATATTTTATTTATTTCTAATGCAATAAAAATGTAAGAGACTCACATCCTTATTTTTTAGTATGGTTCATTCTGATAGGACAGTGGTAGTCTTGCTACACAAATACCTGAGTTCCTGACTTAGCACTTTCTGTAATTCTATCAGCATTATCACAAATTGCATGTAAGCTAATATGAGCGAATCTAACATTATGGCGTATGTCAACAATTCATTCATCTTTCTAAAGTTATGTCTAATTCTTCTTCAGTACTACTTGTCTTTCACTGATTTTTCACTTGCATTGCATTAGGTGTTGCAGATTTACATTTCTCACCCATTTTTGTACCTACAGCCAATGTTGATGAAGCATGAATTACATGAGCCACATGCTTATATCACAACATAATCAGTCCATATGTGGTGTGACAGGGATGTCACTTTCTGTTAGCCTCCAATACAAGACATTGCTGCCATGGATCATCTATGCCAAATCATGTTAAATCAGAAATTAGCATGTACCTTCTATGCCAAACTGCATTAAACTGAAACTTATGGTGAAAATTTGAAAAAGTGGTGCAAATCTTCAAGTCACTTCCAAGCAAAAATGTGCAAAAAGAAACAGCATAAAAGGAGACTTGTCAGTACCATGCAGTACGTCCTCCTTCCATTATGTGTTTTGTTTTATCAGTGTAACTTTCCAAAATGTTTAAACAAATACAAATGCCAGTAATTTTACCATGTTTTACCGTTTATCAATGTTTGATTAAAAGTGTCACTAAATATACAAACATAAACACTCAATCTACACTACTGCGACAAAAATTAATTTAATGCAACTTATACGTCTCTTTGTTGTAACTTACCAAATCAATATCCAGTATTTCTGTCTCCCACTCTTGGAGGTCAGCATCAATAGCAGAATCATGGCTATGATTGTGACCCACAGTGCGAAACTGCTGCATTCTAGTTTCCTTCTCCTGTTCAGCTTCCATCTTTTCCCTAAAGACATATTTTTAATTGTAACATTTAACGATAAAAACACTACACTGAAGTTACAAATAAAGATTAAATAAATAAATATACTTTAGGTCTTTGAGTTCTTTTGAAGCTTCATTCCGCTGTTTTTTAATATCGTCAGAGTCTCTAAGTGCTTCTGCTAGGTCAGACACTGCTCGGTCACGCTCCTTCCTCAGCCGATCACAAAGAGTACGAATGCTTTCTCTCTCTAATACAATCTTATCTCTCTCACTAAATGCCCAGTCCCTCCTTCGCTTGGAAACTTCAGCTTCTTGAGTAGCCTCTGAAAAAAGAAAGTTTCAATCACACATGATCATAACGTTTTCCTATTGCAGGCAATTGTTCATCTGACCAAATTCAGGAATACAAAATGTACAGTTCAACCTGTTCCTCAAATGATATGGAGGTTACTGTTTTTATTATACAGTATACAAAAACAATAAACAATCTGCCTGAAAAACATTACAATTTGGTGAAAGCATCATATTGCTTCTTAGATTATTTGATACTGCTGTATTAATGAAGAAATAAATGGCAAAACAAAGGACTAGTGAGGAAGGATATGACAGAAACCTATTTCAAAAGGGTAATGAAATTGCAGCATTTACTTATATCAGCAAATCCCACTACACAGCCAACCTTGTGCTTTCACATGACCCTCAGAATGAGCAATGTAATACAGTTTAGCAAAACCATGCGTTTCTTGTGGTAAATGACATTTTGAAGAAAAATGCTGTCCATGCCCCAGCAAACATACAGTATTTTGAAAAGATTTCAGAAGCTCCATCACTATAAATGTCAATTACCAAACAGGAGACAGCACCTGGTTTGAACCTTGGGAAGGACAATAGGTAACATAACTTGACTTTTTGTGGTTTTCTCCAGTACCTTCAAGCAATTGCTGGGATAGTACTACAATTAGGACATGAACACTTCCAAATTCTTTCAAATTCATCACTCATGAATCACCCTATTATCCAGTACTACACAGATGTAGATAATGACAGCATTGTTAAATAACCCAGGTAAGACACTACATTAAAACAGGTCTGTATGCAGAAACTTGGATTATTTTTTGAACAACAGAATATAACCTCAAATTTTTGTTTATATACTAACATCCACGGCTTCTATTGCATTTCTTCAATATAAATTTCAACGCCTGTAAGTTGTGGCCCCATCTGAGGCAGTGAAAACATATTCCTGGGACTCCATTTCTAGTGAATACCAACAACCCAGAAATATTACTGAAAACCACAAAGACCTACAACCAGGACAACCACTTCCCTGGATGAGACTTGAAATCTGAATTTTCCAAATAAAAAGCAAGAGCACAACAATTACATCATGAAGCCACTGACCTCCTCCAACCCTTGATATCAAAATTATATGGTGACTAGGGTCAATCAAAAATTTAAACAGTATCATAAGTTAGCACAAAAGAGATTTTTTTTTTCTGTTTCAGAAAACAGTAGGGCAATTATTTACAAAACTGTAACTAACCAAAATTAATATAAATATGCAATGATCATTATACAGTGATTAACCATATACTCTATAGCTGCAACACATGTGTATTACATCTATAAAAATATAAATTGTTTAAACTATAGTCTCATAGAATTCATAACTACTGCATCACAATTCAAACATTTTCATGTTTTTCCCCTGAAGGAACAGGCATGTAAGAACGTATATGCAGAGTGTGAAGGTACTAACAGTACCAAGCACAGAAAAGTATACATGCACATTCAGCACAAATAAACTGTGTAAAAGTCACCAAAAACTGATAAAAATTTCAGGGGTTGAAGGGAACAATTGTGTCTAATGAAACAATTTGTCAGCATGAATATCATTTAACAAGAATCAGCTTATCATTTAATACTTAGTTCTCCTTTTCCCTTTGTCAGTATTCACCTTGCAGTTCAACTTGCAGTTTATCCAACTGTTTCCGTAACCTGTCAATCTCTTGGTTTGCTTGATCCAGATTATCCATTCTTTCTTTCTGAGACTTTCCATACATATCTCTGGTGCTTTTTAAAACTTCAGTTGAAACTTCTCTTGAATTATCACTAAAGAGAAGGATAATAAAACATATAACAATAAGAAAGATACATTCAAACTTTTTGTGTCAAACATATGTATTCTAAATTACTACTGCGGCAACAGAAGGCAGTGAACAGACAAAAATGGATGTCCGTAACTAAGAAGGCCAAGGCTCTCAGAGGACCACAGTGCCAAGGAGTGAGTGAGTGAGTGAGAAAGTAAGTAAGGAAATAGTAATGGCACCAAATACGCCAAAGTAAAAACGAAACTGTTATATCTATTCGAACAATTTTAAGGATTTTTAACTTCCAAAAGAAGAATTCTGTGTATATACTAAGCAAGGACACTCAAAATTATTGAATTCATTATCATACAAAATGACTTATGTGATACGGAAGATAACATATGAAGGAAATATTCCACTTGCATAAAACAGAAATGTACTATGTTTACCTGATGGCCCTTCAAATAAAACACATATGCTAACTGAAAATGTGTTTATCCAAATCTAAGAGAATCCCTCAAAAATAAAACGAATGCTAAGAAAAATATTTTACTGTTAATTTCGTACAATTAATAGACAGAGAATATTAGATTCTATCTACCTTTACCAATTAGTGTTACTGTCTCCATCTTCACAGTTGGTGCCTTCATCTTCCTCGCACTCACTCCTAACATTCCCATCCTCTCTACATTGCCATTCCACAACACATCATCAGTCCCCTCCATTCCAATGGATATACAACACTTCTTAAAACCCTTCACATTCACATCTAGTGAAATGTGCTACCATGCCATTATGATCCACACTGACTAAATAATACATTTATATTTTTTGTTTATAAACTTACTTGAACCCACGCAGATTCACAATTTTGTCCACATGGCATTAGTGGTGTTACGCACTTTAAATACATGTGTTCTGGACTTCTGTGTTGTGTCTGTGGTCTAATCAGTCTGAGTTCATGGCTCTTAATTGGTTCTTAATTAGTCATCTGGTCCTATATATATATATTGTGCACTGTTGTTTGAAATAAGAATTTCCCCATTGCTACCCTTGAATTAGGTCTGTTCTAAAGTGCATATCTTAAGAAGTTTACTGTTTCTATGGTGCCCAGTGACTGAGAATAGCTCTATCTAAGGACTCTACCAGGTTAGGTGCTTCTTTGCCTGAAGATGGAAACAGAGCCAGCCTCCAAAAGTCTTGCTTATTTAAAAGAGTAGATGATGGATGTCCAAAAAAAGATTGTGTCAGTTTACTTTACTCATGCTCTGTTCTCTCTATTGTCTACGAATAAAGATCTGGCAATACAGGCCTTAGTTTGGCTCCACAAGCTCCGGTCTAGAGCAATCTCGTTTGGCGTAGTCTGATTCAGCACTTTGTATGTGAATTTAAGACCTCACATATTTAAGCACCAGTTTTAAGGGGAAAAAAATCTTGTCCTCCATTCAAGTAAATATGGTAATTTCAGAAACAGGAATACAATAATAACATCACAGAGTTCTTAAAATATTAACCGAAACCCAATTTGACCGAAAATTGTGAAACTACATATAAGTTCATACTGTAGTCTTCTGGGGTATGACACTGCATGAGCTAATAGGTGGTTATTGTGCTGGAATTTTAATTTTGGAAAGCTAGCAGGGTGAAGATAGGGTACATGTCTTGCTGACTAACTGCATCATTGCAAATGTGACAGACTGTACATATACTTGAGGGAAGCAGGCTGTTTCCATTATTTTCAGAGTAGGAAGAGGGAGACAGAGTATGCTGGTACCTGCCTACCAGACAACAAATTGATGTAACACAGAGAACCACAATATGACTGACTGCCACGCAAATCTCCAATCGCACATGAAGCAAATGCAAGTTATTTATATTACATACCGTTCCCTGCTGTAAGAATTGTACTCTAATCTAGATTTTAAGCCTTCTCTAGTGGATTCTTCTTTGGCTGTGTATTCACCAAATTTCTCTCTCAAATCATTACATTCCTTCAATGCCTTATCACGATCATGCAATGCAGATGCAATTTCTCGCTTCAAAGTTTCTATTTGATATGATAGTGTTTTTTTCTGGAACAGAAGTAACAAGATGCATGCAAATTCACATATAAGCACATTACAAATCCACATACACAATCAGTCTTAAGTATCCATATGGCAGAAACATAATACGTTGAGAGAAGTACAGAACATTTGATTCTGATCTACAATGATTCAACTTTAAAAAATATGCATTCACATACGCAAATGCATGTTGAGAAACAACCCTAGAAATTCATTTTATGTATTTAGGCAACAAAAAAATTTGCTACATTTCAAGACATGCAGCATAATCTCTTATTTTCCATAAAATTCCATTTATTTCATAATTTTATCTATTTCAGTGCACAATTTTCATAAACCATGCACCAAAATTTAAATACCAACTTGGTTGTTTAAAAAATGTTACATTTCAATCCAAAACATAATTATTCCCTAAAACTTTTTGACTGAAAAAATTACTTTGTTGGGAATGGCATAATGAGGCCACTAAACCAACTGGTTTATGTTATACAAGATCCATAATCAGTCACAGAAAGACATAGTGAGCTAGCCGATTAACTTCAAGCATAATTCACATTGAACACAAAAATGTCCCTCGTTTCTGAATAACCATATCACTGCAAACTGCATCACAATGAACAATGTGAAAAGCAATGTGATGCAAAAACAAGGCTGTACAAGTCAACTGCAAATCTAAAAATAAGGCACATTCTAGTGTAAATAAAATCTAATTTTCTTTTACACAGTAATCTTCTATGTCATGTAGAATGGTAGATGGTAGGTGAAAAAGAAACGGAGTCATTAGATCACAACCTGAGTACTGTGCTCTTCTGTGTTATTACGCAGCGAGTATTGGTAATTTCATACCGATGTTTCAGGACAACCTATCAGTCCCATCTTCATGGAGAAGGAATTACCGCTACTTGTTGCGTAATAACCCAGAACAGTGAAGTTCTCATCCACTTCATGGCTGAAGTCTGAAATCATGAACAGATCACAACCTATTCTTCAGTGCTACGAGAACTTCAGATTTCAAAATAAACCACATTTAATTTGTCATATAACCTCATCTTCAGTGTTGCAAAAATTTCGTATTTCAAATGGAACCACATGTAGCTTGTCACACTTATTTTAGTTATTGCACTGTCAGTTTGTAGCTGGGACTGCATAGTCAGTACAGTAACTAGGCTATGAGCTGGACAACCAAGGAATTGTGGCTTGACTCCCAGCAGAAGCAAGAAATTTTTCTCTTTTCCAGTGTGTCCAGACTGGTTCTGGGGCCCACCCACCCTTCTACTTAACTGGTACTACAGGCTCTATAGCCTGGAGGAAAGCTGCTACAGCGTGAGGCTCCCCAGTCAACTCACCTGGTGCCCAGGCTAAGAATGAGTGGGGCAATACCTCCACTCTCCCATATGCCTTAATGCAATGTACAGGGACAACTTTAAAGTTATTTTCTAAGTTTTGTATTTAGCATAAAATAGTGAATTCTATACACGATCTGAAAATTGATTAACAATGATTTTAAATGAGTATGTGATTACTTCCCCTAAATTTCATCAATGTATGTACACAAAAATGTTAAGCCACTAAAAGAACAAAATCACAGGACATACAATTCAGTAAGACTTAAAACCTAATCTCACAATGCTGAATCAAGAAATTCCTGTATCTGACTTACAGGGAAATACATTTTAGCACAACATGAAAAATTAATGTAACCACATCAGGTTCATTAAGATCAATATAACACATACATTACTTACAAAGTGTGACACTTTACAACATTAAATCAACAACACTCTTCTCATATCACCTTGCAACTGCTGTGACTTACTAGACACTCCTCTTTAATCAGTAACCTTGTAAAGCTATTAGAGATAACCCACTACTTTTCTAGCTTTAAAAGCCACCAGCTGCAATGCACCTTGTTCTTTTCATGGGAAATCATGGAGGTAAAGTTGGGGTACAACGTGGTTCTTGTCGTGAAATAATTTGTAAATGAAAATATGAATGCTGAATGTAAATTTACCTCTTCAACAAAATCCTTGTTCTCAACTTCTAAAGTTTTATTTTTCTTGAAAGCCTGTGTCAGATCATCAGACAGTTTTTCCATTTCTTTGTGCACTGTGTCTCTCTCACTCATAATGAGAGAGTATTCCTGCATTGCAGCATTCCTTTCTTCAGTCAGCCTCTTCAGGTCCTTGCTTGCCTTCATTCTTACAGCCATAGCCTGATTTATTTCTTTCACTGCTTCTTCATGCTGCTGTTGAACTTTAGCAAGGGCTTCTCTGTATTCATTCCTCTCACGAAGAGCAATATCCCACTGACGTATTGCAGAAGTGCATTGTTGCTTCAAACCATTACGTTCCCGAATAGCAGAATTGCGCTCTTGGGCCACTTCATCACATTGTTTCTTCAAGCGAGCTACCTCTTCCTGCAAAACACACAAAACCAAAATTAAGAATGGTAAGATCCTGTTCTACTCTGGATATATAAAAACAAGCATAAAACCACTGCTCTGATATACAGCATTTACCACATAAGTTTTCCAATGTACTAGAGAACAGAAACTTCTTACGAGAGAAAATTTCTTATAAGGGAAGTGCAAAAATAAGATGCATGTTTTGGATCCACTATTGTATTTTTTTCCTAAGCAATTATTACATAACATTCTAATTACAAAGATCACAAATTTATATTATCATGGCAATCTGTGTATACAGTTACTTCAGGGCTAAAGAACTGTGCATAAAACACAAGTCATAATGGACCATATAAAAAATACAAGCCTAAAGTCACTTGCCGTTGGCATGGGTGCAATTTCTACACTTACCGCACTTTCTCAATGTACACATCTTTAACACTCATTAAGTCACAACATGGTTATCATCTACTGCAACAAAAGCTTCAAAACTACAATTGAAATTCAAATACTGCTGCAAAATCTCTATATATTTCTGGTCATGAAAAATAAATAACAAACCCTTGTAAGTGGAAACAAAGTCACTAGGTTCCACACAAGCAATAAAGTCACCTATGATTGATTATCGACTATGGTACTGTTTGACTATTGAAAAAATAAATAATGGTTGTAAAGTCTTTTACATGTATTAAATGTGAAATTTTTGTATAAAAATATGAAGATGAAGAACTTCTCAACCTTTTACACAAGAACTTTATATGTGGGAAAATTTAATATATTCTTACAGCAGTTCTGGTAGGACTTAATAAATATAACTTCTTACACAAGAAAACTTTGTATCCATTCACTTCTCATCTGGGATACAATGTAGCAGAAAGTTACTCAACATTAAAGTGATGGACCATGCTATACAAATGAACAACATAAATACACAAAGGACCATATTAAAAATGGAAATAAATAGCATACAATCCTAACAGCCAATATATCCAACAAATCAGTCATGACACATTTTACCACAAAAAATAACATTGCAACATGGACATACTTACATTACTTTATTACATTTACCTGGTGTAATTGACATGAAGGAAAATTTAATATAATCTTCTACAACTTTACCTAATTAATTTAAACCAGATAATAATGTCCAAAGGTATACAGAAATACACAACAAAACAATATGATAAAAGCATAACGAGAAAACAAATGAAGAGCATATACAATATGTATAATTAAATAACATTTATTTCTAATTTTAAATATAACTTTTAAGCTTAATTTAATGTTAACTTAGAGTATTGCAATGCTTCATTTCAATTTACTACAAGATGTGTGTGAATGCAAAGAAGTGACACAGACCACATGCCACGCACCTCACACAAACATTCTAACACTAACATACACATTTAACCATAAAAAAAAGTTTCAAAATTACACAATAACGAAAGTGAAGTGTGAAAAGGGAATGCTTAAGACAGCCAGTGACGTTCTCCATTCCATAACAGAACTATTATGCACACTTGTCTAATATATCTGTAACAGAATAAAAGTTGAAGTTTCTGCTGTAACCACATAATCATACATTACGAAGTAACAATAATACTTTCGTACAGGACTGAAACTTAAACATTCTATGAACAGAAAGGTACTTTAACCAAACTGAGCCACGGAAAAATTCCAGTTGGCTGCCCATGCCTTCATTCTGTTAACCCTGATGTAACATACAATCTAACAAAAATCTCTGCTATCTTCCTCATGTTTTTCATTTCTTACATTGCTTACCACAAGATTTCAAAGCAAAAGTATGGGAAATGTTTGCTACACTTCAGAATCTTTTAAACTTCCCATGTACTACCTGCAAATGTAGGATTAAAATATGTACATACAATTTTATTACTTCCACTGGACTGTGAAACTTGGCTGAACACTTTAATTAAAGAAGGCTAACTAGGGATATTTGATAATAAAGCAACCAGGAGATTGTTTGCGACCAAACCAGAAGATGCAACAGGAAGACAAAAATAACATAATAAGGAACTTGAATTGTACTTGTGAGTTGATGTTATTATGATACTTAAATGAAGGAGAATAAGATGGATAGAGCATGAAGCATAGATGGTGGACATGAAATGCATATACAATTTTTGTTTGTAAACCTCACAAGAGAAATGGCCAATTCTGTTACTAAGGCACATATGGGAAATAAATATTTCAGAAATATAACAAGACAGTGTCAGCTAACTCTCCTTGCCAGAAGAGGGTAAATGGCTGACTTTTCTACACATGGTAATAAATCTGCATGTTCCATACAGGCAAGAAACTGACAAGCTAATTACCATCTGCTCACAAAATACTGAGAACCACATCACTAGATACTTAGTTGACTAAAGTAATACAAGGCATCACACCTGTGCTAGTTCCAGTTTGTTCACTGCTGATGTGTGAGAAGAGATCAAATCATCGTAGCGCTTTCTTAATGAATCATATTCATCTTTTACTGCTTCATATTTCCGTAGTGCATTAATGTAATGCTGATTCAAAGCATCACTTGTCCCGCTCTCACTAATGATTGCATCCTGATAAGAAAACGATCAACACAAATTAGGAATAGTATAAATTAATTTTCATACCACTGAACTCCCAGTTTTATCTTGTATACCTAAAGTGTAAAAGGTAAAGGTCACTCTAGAATAGGTCACAAAGGCCCAGAGAGGGAGTAGAGGTACAGCTCTACTCTTTTTTTAACCTTCGCGCTAGATGGGGTGGGTGGTCAATGCCATGCCCCGGCTGCTTTATCCCCGGGAAGGACCCGGTACCCATTGTATAGGAAGCTGGATGGACGGGTGTAGAAAATCTTGCCCCCACCAGGATTTGATCCCCGGACCGTCCAGCCTGTACAGAGCGGCTATACCGAATGTGCTATCCTGGGCCACATCCCTAAAGAGTAGGGGCATTAATAACAGACACATAATAACAAATTATTGCATCAGTGGTGATGGACTGAAGCAAACAGTAAATCCAGAGAAATTACATGTGGCTCCTAGGCTTTACTAAGAGATTCCTACTCTAATACCATTATCTACTGCAACCTCTGTAACTAGCCCTGATTGAGTGTGGAATCATCTTTAAGGGGAGGGGAAGGATCTAAGTGTCCCTCTCTCCAGTTTCCCCTTTAAGAAAATTTAGTCAGGGAAGAGAGAACTTGCAATGAAGGCAAGTATGTTTGTCAAACAGTATAACTGTAATGTAAATTTATATAATAATAATAATAATAATAATAATAATAATAATAATAATAATAATAATAACAA
>JGI20166J26741_11544251_pt1 | contig 12222 bp, 10 predicted proteins | sample TergutCu122P5_FD_26741 | JGI IMG/M metagenome (IMG submission 26741) | reverse complement strand
AGTGACTACCAGAGGTGCTTTCGTCTGTGGCAGGAACGCTGGAATAAGTGCATACAAGCACAAGGACACTATTTTGAAGGAGACAAGAGCAACTAGCCGGAAAGTCTACTCTTTCACTCACAAAAAAATCAGTCCCGGAATTAAATGATCAGCCCTCGTATATTTCATCATAAAAATCACCATAAACACGAACTCCATTCAAGTCTTAGGAAAAACTAAGCACTCTTGTTGTTGCAAGCATTTCAAACACAGTTTCAGCCAAGGTGAACGGTATATCATTGATCTTCCCTATTGCTGCAGTTGAACCTCGGTCTAGTGTAAGATGGTACAGATCTGAATAAAACTGCAACAAAGAAGAAACATTGCTATACCTTGCATCGTTTATTCATTTTATTAATTCTTTAAGAACTTACAGTAAAACTGAAGAAGAGAAATATCTATCGAGTACCAGCAGTGATTCTCTTGAATCTGTATAATACTTAATTGGAAAGTCATGCTCTTGGCAGAGGGACTTCATTAATATGCACAATTTTAACTTCAAATCATTTTCAATCTAGTGGAAGAGTTAAGGAAAAAGAATAAAATTATCAGTTATTGAAATACCAGGCTACAGGGTGGATGATTTGGATCTGATTTTCAGCCAGGGCAGCAATTTTTCTCTTTGCTACCACATCCATGCAGGTTCTGGTGCTTACCCCACTTCCATCCATAATGTACCTGGCCAAAGCACTCAAAGTGTGAAGCTTTATTTCAATTACCTGAAATGTTCTCAAGACATGACACTTAATAAAGTGCAAGTGTATAAGTACACGAACATATATTCACATATAAATGCATATGTGTTTGCATGTACATGCAAACATGTGCATGAGCGCGCGCGCACACACACACACATACACACACACACACACACACACACACACAGTTGAACTTGCATAATTTTTGTTATTATAAACGAATGCTGTTCTAATGAGGAGTATGACAATGTTAGGAATCAACTGATACGACATTATACAGTGTGTCCCACTCGCTACCGAACCCGGCATTTCTTTAATAATTCTAACACCAATGATGATATTGCAGGAGTACGTTCGTTGTGTGAGAAATGAAAAGGAATGTGTCTATAGTGTGTCTGTAGTCTGCTTCAAATTTCGTTGCAATATCCACATTAGTGGTAAAATTATTAAAGAAATGCCGGGTTCGGTAGCGAGTGGGACACCCTATATTTGATGCTATATACAAGGTATCATATAAACGGATGTCATTATAACTGGGTTTAACTGTATATATCATATAATTGGCATTTCTTTTACTGTGAGAGTAAGGATAGCATAGTTGGTGCAGTTACTAGCCTACAGGCCAGATGCCTGAGAACCCAATGTTCAACTTCCACCTGGAGAAGAAATATTAATCATCTCCACAACATCCAGACTGGCCCTGGGACCCAGCCAGTCTCCTATTCAATGGGAACGAGCATCTATTCCCCGGCATCAACTGGCCAGGGTGTGAAGATGACCACTCAGCTGCACCAAGTGTGAAGTTTAGGAATGAGTGGAGCTGTACCTCCACTTCCCATGTGCTTTTATGGCAAGCACAGAACAACTTTACCTCTTTTACTTCTCTATTGCTTCCAATAATATGTAAGGAAATAGGTGGTTAATTAATTTACTTAACACAGGTGGTTTATTATTTAAAATTTATTAACTGATAGTTTGATACAAACACATATTTTAGTTGTGTATGGCCTGTCATTCTAATTCTTCTGTCTTCACTTTCTTTCACACAAACAGAGACACGGCACAGACATACCTGTACCCGTGACTTACAAAGTCAACTCCAGTAGGCAACAGGATATTCTCTTATGAAAATACAGTAGGGTCTCGTTTTGCGATGGTTTGTTTTACGACAATTCACTTTTACGACCCTTGTCAAGTCGGACTGAGCACTCCCAACTTGTGGTGCATCACTGTTGCAACTCAAGCATCCTTTCTCTACTCAGTGCACTTCCAGCTCTTTTCCAGTGTGTATATGTTTCTTCTTTTTCTATTTTAGTGCAGTTCTTTTAAGTTGATTGTGATTTTTCCACCCAAGACATCCATTAAAAGACAGAAAAAAAGAAAAAAATCAACACAGTTGATGTTACATTCTTTCTTGATGTCTTCTGAACCACGGACTGGGCCTTCTTCAACAAAAGTGATTTGATTGATATTTTTTCAATTATCTGTGTAATTTTCTACGTACATAATTCATTAAATTAAAATTGTATGTCATAATGTAAAGAAATATTGTTTGTAAAATTATTTGACTAATTTTTTGGCCCATGAACCTATCTCAATTTAAACCATTTAAATAGTACTCATTTTACGGCGATTCAATTTACAACCAAATATTCGAGAAAGTAACCCTGTCATAAAACAAGACCCTACTGTACAATGATGTGTGCTGTTGTATGGTAACTGCACCACAAGTCAAATGATTGATTATGTTATCTTACCTTCATACCCTGCATGCATTCATCAGTGAATGATTGACTCGTTTCTGTACAATCCACTATGCAGGCTTTTTGGGGACTCACAAGCAGGAGTGAGTAGTCTTTCTGTAACATCAACACTTTAATTACTGTAGTCTATAATTTGGTAGTTAAAGAAGTGACTACCTGTCTCTCCGTCTGCCACATGTTTATTTTTTCTGTGATGTCAAATTTGGGATGGGGAATGAAAATCAAAGTCAACACTATAATGACAGCTGTTTCTAATTATATACAAAGGAAGTAAAATGTATTACGCACTGGGGTGGAGCACATAATACTGCCTTAAAAAATTACCTCTCACTGAAATGTCTACCGCATACCATTCCAGATATAGTGAATTTGTAGGATGAAAATATGAAAACCTAAAATTTTATATCTCTGAAATGAACTGACCTAGAAATCTCAATAATTCATGACAATTCATTTCTGCAGATGTACAACAAGTACAAAATTTTTTTAAGCATGCAAAGTACAAGGCTTTTTGCTGTGTGATCTGACATCGAACTGTCCATACCCCTGTCAGGTAATCTTTTTTGGGTACAAATATACTGTTCTACACTTGTTTTAAAACTATACAAATACCGTTTTTCCCGGCTTTTTTTCCCCAAAAATGTGACCTAAATTCGACCTGCGTCTTATGTGCCGAGGGTAAGTATTATTTCCAAACTTATAAATACCTGTACACCTATTATACAACATCTTTATTGTGAGATAGTGAAAACAACCATGAAGATAATTTTGTTGGCAGCGATGATGATTTTCTGGGTTTCTATGATCAATAAATTATATTATGGTTGCTAATTTTGGTATGTAACAATCCTGTTTTTTCCAATAAATTACTAAAATTAAAATACGTTTGTCATTATTTTTTTCTAAAATTTCTAACGAAAAAATCACGGTGTATCTTATGGGCCGGGAAATACAGTATTAAGAAAGAGTAAAACAAGGTGCATATAGCTACATCTATATATGTACAATGTGTGCATAATTATGGGAACAAATGGTTATCTCTGTACCTTTCTTACCTGTCTCTTTTTCTCCAGAAATTCTTTCATCTGTAATACCATATTACGTCTTCCAGCCAAAAGATTCCAGCGACTCCATGAGAAACTGTGGCTTGTTGACATTAATGCCATGCAATGGTACAGGTGATTCTCTGCAGCTCTGTGCTTGGGTGTTGCTCCGTCTATGTAGCAGTAGGCATCATGGAGTGGAAACAGGTCCACACCACCACTGCACATCAACTAGTCACACCATCAAAAATGTACTTACTCTACTAATGTTACATACTTCCGCATAAATACTGTCAATATGCCTATAAATAACCACTTTGCTTCTAATGCAACAGTTCTCAAGTTTACCTTGCCATTCCTGTGTTCATGAACACAAAAAAACAGCTATCATTGTACCAATTTTAAACAACATTTTGATATGGATGTAAACACTGTTCATAAAACAGCACATACTTGTTAGTCAGGTGAAAAATGGAAGGAAGAAAACACCCCAAATTGGAATCATACCTGGTAGGTCACATCATTCCAGGCTTAACTACGCACTATTCCACAAAGACGTATGGGAAAGAAATGTCCAAAACTTGATTACTTCCAACTCTTTTTAAAAATTCAAGAAAACAGTGAGTGGAAGCACTCTGAAAATTACTGTTCCAGAGATTTGAAACCATGCAATGCTGGGCTCAGTGCAATGTATGTATTATTAATTCTTCAAACACTGCATACTTCAGTGCACCATATGGTCATGAATGCATTTCAGGGCCCTCTAAATTTAAAATCTCTCCATCCTGGGCAGTAGTTCAATAGTTGGAATTTAAAACCCAGTGTCACTGGAGGGTTCATTCTCAATTTTGTGTAGCTGAAGGTGTAAAACAGCCGGAGGGCCAAGTTCGTTAATGACACAGAAAGTTGCTTTTTTTTTCCCCTTCTTCTTTCTTCTTTCTTTCTTTCTTTCTTTCTTTCTTTCTTCTTCTTCTTAAGGAACAGCAGTCCCCCTATGCAACACCCTCAGTAAAATGTGTACTTGTCCATCCCTCTGTTCCCTGGTTCTACTCCTAACATCAAATAACAAATATTATTTGACGATTTTAATTATTCTTATGCCACTTAAGGTCATTCAATTTCAGTTTTTTTACACAAAGTGAAAACATAAAATGAGTTAGTGTAGTTGGTAGTGACTAGGCTGTGGGTTTGACAAGCCAGGATTCAATTCTAGGCAGGGACAAAGGATTTTTACCATCTCCAAAACATTCAGACTGGCTCTGTGGTCCACACAGCATCCTATTCAATGGGTAATGTGTTTTCTATATCCAGGGCTAAAGTAGCAAGGGCATGAAGGTGGCCATTCATCTGTGTCTAGTGCTAAGGTTAAAAGTGACTGGAGCCCCATCGCTTTTCTCCCTGTATGCCTTTGTTGCATGGAAATGGACATTGCTTTTACCTTTATATATGTCTAGATGTTTTATTTCTACAACTACATAACACGTTTTGAGTAAAAGGAGTTAACAGACCGCAAGCAAAATTAATATATCATTCTACTGGTTCAAGTCCAACTTTGTGTGAAGCTCAAATAAAAACTTCGTATTTATTTTTCAACCAAACATATCCATAAAACTTGGTATGCAATGTAAAATTTTAATCTTGCAAAGATCTATAACTTTTGCTTGAAACTTTTCTTAATGCTACATAGATTCTACAAACTAAAGGGAAAATAGTAATAGTAATGAAATAGTAATGTTTCCTCTTGCGTGATTAGTTTTACAACAGCGCTATATCCCCAGTAAATGAGAACTGCCACTAATAAAGGCATAAAAATCTTAGGCGCCAGGTCGCCTGGGTGACTAGATGTTGTACTGTGGTGCCTAATATTAGTGAGTCCTCATTCTGTACTTGCTTCATGTCATCCTTATGGCACCAATAATTTTAAGGGGGTTTCTAGATTGTAGAAGAATTGTTGCAACTCTGGCCACCAGTGAGGTATGTACAATCACAAGGACTGCAAAGTACCGTATATTCTCTAATCTAATCCACACCCTTTTTACAGTTTCAGAGGGCTAAAAAGTAAGATGCAGATTAGAATTGCGTATGGATTAGATTCGCGGTCGAGAGCTGGATTTTGGAAAAATTATACAGCTGCTGTATGTACCGTAAGAACAATACAATAATTTATTATATTATTTATTATTTATAATATTATATAATATAATAATTATAATTTATTATTCATCAGACTCACCATCATCTCTCATAACTTAGTCGTTATCCGTCACCCAGTCACTTCTTCACATACGGCAAGTTAGTCGGACAATGGTTAAAGCATTGGTAACATCCAATATTATTCAATCAGTCTGCCTTGTAGGCAAGGGGCGGTTGAAGGAAAGGTGCAGATTAGAACCGCGAACTAACTTTTTTTTGTTTAAGAAATTGGCAAAAACTAGTGCGGATTAGATTCGGGTGCAGATTAGATTCAAGAATATGCGGTATGTCTTCCACTTTAAAACACATCTTGCTACTCTTTGGAACAGACTGTCAGTAAGTATAACAACATTGTCGTGACAGTGCAGGTTGGTGTAATGTAAAGCTCCAGACTTGTAACTGGGGGGTGTTCAGTTCAAATCTCATCTGTAACACAGGCTAACTTCACTGAGGTCTGTCATGTCCTTTCTTAGTTCCTTCAAGAAAATACCTGAACAGTACCTAAACTAGGCCATGACTCCTTCTTCCAAATCCCTTCCAATTCATCAGTCATTAACCTCCTTACTTTTAACAGTGTAAACTAGTCACAGATACTTGAGTAATTAAAAGACAAAGAAGAAGTAAAAGTTTTCTATGTCTGTGCTATAACAGCATACAGGAGGAGCAGAACACTCATTCTTAACTTTGGCACTAGGTGGAGGTGATAGATCAACTTCATGCCCTGTTAGCTTTAGCCCTGGGAAAGAATCCCAGTATTCAGTGAACATGAGGCTGGGTGTACTTGAAAGATAACTGACCACAAAAATTTTTATGTCAACGTTTTTGTGCTCCACATCTACATGACAAAATAAAATTACTGTCACTCAGTGAATTACCTTCCTCAGCTGGTAAGGACTGTAGTAGGTGCCAACAATTTCTTGCAGTGCCTCAGTGGCTCCATTCTGCAGCTGGGTCACACAAACTTTATCACCCTGGTAACAAATAAAATCAAGAAATGAGGACATAGGAAGTCCAATTTCAACAAATATAGTAAAGTACAGATCCCTTTGACCCGACTCTTGAATACAGTGAACAGTCACATAATTAGCTCATGATTGATACTGAATGCCCTTTCAAATAATTTTAGTCCAGTGGATGAGGTAGGCTGTGTCACAGAAACACACCATATAATGACGAGTGAGATCAGTTGTTCAACATGGAAATGAAACTGATATTAAAAAAGAAGAGTAACAATTCTAGACACATTATATATAAAATCTGAATTGCTGGGTGCCACCAGGTGCCAACAATGTTCACAATATGGTGACATGGATGCATTCATATAGAACATATTTAGGTTCTAGAATGCTTCTGTGATATAGGAAACACATATTTAAATCTTTGTGTTTTAAGAGTTTGAGGTATAGCTCCACACATTCTTAATCTCGGCACCAGACACAAGTAGATGGCCACATGACCTCAGAAAGTGCCCCATTACGCAATGACTAGGATAACCCTGCTGGGAATCAAATCATAATACCTTGACTTTCCATCCCTTAGGAATCACTCTACACTGTCTATGGTATCCCAGCTCATTTTCAAACAAATGTTAAGAAAATTTTTAATTACTATACTTTCATAAATCCTTACTATAAATTGGACACTTGAGGGAGAAAATGTCAAAAAAATAACAAAAAGTAATAGCAGCAACACCAGTCACCAGTAGTAAGGGTAGTAGTAGTAGTTGTAGTTGTAGTAGTAGAAGCAGCAGCAACAATGGCCATGTCAGCAGTAGTGTTGGTGGGGGAAGTGGTAAAAGTGGTGGTGGTTCTAGTAGTAGTAAAGTTTTTGTCCTAGGCATACATATGTGCTTAAGGGAGAAAAATGTGTGTGTGTTTTTATAAGTACAATGATGTAATAGTGTACTTCAAGTTCTGACAAGAGCAGAGGGTAATGAAGAACCAACCTTGATCAGGAACTCCACAATCATTACAGCTGCTGTAATGCTGAAGGAAACACCTTCCCCTTTCTGGTTTGGCTTCAGTTCCCAGCTTTGGTATGGCAGATTGGCATAGCAGTATGCAGCAAGACCAATAGCACCAAAACGCCCTGTGCGGAATGTCAGCACCTAATAAAATCACAACAAAACTAATCATATTCAGAACACTTCATTACATTTTTAAAACAGCTACAAATCCACTGAATACAACTGGGCACTATCGATCACCTCTTATTTGATCATTAATAGAAAACAGAACTAGTAATGCAAAATGAATGGGAAAGAACGTGTTGAAAGAATTAATTTTAATAGGATAAAAATATAAATAACTTTAAAATGCTGAATAGCCCTGATGTAGAAGATACTTGATGCAAACAGGCAGAAAAGTCCTGTCTCTCTTATACTTGTTGCATGCCAACACAGGCTATCTACGGTTGTCAGCATTATGTAAATCTCAGGTTAGGTGTTCCATACCATGACTTTATACACTACAGATGAAAAGCATGCTATGTGAAATCAATTATACTGTGTAAATAAAAAGGCATACACTTTCATCAAAAGTAGAATACCATTATTACAAACATGGTAGTAATTTCTTTGCAACTGGAATAATTGGTACAATCTTCTCTCTCTCTCTCTCTCTCTCTCTCTCTCTCTCTAGCCCTAGTGGGCCTAGGCCTCCTCACTGTTGAGGTTTTGAGATCACACTTAGACACACCACACTTGGTAGGGCTCCTCTGGTTGAGTGATACGCCTGTTGCAGAAACCTCTACCCGATAACACACAACACTCACAAGAGACAGACAACCATGCTCCCAGCAGGATTCAAACCAGCAATCCCAGCAAGTGGGTGGCTGCAGACCCACATCTTAGACTACATGAACACTGCGATAGCTGAAAATTCCTTAGGAAGCAATATTATAAACAGTTATTTAATCACAAAATCTGTTTTACTGCAGTATTATGAATAAGACAAGGCAAATATGCAGTTACATGATGAATACCTGTTTTTCTTCATTAAACTTCAGATCATGGAAATTTTCAGTGGACCAGAAACCTGCATCCTTATCCCAGCCAGCAACAATGGGTGGCTCAAACCACAAGACATTTCTTGGTAACCTGCAGTAAGTAGCATTAATCTCTTAAAGTTGTGTGGTTAGTATATGTACCACCATCTAGATGTGCAGCAATTTTTTTTATTCCTGAGAAAATGGTGGTTCACAGGAAGCTTAAAGGCAAATCTGAACAGCCACTCCATGTGTAGCAGTAGGTCATTACCTGTATGCCCACACAAGGGAATAATTACTACAATAATAAAAAAGAAAGATTGATATAGAATCAAATTTACTGGTACTTAATTTTCCCCATTTCCTTATCTGTTCTCTGATCTCCTCAGCATTCTATTATTAAATGTGTCAGAGTATATGAGTATAAATAATACATCTCGTCATGGAACTGTAAGCCCTGGGATGTGCTGCATCATTAAGCTAATGGCCCTCTGTATGTGTACTGAGTTTCAACTCTGAATTAAACTAAAAATGACTCAAAATTATGTGGTTACAAGGCAAAACTTTGCGAGTCATTATATAGGGACATTATTTGATCTGACAAATGTAGCTAGTCTAGTCTTTTTGGCTTGCTTAACTTACAAAAACAAAAGCATTTAAACATGAAATTAATGCATTTGTTAGATGTGGCAAGTGTCTGCAAGCTAAAGAGAAACATCTCCAGCACCTTCTTGCAATAATATGGAAAGCGGAAACCTCCCAGCAACTGCAATACATTAAACTAAAATTCATGGACCCATATTCACAGCAAATTGCAAGAGTGATGAGTGCTACACTGTGTGCCATCATGTGAAACAGTCTGAATGAAGAATGGATGTGAGTTGTCAAATAAAATCATCTCCCTATTCTTACATAAATTAACATTATAAATGATTCACCCTCATTCATGCCATGCTTTAAATGTTGTATGTGTCACTCTATCACCAATTCATTTATCACACTCACTCAATACTCATCAGTGCAAGTTTCTCTAACTCCCGTTCCTGTTGTTTAAGCTCTGCCTCTATCTCTTCTGGAAGTCTGCGCTGTCCTGGCTCAGGTGGAGGGGGTGGCACATACTTTTCATGGAACTCCACTGGTCTTAGTTCTGCTGGAACCTGAACTGATGAAACATAATTACAAAAGGTCATATTACCAAATGTAATACAGCCACTAACACAGTAATGAGTAGTGATCACTAAGTCTTGTCAATGCTCATTCAGGAATTTAGTGAAAAACAGTTCCCTTCATTAACAAAGTGACAGATGAACAAACTGAAAACTAGATAATTAAGTTCTTGTTATTCTTCCCATAATGTTGACTTCTTCCTGTCGGCTACCTTGTTGTGTAGAAACTGGCTAGCTCAGGGCACCAGCTAATGCTGGTGCTATTGCATGGATGTTGTTATGTCTGTACAGAGTCATTAGTTACATGCTAGAGAAACAGACAACAAACTTGTTCCATTCAGTGATAAAGAAGAGTGTTTTCATCTCTGTGGAAATGTGAACTCAAGAGTAACAGGTATTGATGTCCAGAAAATCCCCTATTAATCCACAAAGTGTCACTAATGGCATTAAAGTTGTGTGGTGTCCTGTGAGTGAACAAGGATTATTGGACCCATTTCTTTTTCTGAGATCACAGAGTCATACCAATATATTACACAAATTCTGAGAGCATTTTCTGAACACCATAAACAGTTCTATGTGCTGTTTAAAGTGTTCTTGGTGAAAGAGTAATAAACAGGGGGGTTGTGACCTACTCATTCACCAGATCTGGAACTGTGCAATCATACTTTTGGGGCAAGCTAAAGCATACAGTGTATAGTCATAATCCAGATACTGAAGACAATCTGCAGGGAACACTCTAGATGTAGTGCCTTCAATTTCAACAGCAGAAATTCAATGTGCAACAAACAATGTGTTGTTAGATGCGATGCATGTTTGTGAAGCAAACGAAACCATTTCCAGCACCTTCTTAAACATGGCAAGTAAAGACCTAATATTAATTGCAGTACCTTAACTACAGCTTCACAGCACCTCCTTAAGGTATGATGGGTGAAAAATGAACAATCCCTGAAAAACAATGGAATAATACACCAGCTTTCTTTTTAATAACCAACCAGACGCACTAATTATCCAAATTTATTCTGTCATAAAACTCTGCATGTTTCGGACAACTTCTTTGCCCATCATCAGGAGTTTTCTACTGTACATTCGGCACTGGTAAGTTTCATGTCACCAGTTCCATCCTGACTCTGCTTGGAAGCAGTCGTCAAAACCTGCATGAAACTTACCAATGCCGAATGTACAGTAGAAAACTCCTGATGATGGGCAAAGAAGTTGCCTGAAACATGCAAATTTTTATGACAGAATAAATTTGGATAATTAGTGCGTCTGGTTGGTTATTAAAAAGAAATCTGTAACACCACATGGTAACATGAATGTAAAATACTCCAGCTAATGGCAAATTGGAACAGCAGTGATCAATCTTCTGCTTGCTGTCATGTAAAATCGTCTGTGAAGTGATTTAACAATATAGGCCAATTAAAAAATAAGGACACATTATTATTATTACTATTATTACATTGTTGTTATTTTTGTCTCTTGTCACAGGCCTTTTCTTCCTGGTAGTTCTCTTGAACCAATGGTGATCCCCACTGCTCAGGCTTCAAGTTACAGACTGCATTACTATCTGTATTATGTGTGACATTCCCAGGACAGCTGTCTTTATTAGTGAGTCTATTGAAGTTTTTCCTGGTATGGCTTCCAAATTTTTCCTTAAACCCTTTGTTACTTTTCCAGTGGCTCAATTTATTCTGCTTCTTCACGGCGCTACAGCCCTGGGTGGGCCTTGGCCTCCTCAATGATCCGCCTCCACTGATCCCTATTTCTTGCCTTCTCCATCCATCTACTAATTCCCATTCTCCTTAGATATGCGATCACATCCTCCAGCCATCTTATTCTAGGTCTTCCTATTCTTCTCTTTGCGTACAGTTTCCCTTTCAGCACTCTTTTGGGCATGGCAGTTTCATCCATCCTCTCCACATGGCCTAGCCACTGTATCTTTGTGCTTTTATAAATCTGACTATATCTTCTCCTCCTATGAACTTGCACAGCTCATTGTTATATCTTATTCGCCATACCCCCTTATCCACCACTGGTTCATATATCTTCCTTAGTACCTTCCTTTCAAACCTCCTCAAGGCATTCTCTTCTGTGGCTGTTAGCATCCATGTTTCTGCCCCATAGGTCACTACTGGACTTATTAATGTCTTGTATATTTGTAATTTGGATCTTCTAGATGTTATTTTACTTTTGAGCATCTGAAGGTTTGCATAGTATGCTTTGTTCCTTGTTTGTGTTCTTTCTTTTATACATCTGTCATTTCTGTTGTTATTCTCAATTATGTTTCCTAAGTATTTAAACTCAGACACACCTTCAAATTCTTTATTTCCTATCCTCA
>JGI20166J26741_11544140_pt1 | contig 12223 bp, 10 predicted proteins | sample TergutCu122P5_FD_26741 | JGI IMG/M metagenome (IMG submission 26741) | reverse complement strand
CGTAAGAATGTAACAAAAGATAAACTGAAAAAGGATTTCAGGAAAAATGATGAGAGGATTTTTCTCTTTCTTTCAGGCTTTTGAACAGGTTCCTCTCATTTCTCCTCTATAAACTTCTAAACTTTTTTTTCTTATTAGCGGTTATTTTTACAGATTTTTCTATAAGTAACTGAAAATTAAGTACTTGTTTCGTCAAAACGAGAAAGCTTTGCCGTCAAAATGAGAAAGCTTTGCCGTTAAAATGGCGTACTTATCTCGTTTTTCGAACTCAAAATCTTATAAAAATGGAGCAGCAAATGAGTGCGCTATTTTTTCGGCTAAAATTGGCGACTGAAATTTCTTAAAAATATTTAAAACAACCGAATATGTTTATTGTCAGGTCGCATAAAATATTGTACCTTTGCCGGAAATTCACTTGACAAAAAATAAATATATGAAGCCTACATTATTTGTATTAGCTGCTGGAATGGGCAGCCGTTACGGAGGATTGAAACAGTTGGACGGACTGGGTCCAAACGGAGAAACCATTATGGATTATTCCATTTATGACGCTGAAAGAGCCGGTTTCGGAAAAGTCGTTTTTGTTATCAGGGAATCGTTCGAGCAAGATTTTCGTGAAAAAATTCTACGTAAATATGAAAACCTGATTCCCGTCGAATTGGTTTTTCAGGAATTGGATAAACTTCCCAAAGGATTTCATTTGAATAAAGACAGGGTAAAACCTTGGGGAACCAACCACGCTGTGATGATGGGTAAAGAGGTAATCAAAGAGCCATTCTTAGTTATTAATGCCGATGATTTCTACGGGCGAGAAAGTTACCAGGTTGCGGCGGAATATCTTCAATCGCTTGAAAATAAAAAGAATCACTATTTTATGGTGGGTTATCGTATGGGAAATACCCTTTCGGAGAGTGGTTCGGTTGCTCGCGGTATTTGCGCTGCCAATCAGGATGGATTTTTAACTTCAATCGTGGAACGAACCTACATTATTCGCGACAAAGACGGAAAAATCAAATACAAAGACGAAAACGAAAACATGATTGTTGCGGATGAAAACACGCCGGTTTCCATGAATATGTGGGGATTTACACCTGAATATTTCGATTATTCCGAATCCCTTTTTGTCGATTTCCTGAATAAGAATCAAGATAATCCGAAAGCGGAAATGTATATCCCCTGGGTAATTGATTGCCTGATTGAAAAAGGTCAAGTGCAGGTAAAAGTATTGGATACTCCTTCCAAATGGTTTGGCGTCACTTATGCGGAAGACCGCGCTTCGGTGGTTGAGAAAATCGCTCAATTGGTAAAACAAGGCGAATACCCTCAAAAATTGTTTGCATAAATTCATAACTCATAATTCATAACTCAACTTTGTATTCGGTAGAAAATTTAACGGTTGCTTTCGGAGGATTTACTTTATTGGACTCCATTGGGTTTGTGGTCGACAGGAAAGACCGGATTGCTTTGGTTGGTAAAAACGGAGCCGGTAAAAGCACATTACTGAAAATTTTCGCCGGTTTGCAAGAACCTACTCAAGGACGGGTAACTATGCCTAAGGATACAGTGACAGGCTATCTTCCGCAACAGATGCAATTTTTATCGGAACGCACCGTGAAGGAAGAAGCTACACTCGCTTTTGAAACCGTCTTGCAAATGAGCGAAAAATTAGACCGGTTAAATCATGAATTGACGAATAGAAAAGATTATGAATCGGAATCTTACCACAACTTGATTGATACAATCGCTCATCTGAATGAACGTTTGGCAATGGAAGGCGCCGTGCAAATCGAAGCCGAAGTTGAAAAGACTTTGATGGGTTTGGGGTTTAACCGGAACGATTTCGACCGCCCGGTGACGGAATTTAGCGGCGGCTGGCGGATGCGAATCGAATTAGCCAAACTCTTACTGCAAAAACCCGATATTCTTTTGTTGGACGAACCAACCAACCACTTGGATATCGAATCCATCCAATGGTTAGAAAACTTTCTATCCACTCAAGCCAATGCCGTTATTCTCGTGTCGCACGACCGTGCGTTTTTGGATAACGTAACGCAACGAACCATTGAAATTTCGTTAGGAAAAATTTATGATTACCGCGTTAATTATTCCAAATATGTAGTATTACGAAAAGAACGCCGCGAACAGCAAATGCGTGCGTATGAAAATCAGCGGAAACAAATCGAAGATACGGAAGCATTTATCGAACGGTTCCGCTATAAAGCGACTAAGGCAGTGCAAGTCCAGAGCCGCATCAAGCAATTAGATAAAATAGAACGCATCGAAGTGGATGAAGAAGACCTTTCCGCATTGCGATTGAAATTTCCTCCGGCGCCGCGTTCCGGTTCTCATCCGGTGATTATGGAAAACGTGAGTAAATCCTACGGCGAACATTTGGTTTTCGACCATGTCAACTTCATGATTAACAGGGGAGATAAAGTTGCTTTCGTAGGGAAAAACGGAGAAGGCAAAACTACTTTGGTTAAATGTATCATGAATCAAATTCCTTACGAAGGAAAATTACAGTTGGGACACAATGTGAAAATCGGTTATTTTGCCCAGAATCAAGCCGATTTGATGGACGAAAAATTGACCGTCTTTCAAACCATTGATTATGTAGCCACAGGAGACATCCGGACGAAAATACGCGATATTCTCGGCGCTTTTATGTTTGGCGGCGAGGCTTCCGACAAGAAAGTCGCCGTTTTATCCGGAGGCGAACGCACCCGATTGGCAATGATTAAGTTGTTGCTCGAACCGGTCAATTTACTGATTCTGGATGAACCGACCAACCATTTGGATATGCGTTCGAAAGATATTCTGAAAGAAGCCTTGAAAGAATTTGACGGCACAGCGATTATCGTATCTCACGACCGCGAGTTCTTAGACGGTTTGGTCGATAAAATTTATGAATTTGGTAATCAAAAAGTAAAAGAACATCTTGGCGGCATTTACGAATTTCTTGAAAGGAAAAAAATAGAATCGCTTCAAGAATTGGAACGAAATGAAGTCCCGTCATTGCGAGCGGAGCGAAGCAATCCATCCGTCATTGCGAACGAAGAAAAGCAATCTTCTTATGAAGAACGGAAAGAACAGCAGCGTCGGATAAAGCGTTTAGAAAAGGCCATTGTGGATTTGGAAAGCCAAATTGAAAAAATGGAAACAGAGGCAAAGCGAATGGAAGAAACTCTGGCAACTCCCGACGGCGCTTCCAATGTCAATCTCCTTTGGAAACACGCCGAATTACAGAAAAAAATATCGGACAGCATGAACCGCTGGTCTGATACAACAATCGAACTCGAAAATTTTAAAAAATAAGAAAAGTTCATTACCTTTGTCCATTAAAATTAAAGTATTTATGGATAATATCAATTGGGCTGATTTAAGTTTCGGTTATTTAAAGACAGATTACAACGTTCGCTCGTATTACAAAGACGGAAAATGGAGTGATTTAGAAGTTACCGACTCCGTAGAAATGAATTTGCATATAGCTTCAACTTGTTTTCATTATGGACAGGAATCGTTCGAAGGTTTGAAAGCATTCAAAGGAAAAGATGGGAAAGTGCGAATTTTTCGTATGCGGGAAAATGCTTTGCGTATGCAAGATTCTGCGCGGGGAATTATGATGGCTGAAGTTCCGGTTGAATTATTTGAAGAAGCCGTAGTGGAAGCTGTAAAGCTAAACCTGCGATTTGTCCCGCCTTATGAAAGCGGAGCTTCTTTGTATATTCGCCCGTTATTAATCGGCACTTCTGCGCAAGTCGGCGTGAAACCGGCAACGGAATATCTTTTTCTGGTATTCGTAACTCCGGTAGGTCCTTATTTCAAAACAGGATTCAAACCTGCTCCCTGTGTAATTTTACGGCAATACGACCGTGCGGCGCCACAAGGTACAGGTAATATTAAGGTAGGCGGAAATTATGCTGCAAGTTTGGTTGCAGGAAATATCGCACACGAAAAAGGATATTCGGCTGTTTTATACCTTGATTCCAAAGAAAAAAAATACATCGACGAATGTGGTCCCGCTAACTTTTTCGGGATTAAAAATAATTCTTATGTTACGCCGAAATCAAATTCGATTCTTGCCTCTATCACGAATAAAAGTTTGATGACTTTGGCTGAAGAAATCGGCATGAAAGTAGAACATCGTCCGATACCGTTAGAAGAATTGTCCACTTTTGAAGAAGCAGGAATGTGCGGAACGGCGGCGGTCATTAGTTCTATTTCCCGAATTGATGATTTGGATGAAAACAAATCATACGTATTTTCAAAAGACGGCGAACCCGGTTCCATCAGCTTGAAATTGTACAACAAATTGTGTGCAATTCAGTATGGGGATGAGGAAGATAAATATGGATGGACGACGGTGGTTGAATAACTGAATAACTGAATAACTGAATAACTGAATAACTAAAAGATAAATAACATGAATCGACGTAAATTTTTAAGCGTATCGGCGCTTGCCGGTATGGGGGCAATGGTTGTTCCCGAAGTAACAATAGCATCATCAGCTGCAAATGCTGGAAAAAAAGAGAAGTTTCCTACCCGGAAATTAGGTAAAACAGGAATGAAACTTCCAATTTTGAGTATGGGCGTTATGCGCGCCGACAATCCTGCCGTTGTTCGCGCCGCATACAATGCAGGTATCACTCATTTTGATACGGCAAACGGCTACCAAAAAGGAAGAAATGAAGAAATGCTGGGTGAGTTTTTTAAAGACAAAGACCGTAAGTCATTTACGATTGCAACCAAAGGGAAAGCCAATCTCCATTCAGAAACATTTGAAGCGGATTATGAAGAATTGTTGAATACAAGCCTCCGCCGTTTACAAATGGATTATGTGGATATTTATTTCGCACACGGCATTGATAATCTGGAGGATTTTACAAATCCCCGCATGATTAATGTCTTGAAAAAGTTTAAAGATTCGGGGAAAGTACGACATATCGGATTTTCAACACATGCGAATAAGCCGGAACAAATTGATGCTGCAATTAAAGCGGGAATTTTTGAAGTCTGCCTGTTAAGCTACAATTTCAAATTAGGCATTCTTCCTCAATTGAATGAAGCGCTTCAGCGAGGAGTCAAAGCGGGTATGGGCTTTATCGCTATGAAAACCATGGTGGGAGGAGTCGAAGATGAAACCGGAAAGAAAACGGTTGACGGCGCCGCTTGTTTGCGCTGGGCTTGGCAAAACCCGAATATAACTACCGCTATTCCGGGCTTTACCAGTTTCGATTTGTTGGATAATTGCTTGGAAGCCGCTCGCCGTCCTGAATTAGACGATAAAGACAAAAAATATCTGGCTTATTTGAGCGACAAAGAATTATTGTATTGCCAGAATTGCGAAAAATGCGTGAGCGATTGCAGGAAACATCTTCCGATACCAACCATCATGCGTGCCTACATGTATAACTACGGCTACAAACAACCGCTGTTATCCAAAGAGACTTTAACAGAATTGGCGTTAAGCGATAATGCCTGTTCCGATTGTACTTCCTGCACGGTGAAATGTCCGTCGGGATTTAAGGTTGCGGATAAAATTGCCGCAATTATGCCTATAACCAATGTTTCTTCGTATTTCTTAACTTAAAATGAAATATTTATTTTTTGGTATAATAATAAGCTTGTCTTGGTTTTCAGGACAAGCTTATTCGCAAACGCCCCAGCAGATTTATGCCGCTTTGCCGCAAGTGGACGGATGGAAACTGTCTCCTGTTTCCGAAATAGAAATTTTCAACCGCGACAATTTGTATGAACGCATCGATGGCGCCGCTCCGCTTTTTCTCGAAAACAATTTTCAGGAAATGACCAGCATAGTCTATACTAAGGGAGATGATTATATTACCATTCAGGTTTATCGTCATGCAACGCCGGAAGATGCTTTCGGCATGTATGCTTCCGAACGTTCTCCGGATATGACTTTTTATCCGGGCATTGGCGGAGAAGCGCAAGGCGATGGCTATGGCTTGTATTTCTTTTCAGCTTGCATTTATGTAAAAATTTCCGTCAATAACGAAAATGTAGATAATACTTTGGCGATGCAGTATATAGCCAAAAGCTTATCGGAAAAAACAGATCCGAATGCAACTTATCCTCCCGTTATTATTTCTTTTCCTAAGAAAGGGCAGATTCCTCATTCAGCCGCTTATGTTACACAGAATTATATTGGTCATGAATTTCTAAAACCTGTTTATACGGTTAATTATGAATTATCGGGAAAGAAATTTCAAGCTTTTGTTATCGATGCAAAAACGGCTGAGAATGTTAAACAGATATTAAGCGACTATTTTAATTTTACAAAACAGACCAACCCTTTGGTTGAAGGCAATTTATTAATCAAAGATAAATACAACGGTTCGATTCCGGTCGTTTGGAAAGGGCGCTATCTGATTGGCGCTTTCGATGAAACCGGCGCCGATTTTCCAAAAGAAATCTATGATTTTCTGAACCGGTTCGAGTTGAAATAAAACTATTTTTTTAATTGCTTTGAAAGAGCAAAATTATCAGGATAGGGCAACGCCCTATTTCAATTTGGAGTTTTTACTACTATATATCTGCAATTTCATAAAATTTGAGTACTTTTGCAGTTTGGTATTTGTATGTATTGTACTGCAAAACATTAAAATAAAATTTATAATGAAAAAACAGATTTATTTATCAGTATTATTTATTGCAATGATTACATTGTCGTGTAGTAAAACAACAAAGAGTAATGAAAAGGTTGATGACGGAATTACCCTTGCAAACATGGACTCCACCGTCATTCCCGGAAACGATTTTTATGAATATGCCGATGGAGGCTGGATCAAATCCCACCCGTTGAAACCTGAATACAGCCGCTTTGGTACGTTTGATGAATTGAGAGACAAAAGTCAAACGCAGGTGAAAGATTTAGTCAAAGAAATAGCTCAGAAAACCAATGCACAGGGAAGCGTGGCGCAAAAAATCAGCGATTTGTATGCAGTGGCAATGGATAGTGTCCGGCTAAATAAAGAAGGCGCTTCTCCGATGCAGACGTATTTAGAAAAAGTGAAGGCTTTCAATGATAAATCACAGCTAACGCCTATGTTAGCTGAACTGTTCCGAGACGGATTCCGTCCTTTTTTCACAGCATACGTAGATGCCGACGATAAAAACAGCTCAATGAACATTCTCCACCTGCAGCAAGGCGGTTTCAGAATGGGCGACAGGGATTATTACCTGCAGGACGACGCCCGCTCCAAAGGCTTGCGCGAAAAATATGTCGTGTTAATCGATACGCTTTTCAAATTGAGCGGCTACACGCCTCAGGAAGCCAAAGACGCTTCGACTGCCGTCATGAAAATAGAAACCCAATTGGCTAAAGTCGCCTCCTCGCGCGTTGAACTTCGCGATCCGGTTGCCAACTACCATAAGCTCACTCTTCAAGGTTTAACTAAACTTTCTCCAACCGTTGAGTGGGGAACGCTTTTCGACAACATGGGAGCTAAAGACTTGAAAGATTTGAACGTAGGACAATTGAATCCTATCGCCGAAGTCAGTAAAATTATTAAGCAATATCCGGTTCAGGATATTCGTTATTATTTATGCTGGAACGTTATCAACGGTTCATCTTCCTATTTAAGCGACGACTTTTCCAAAGCTCGTTTTGAATACTACGAAAAAGCCATTGCAGGAACGGAAGCGCAGAAAGAACGCTGGAAACGTGCAGTTGACAATGTTAATGGAAGCTTAGGCGAAGCGGTCGGACAAATCTATGTGGAAAAATATTTTCCGCCTGTAGCTAAAGAAAAAATGCTGAACTTGGTGCATAACCTTCAAACAGCGCTGGGCGAACGCATCAAAAATCTTTCATGGATGGGCGATTCGACAAAAACAAAAGCCTTGGATAAATTGGCTGCCATCTATATCAAAATCGGCTATCCCGACAAATGGAGAGATTATTCGAGCCTGACAATCGACAAAAAAGATTCATATTGGGCAAATAACATTCGCTCTAATAACTTCGATTACGATTATATGATGAATAAATTTGGTAAGCCGGTCGATAAAGGCGAATGGCTGATGACTCCTCAAACGGTTAATGCCTATTATAATCCGTCAACTAACGAAATATGTTTTCCGGCAGCCATTCTTCAACCGCCTTTCTTCAACATGAATGCCGACGACGCGGTTAATTACGGCGCAATCGGAGTAGTCATCGGTCATGAAATGACGCATGGCTTCGACGACGAAGGTCGAAAGTACGACAAAGACGGAAACCTGTCCGAGTGGTGGACGCCCGAAGACGCTAAAAATTTCGACGAACATGCCAAAGTTTTAGTAGATTATTTTAATCAAATTGTTGTATTAGATTCGATACACGCCAACGGTCAACTCACATTGGGCGAAAACATTGCCGACCAGGGTGGTTTGCAGGTTTCGTGGCAAGCTTATCAAAACACGTTAAAAGGAAAACCGACCCCTGCTCCGATTGACGGATTTACCCACGAGCAACGTTTCTTTTTGGCTTATGCCACCGTTTGGGCAGGCAATATCCGAGACGCCGCAATCCAACAACAGACAAAAACTGATCCGCACTCATTGGGAAAATGGCGTGTTGATGGCGCTCTGCCTCAAGTGGATGCTTGGTACAAAGCTTTCAATGTGACGCCTGATAATAAAATGTATGTTCCAAAAGAGAAAAGAGTAAACATTTGGTAATTGACAAAATAATTATTAATATGCGGATTTGAATTTATGGAAATAACAATCTATCACGTGGATGCATTTACCGATAAGGTATTTGGCGGGAATCCAGTAGTAGTCTGTCCGCTAAATAGCTGGTTACAAGATGAGGTATTGCAAAATATTGCCATGGAACTCTGTGTACCTGAAACTGCATTTTATGTAAAACAAGATGACCAGTACGAAATCCGTTGGTTCACTCCTGCGGGCACTGAAGTGGATTTTTGTGGGCATGCCACACTTGCTTCCGCCTTTGTAATATCCAATTATGGAGAAATCCAACAGGACGTTATTCGGTTCTACTCTTCAAGAAGCGGCTTGTTAACTGTTACTAAAAACAATGATTTTTTTTCTTTAAATTTTCCTGCCGATAATACTATTGAGCCGGTTAAGCTTACGAAAGAAATTAACAACTGCTTCGTTATTACGCCCATAAGTGTTTTCAAAGGGAAAACAGATTATCTCTTTCTATTTGACAGAGAAGAAATAATTAAAAATCTTCGCCCTAATTTGAATGTAATTGCTCAGTTGCCCGTTCGTGGCGTAATTATTACTGCCAAAGGGAATATGGTCGATTTTGTCTCACGATTTTTCGCTCCACAAATAGGCATCAATGAAGACCCAGTTACAGATTCCGCCCACACTACTTTGACGCCTTATTGGAAAAATATTCTGGACAAAGAGGAGCTAACAGCCATACAATTGTCAAAACGAAAAGGGTTCTTGAAATGCAGGTATTTAGGTAGCAAAATAGAAATCAGTGGACAGGCAAATCTGTTTTCGGTTAACAAAATAAATATCTGAATAATGGGTAAATTAACCGTACAAGAAATTAGAAACCGCTTTGATAAAGAGGTTGAACGATTCTCAAATTTGGAAACAGGACAAGTGGCAACCGTTGATGCAACTATTTCATTGGAACTACTGACGGAAGCCGCCAATGTACTTGTTCCTCAGGCAGAAAACCTGTTAGATATAGGCTGCGGAGCGGGAAATTACACCTTAAAAATGCTATCCAAAAATCCTCGTTTGCATTGTACGTTGGTTGATTTAAGCCGTGAAATGTTGAACAAAGCATTGGAACGAGTCGGCGAAAAGACAGAGAAAGTAACCGCTGTTCAAGGAGATATACGAGAAGTTGAATTGCCTGCGAACCGGTTCGACATTATTTTGGCAGGCGCCGTGCTTCACCACCTTCGGGACGATGCCGATTGGGAGCATACGTTCAAAAAACTCTATATCCTTCTTAAACCGGGCGGATGCCTGATGATTTCCGATTTGGTAACGGCGGAAAATAATTTGTTAACCGACTATTTTCGAGGAAAATGGGGCGATTATCTGGAAGGAATCGGAGGCAAAGAATATCGGCAAAAAGTTCTCAATGATACCGACCGTGAAGATACGCCGCGCTCTGTTACTTACCAGTTGAATTTGATGAAAAGCGTAGGATTCAAAAGCGTTGAAATCTTGCATAAAAATATTTGCTTTGCCGCTTTTGGAGGAATAAAATAGAAAAATATTGTTTGAAAACAATGATGAATATTATTTTGAAGGAGTTTTTATAAAGTCCGAAAGGACTTATACATGGATAACCCCTTGCAAGCGAAGCGCAGCTCGGGGAGGGAGGATGATATCTCATCTGAGAACTCCGTAGGAGTTCAACAAAAAAAACGTAAATTTGCAAAAAAATAAAGTCTATGTCAGCTTATCGTCAAATATTGTATCACATTGTTTTTCGCACAAAAGGCAGTGAAAGAACTATCAATCAGGCTCATTCTGCCGATTTGTACAAATACATCTGGGGCATTATCAAAAACAAAAAATGTATATTGTTCCGTATAAATGGAATGGAAGAACATATTCATATTCTTTCCGATTTGCATCCTTCCGTTGCATTGGCGGATTACATTCGGGATATAAAAGTATCGTCTGCAAAATGGATGAAGGAATCGGGATTTTTTCCTGATTTTAGAGGTTGGGGTATTAAATATTGTGCTTTGACTTATTCGTTCAACGAACGAGATACAATTATCAACTATATCAAAAATCAACAGGAGCATCACAAACAGGAAAGTTTTCAAGATGAAATCAGACGATTTTTCAGAGAACAAGGTATTGATTTAGATGAAAAATGGTTTTGGGTGGATAGTTGAACTCCTTCGGAGTTCGCGGAGAGGGAAGATATTCTCTTACCCCGAGCTGCGCTTCGCTTGCAAGGGGTTATCCATGTAAAAGTCCTTTCGGACTTCATTATTGAATTGATTATTAACAATACAATTTTTGAATTTATGAAAATAACAATCTATCACATTGACACATTCAGCCGTACAGTTATCAATTTTTCCCGTTCATCAAGAAAAATTTACTATTCATATAATTAATTTTGACGTATGAATACATACCCCTTAATTTTGCTGGAAAAATAACATATAAAATGAAAAGAAATATCTATCAATGGATTACTCCTTTGTTCGTAGGAATGTTAATAATGGGGGCTGTATGGTTTATTGCTGACCCCGAAACATTTCAATATTTTCCTCGAGATGGCGGACCTTCCGTGAAACTATACACAGCGCTTACGGTTATCATTGCTACTTATTTTATGTATGTTGTTGATATGATTGCAATCCGATATTTCACCGGTAAAGAGAACAGAATTAAAATAGGCGTGGAGTACGTCATTATGCTCTTTTTCATAATATTCTCAGTTACTTTGATATATACGTTTGTAACCTATTTGATTAATTACAATGTTTTTAAAATACCCGAATGGATTAAGCTTTGTGGATTGATTGTTCCCATTGGATTTATCTATTATTTGTCTATTCGTAACGGTAAAGTAACCGAAGAATATAACCGCCAGACGCTGCAATTAGAAAAAACCCGCAGTAATCAACTCGAAACGGAATTGAAATACCTGCGGGCGCAATATCATCCTCATTTTCTGTTCAATGCCTTGAATACAATCTATTTCCGAATAGACGACCAAAATAAAGATGCTAAAAATACGGTTGAATTGCTGTCCCAACTATTGCGATACCAACTGTATAATATGGAAGAGAAAGTGGCTGTTTCCGAAGAAATCAATTTTATAAAAACCTATATTCAATTTCAGCAATTGCGAATGACTAAACGTTTAGTAATGAATGCTTATTTTGATATTGCTTTAAATGAACAAAAAATATATCCGTTGATTTATCAGCCGTTTCTGGAAAACGCTTTTAAATATGTCGGCGGAGAATATCAAATCCATTTGGAAATGAAACTCATTGATGAACAAATCCTGTTTCATTTGGAAAACTCATTGCCCGAACAAATTCCCGAAACGAAAAAATCGGCATCGGGAATCGGAATAGAAAATATCAAGCGACGACTGGCTTTGCTTTATCCAGACTGTCATCAATTAAATATCCGGCAGGAAGAAAAATCGTTTATTGTTGAACTGATAATTATGTGTGATTTATAAAACAGAAATATCATGAAAATCTTCCGAAAATTTTATCCCTTTTTTCTCGCT
>JGI20166J26741_11544029_pt1 | contig 12223 bp, 8 predicted proteins | sample TergutCu122P5_FD_26741 | JGI IMG/M metagenome (IMG submission 26741) | reverse complement strand
CTTGTTTTTGAGACTGTAAGAGGTAAAGTAAACATAAAGATGGAAGAAACTGCATTATTGTTAAATTATCTTCACTATAGTGGATTGCAGATACTAAAGCGGCGGTGGATATTAATTGGAAATTCTGATTAGCTGATATATCTTTATTATGCGATACAGGTATAGAAGGCTATAACTCAGAGCTTGGATACTCAGAAACTTTCATTTAAATTAGAGTTCTGTGAGTTATCATGCTGTAGTGTAATGTTATGATACTGTTAAAATAAATGTCGTAAAAGTCAGCAGTTCCGTACAGTAAAACTTCCTTTAATTCTATTCAATACTTGCTAAAATAATCCTGGAAGCCAGAAGAATTAATGGAAACAGGATGCCTGAAATAGCCCTCGAAGAACATATATTGGTTCATGCGGAGAACCTTTAGAGCCTTCTTATAGTAAAAACCAAAGAGATGCACTATTTGTCAAATTTATTTTTGTACAGAAATCTACATGTTTCTGACAGGTTTACTGACCATCATCAGGAGTCTAGTACTGTGTACACAGAAACAGGTATTTGTCATAAAGTACTAGATTCCTGATGATGGACAGTAAACCTGTCCGAAACATGTAGATTTCTGTACCAAACTAAATTCAAGAAATAGTGCATCTCGCTGGTTTTTATTATAAGAATATATCACGACGCACGGTCCTCTGAATGTCAAAAACCTTTACAGCCTTTTTGGAATAGACACGTAAATATATAAAAGTCTGTTCGCGATACTAATACCTAACTAACTTGACAGAATGGTGCCCTCCTTGATAAGCTAATAATTCTTCAGCTAATTAAGGATTTCCTTGCACTTTGTGGAATCCAATGTCCAACTCCTTTTTTCACAACCGCCTGCCACTTCTCCCTTTCCTAAGTTAGATCAATTCAGTCCAAGTCATTTCATCCTGTTTCTTTAAAATCCATTTTAATATATCTTCCTTCTACATCTGGCGTTTCCAAGTGCCTCGTTTTATTCAGGTTTGCCCACCAAACCCTGCATGCATTTCCTTTCTCCCTCATACGTATTACGTGCTTTTACCATTTTATCTTCCTTGTTTTAATCACCCTGATAGCATGTGCTGAAGATTACGGACCATGAAGCTTCTTGTTATGTAATTTCTCAATCCTCCTTTTACTTCCACCATTTTAGGGCCAAATTTCTGTTTCATCATTTTATTCTCGAACGCCTCGTTCTATGCCTTTCCAATAATGCCAGAGAACAATCTATAATCCTATAAAAACAGCTCGCAGGTGATAGTCCTCTATATATTAATCTTTATGATCTTAAATAGCAAACGACGGGAAAAAAGATTTATAAAGAGTAGATACTGATACTATCATTAAATTGCCATTTTCTGCTTCAGGAGATACAAAGTGAAAAACAAGTAGGCTAAAATTTGCTTCTGTTTACTTTACGGTCAGTGCTGAATTTTCATTTTATGAACTGGGTTTTACCATGAGCTGTATACGTAGAGTGATTGCCGCCGTCTTTTGATCTGTATATTAATTTTACCTCACGGACGATCAAAGACAGCACTCATGAACTGAAGAAAATCTGGTGACAAACTGCAGCGATATCTTTGGTTAAGATTAAATTGTGTAGTGTGCGTGTAAATTTCCAGTTGTTTTTGCGCACCTTAATTTCATTTTCCCCCGAATGTGAATAACTACGGCTTCAAGACCCTGAATTTCAGTTCTTGGTTACAGACACTCCTTTCAGGCAAATCTGATCCACTTTCTGTTTGTTTCTCCCTTCAATAAATAATCACTTCCAACGCAAGTTGGTCTGTGTAGTTATTACACAGAAAGTTACAGTAAAATATGAACAAGCATAATATTGTGCTAGAGAGATATGAAAGTGTCCGAGTCAAGCAGGTGCAAAGGAAGGAAACAGCGCTGTGGAAGTTACGCGAGACTCTGCCATAATGAGGCGTTCACTCTAAGATGCCACGTGTGGACAATCAAACTTATAACTCGAGCGTCAGTGTTGCGAACTATACGTATGCTGTTCGTGTTTGTTCCTAGCTGTAAAAAGCTGACAAATTGTTACTGCACCTAAAAACGCTGTGTCCACTAAATACTTAGAGGTACTCGCCTCTTCACTGGCGATTTCGATCAATAGTAGAGTTAGAAGGTACCGGGTTCATATCCAAAGTCACATATACTACTTATTCCGAGACTTTTTTCGTCTGTAGTGTCGGAGTGAATGACGATCTAATACCGAGAAATTTAGATCACCCTGTAGCGTTCGTAGCTATTTTTAGGAAGATATATGGGTCGATCCTCGGCGGGGGGGATCGACTGTTATGAATAAAGACTTTGGTGGCTTTCCTCAGTTTCAGCAGGAATTTCCGAGATACTGCCTGAAATTAGGCCAAGTTTACCTTATTCATCATCCCTAACAATCCATTATCATCCGACAATTCGGGGCTATATGACCTGTGAACGAGACAGCGTCCTTAAATACAGATAAGTAAACAACAAGAGAGGCAATGTACTTACTACATAACATTTGGACGTGTTGGCGTAAACACTGTTCTAAATGGGCATACGTGCTCTCATCAACCACAAGATTTGTTAGTTCCGTCAATACACACTACAGAGTTTTGCGTCTGCACTCCCCAGTTGAAGAGTGTGGTGCGTTCCCTCGCCTGATGGGAAATGTTCCAATCCAGATGCTGAGGATTCCAGAACAGATAACACGCTTGCCAACAGGCCACACGCCATAAGGGAGAAAAAGGTGGCGGCAAGGAACTCTGTATTTTTAAAACCATTCCATTTTTCAAAGTTGAAGAATATCTATACATAAACCTAGATGCAAGCGCGCTCTTCATCTTGTTGTTCAGTTAGTTAGAGTGATATATAAACAACAATCAATTTCACTCTCGTTCCGGTATTTCAACTAAACAACCCACCCAATATTTCTTGAGCCTCACACTTAAAGTCAGAATTCCATTGTTTCGTCTCCTTCCTGATAAGAATAGATTGAGTAGGTTCCATTACGCCAGGCTGTGAAGTTGTGTCACACAAAGAGCCGACATTGATTCTCCCTCATTTCCATTGGCATTTCTGGTGACAGCGTAATCAAACGTACCCTCTCAGAATCTCCTTTCCGTGTCAATTCGTCAATGTCGGAGCCAGTATATTATACCAAACCCTTGCCTTTTTAATTAACCAAATAATTACCTTTGTAAAAAAATTCAAGGTATTGATTTCATGATGTTATAATGGAGGGGGGTGGGGACATTTCAGAACAGCTGTTTGACACTCTTTTTTCTGCTCTTCCACTTTCGTTTAGAATCATGTACTTTTATAATTTATCTTCCTTTTCTTAGCTTCAAGGGTTATAAAAAGCTGACGTATTCAATACAATGAACTGAATTCCTTATGTTTTTTTCAGGCTTTCTTTCTTTCTTTCTTTCTTTCTTTCCTGCCAATTCAAACGCTTTGCAAACTCATGGATTAGAGATTTACAATAATATTTATTTTAAAAATCCTTCGTTTTTACTTCAAAATCTCTTAGTTGAAGAGTGGAACATATCCGCCTCTCAACCATGGCAGATGTTTTCTTGCAAATTAAATTATTTTATTTCAGCATGAATGGTTTCGCACGATTTGTTTTCACGACGTTAATATCATTAATATCCGTCACGAGTTAGGCCTTGATAGACCTGTTTCAACCTAGTCTAATAGTCTCTTTCAAGACCTTCCAAATCATCTTCTCCCATTTCGTCTAAAATTGAACATTATATTTGGCATCATGTTGTTGTTCGTTCGTGTAACATATTGTAGCCAATTCGATTTATATCTTCTTAGCTTCGGTGCAGTTGGTTCTAATTCCCAATCTTCCAAAAATTTTTCATTCCTTTTGTAGTCCAATATGTGTATATGAAAGCTTCATTGGAAATGTGGGTCTGTCTCTCGATTCATTACTATGTTTCGTCTCTAAATATTCTTAACGTAGTGTGATTAAATTTGGCATCTACACTGAAAAGTGAGAGTTAAATGTCATCATGGTTCGTGTAAATCTAAAATGACCCCAACTTTGCAAGAAGTAAACTACATGCGGGCGGACGGCCATGGGCGACAGAAAGAGGGTTTAAAGCACCTTCTGTACATAATGGATTATCTTAAGTTCTGTGCTATACTGTGACGGTAGGAACCTTTCAAAATCTTATGCTGCATCTGAGGAGTCCCGAAGGATATCGGAACATGATATCTGCAGTTTCTTTAATTACGAGGGTACAAAATTCGAAGAGATCCTTAGTGCCAAAAATTTTTTTAAGACAAAAATTAGGTAAACCTGTCATTTTGTGAGGTGGCACTGAACACTGTTTTAACTTTTAGAATATAAGGATACACAACCAAACTCTCATCTCTATCGTATGCCTGTAGGCTCACAGTACATTCAGTTTGACTCTTGTAAGCTAATACTGGTGTCCCAGAATCTGATGTCCCGCACTGTAAATCTAAGGACATGCTGACGTTAAATATGGACACTTGTTTTCAACGGGGTGGCTATAAAGATTAATTTCCTGGGTGTGACGTCGTATAGTATAGTTTGGTAAAGATTTACCTAAATTTCGTAGGAACAGACTGCCTCTATCTTTAGGGTCGTGCACGAAGTGAAGCATTTCAAAGCAAAACGCCCTTCGCGCTTTGATTTGTGTCGATTTCTCCTCTACACTGAAAATTGAAGTATTATATCTCTCCTAAACATCAATAATATTTTCAGACCATAAACCATGTATGTCAGAAAACAATTTTTACTAAGATTTGTTTTCATAAATATTTTGGTCTGCTAATCAAAGACTGGATTTCGTTATTTGTGATGCCCGATCATCTCCAGTGGGAGAAGCTGATTTTACTGTTCCCTTCACGCGTCTCTAGAGAAATCCCACTGTCCTACCCCTTTTCCACTTTAATTACACCTTGAAGCTACGAAGTCAGATGAAGCAACTATTGGAGGGGGGCTGACTGCCCTGTTTTTGTCCCTCAACAGATAGGGGTACTCAAACATCTGTGACATCCTATCGCAATTACACATGCCGGAACTGAGGCCTAGTAACAGGGCAGATCTGGGCGTCATTAGTAGTCTCTGCGGCAGCAATGTGTGGGTTATTTTGGCGGAGGGTTGGGCGGTTTTGTGAACGAATACTTCCAGATATAAGTGGTATTGACAGAGATCATACTTCTGAGGCACTTTATTTTTAAATAATGTTAATTACTTTTACAATAATTTCCGTTTAGTGACAAAAATTTAGGCATCTTATTTTGTTATTCCTCATAAAATAATGTTGTCCTTTATTTGACAATCTTTACAACAAGATTTTCACTTCGATGTTTAACGATTTCTGTCATTGTGTCACTTTAAATAAGGTGAGTTTTGAAGTTCTTGTTATAATGAAGCACAACAACTTTCTTAGATGCGATGCCCTGTAGTCTGACGCGGACAGACATATTCAAACGAACCTCCTTCCATCTTCATTATAAGGGAAATTTTGTAAAGATAGTAACAATAGCTTCCTACGACATGTTATTGCCTGTCCTCCAGGCTACACCGCTTCACGTAACGGAAGTACTAATTCCTTTGTAAATGTATATAAATGCACCATCTCGTACAAAACACAACAACATTATTTGTTACTTCTTGTACCCACACACTGAAAAACACTTTAAGTAATGTCTAGATTTTAAAATTTATATGCATTACTTGTGTGCTTGAGAAATGAACTCTTATGTGTTATTAACCCAGTAATAACTCAGAAGAGCGCAGTTCTTATCTACTTCGTGGCGAAAGCCTGAAATTAAGCATAGTTGTGTGCTTTTCTGGTAAGACTATGGGCCGGGCGGTCCAGGGTTAGAAAGCCGGTAGAGACAACAACATTTCCAGTTTTACAAAACTTGCAGACCTAATCTGGGGCCCACCCAACTTCATATACAATTGGCACTGCAGTATTATCCCCAAGGTAAAGCTCCCGGAGCATAAAGCTGACCGCTATCCAACATCCAGTGCAGAATTTAAGAATGAGCTGATCTATACTTTCTTCCCTAAATTTACCTTGGTGGCCGGGATAGCTCACACGTTATAGCGACTTGCTACGGGCCGTATGGTACGGGGTTCGAAACACAGTAAGATCAAGATTTTTCTAACTTGTCCAGACCGACCCAGAAGCCGACCCAGCCACCTGTACAATGGTTATCGTGTCTCTTACCCTGGGATAGAGCGGTCAAGGCCGGTAGCTGGCCATCCGCCCCATCAAGCGCCGATAATATAAAAAATGATAGAGGTATATCTCTACCTCCTCCCTTCGTCCGAGCGCTTTGTTTCATGTTATATTTTGAACTTTATCCTTACTTTTCCCTAGTAAACGTCTGAAACAGAGAAGAGCTTTTAGGCTGCTGGAGATGTTTGTAGCCGTCTCTACAGATCGGGCCATGTGAAGCATAAACTGTTGGCGTTGTTTATCCTTTACGTCGAAATCCAGGAGATTTCTGCTTGAGTCCGAATGGCACATTCATTGACGCGAAAGGATTTCCATTCTGAAGCACCGCCTTATCACCCATGCATCAGCTTTGCTAGCATGCTCCCTTTAACTTCGTAAAAGCTTTAGGTAAGATGGGGAGAGAGAATAAAGTTCACAGGGTATTGGAAACACGAGTAAACTAATACCGGGACAAAAAAATGAAAGAAGCAATAGCCATGTAAGATGCTCTCTTGTCAAGACGCTTAGAGAAAGCTTGATTCAGTCGCCTTGAGTGTTTCGCGCTTTGAGCTAATCCGCATTCTGAATCTACTATGACATGTACAGAATGGAAGCATTTCGAAAAGGAAACGTGGTTCTAAAATGTTGAGAGAAATAACACCTTGAATAAGGCAGAGAAAATTGCATTATTTTCTTCAGTTCTAACAATGCCAAATCATCTACTCAAAGGCTGCTGGGGAGTGTTCGTCGGTGGTAAAGGGGCCGGAGCGTGAAGGTGACCAGCCCAGTCCAGTGTCAAGGTTAAAAATGAGTGAAGTTACACAGCCACTTTTCCACTGATTTTCATGTTATGCAAGCGAACAACTTTACGTTTACTTTCTCCTTTACGTTCTAAAGGTCTTATTTCGGTTATTTAAAATTAAATTCACATAATTGGCCATAATTTTAAATGCAAGTATTTGGGTATCTTTCATTTTCGAAAGAAAAACGACTTTTAAACAGAAATGAATCTGAAAAATTGATGTTCTGCTGCTACGTCTACTTCCCCTTTAGTGAGAGGTTCTTACGAAAGGTGACGGTTCCTGGGTGGTCGATGAGAAGAGCAGCTGAGCACATACAACAAAAACTGTTTTATCCGTAAATGGATTATCCGGAAATCTTGGTTACCTGGTAAATTAACAAAGGTAAAGCTCACCCTACAACAGACCATGAAGTGTCCAGAGAGGGAGCAGAGGTATAGTTCTACTCTTTCTTAACCTCGAGGCTAAATGGGAGTGGGTGTTCAATAATAGCGTACACGAATACTTTCTGCATTGACCTGTAGTGTACACTGGACGACCAAATTCCTGAACAGACAGGAAGATCTTTAAGCATTGGATTTTCCACTCTTTCTTTCCTTCTGTGAAACAATATTTCCTGAAGACAGTAAATTTATACGGTTACTTGATAATTGCACAGCAGACCTCGTCAATTTGGACTGTAGTCGGGAAATATTTCTGTTCTTTATTTTCCTCCAAATGTGACGCCCTTATACATCCTAGGGACCAAGGAGTCATACAAAATATGAGGTGTTATTATAGGCGAGATTTCCTTCTCAAACTTGTGAATCACAAAGGAACAGTAAAGGAATTTCAATGCCCTTACGCTATCAAAGATGCAGTTTTCAACGTTGCGTGTGAATGGATTTCAGTGGCGGCAAAAATCTGCACCGAGACTTGAGGAAAATGTGGCCAGCAATATTGATTTCTGAGGGTGCATCTGTCGAAAAAGACTTGGCGGGTTTTAAAGTTTGCAACAAAGACAAGTGTCATGAAATGGTGTCGATGCTTGAAAAACAGGATCCCTCCATGCTGAATTTGAAGAAAGTCAGGTAGATATGGTAGAATGGATCGATGCAGGTAAAGGGATTGTAGTGTCGAGTACCATAGCTGATGGAGACATAATTAATGGTGTCATGAACCCAGACGCTGACACTAAAACTCTTGAGAACGAACTTTCGGAGGAACGAATCGTAACAGAGAAACTTTCTTGGGCCAAAATGCCGACCCTTATTCTACACTTCTAAAGTATGTCAACAGCCGACCTTGTTACTCGGCACAGGAAATAATGTAGCTATACATTTAGCATTCCACTTTTCTGCAAAAACAGAAAAAATATACCAACTACGCTCATTTTCGCCAGGTGTTACAGTAACGGTGTAAGTCCCACACGGATCTCCAGTCCTAAACAGGAGTTCGGCAGTGTTGAAGCCGGGTGGCTTGTAAGTACAGGTATCCGTGGTGAAAGTAGCGGCGTCGGATGGTGACATGTGAAGTGCAGAAGAGAAATAAAGGACTAAGGTAACTGATTCTGATAATGAATAAAGCTTACGTTTGTTTTATATTGTTCAATTTGATCAATGTAGAATATATAGAGGGTAAAATTACTTAAGTGTCCAGTGAAGATGGCGTCACCAGAGTGTGTGTGTGTAATTCAGCGAAGAGAATACAGTGTCTTAAGAGGGTTAAATATTGGTGGTCTGTTTGTTTTTTACATTGTATATGCAACCTGTTCTGTAAGTAGTGATGAAATGGGAAATTAAAGTGCAGCAAGGAAAACAGGACAGGGTATCAAGTGACAAATTGGGTTACGTTCGTCTACGAAGGTGTTAGATACACTGAGATACAATCATGCATAACTTTCACATATCCGGAATACTGCGAGATCAGGCAACCCCTTTCCGCCAGAGATGCCGGATAAAACAGTTATTACTCTACTAGTTCATGCCTGAACAACATGTGACCCGCGAGGAAAGTATTTGCTGCTCTCAGTCATTTGAATTATTTCAATAATACAATTTGGAAATAACTGCTTTACTTTTAATTCAATCCCTCACTATTCGATAAATGTATACATAAGTGCTGTTCTCGGGCAAGTCCTTACGAATTGCATGGCTCACCTGTGGGTTGAATTTGACAAGCCCTCTACTACTTAATGGCCAAGTGTTGCGGGACTCTTTGAAGTACACGGAGGATATACCTGCTAACAGATAATGGACTTCAGGGCGTCTGACGAGCTGTACTGTAAAACTGAAGTAGATGATTCTTTACGCCATGACAGCCAATCGAAAAACATTACCTGAATCCACCTACTGACCATTATCTTCTGTGAACACAATATGAATTCATTCAACTTCTTCTTCTTCTTCTTCTTCTTCTTCTTCTTCTTCTTCTTCTTCTTCTTCTTCTTCTTCTTATTATTATTATTATTATTATTATTATTATTATTTGCCGTCAACCTTAAAATAGTTACTCTTCTACCGTAAAGGCAAAGGCAATGACTTCCTCTGAAACATTTGCCAGATTACATGGCGTCAGACCACAGGAACTTCAGTCCTTACAGTATATTATATATTCTTGAACTCTGACAAGTTTTAGAACTTGTACGATTTCGAATTACTCAATACAGATTACAAGATAATTTTCGTGCCTTTTGGAAGTGACACAGTGTGTTCTAATACAGTGCTTTTCAGCCCTCTTTCCCTCGTGAACCTACTTCACGAGCAAAACTTTTACGCCGGCCACAAGATACCGAAAATATTAGTAACGATGTTCTGTATAAGGTTAAGCAATCCCATTACAGGCCTGGACAGGCCCTGAGGATTCCAGGAGATTGAGGATCCCAGATTTCAAGACAATCGGCACATTAAGGTGGTAAGGTTGTCAGCCCTACACCCCGGCGGCCTTTACTCACCAGGAAATATTCCTGGTGTTCATTTCTGTTAGAGGCTGAATAACAATGGTCTGTACTTTCCTAATTTAACTTTGTAAGGAGTTCTGAAACAGGTTTCTTTTCATCTAAATACATTCAAAGTAATTTTGTAACGCAATTAATAGCTTCAAAATTAAATTATAAAAAATGGCAATTCCCAAATAGCTTTGCGTGCCACCGTTTAAAAGTACTGCTCTGTTAAATAGATGTCATTATTTCAGAGGAAATTTTTGTCTCCCTTGTGAAGTTACAATAAGCCACTTATTCCCAATGGCATATTAAGGCCCCGGTGTGGGGTCCCCGTAAGTCAGAGTGGCCCTTAGATGTGAAGAATATTAAAATTTGTTGTGAGTTTATTTGAACTGGATTTCATTCTTCTGACAGAAAGTATTCAGGCTCTCTGTAATGAGATCTGGCACTAACTTGTGTTGGTATTATTGAAATGACCCCTGACGGGTTTTCTGTGCAAGTATTTAATTCATTGTAACAGTCTGGCAGTTTTCATTCATTAGCGTAAGAGTGACGCACGCACGCACACACACACACACACAAATTACTCTCTATCCTCGGTTTCTAATATATCCGTTAGCAAACACAAGCGGGAATTCACACATATATTTTCTGAACTCGAGTGTATTTTTATTGCTTGGTTGAAAATATTAGTGGGATATGAGTAGGACATGTCCGTCCAGATACTCGTATTTTATGCCCAAATATACTCAATGTATTTCAATGTCGTTTGGCGTTAAGTACTTTAAGCTCTGTAGGAAGTTTCATTGAAGTCGAATGACTATATAGGGGACTGAAGATGGAATTATATTTATATTCGCAAAATCTCTTAATGCATAAAATATTCATAGAGGGCAAAAGAAACAGACCTTATTAAAGGTTCACACTTTGTACTCGTATGTCAAACGCTTTTCAATATAGTGCATACGTAATAACATAACGGGAAAACTTATTCTTAATATGCTGTAATAGGCCCTACCTGAGTTGTTCCAAACTTAACAGTAGCCCTTACATGTCTCCACTCTGAAGCCCAGGTGACTGTCTGTTCGTGCTTCTGGCTATCAATGTATTCGGATATTAACTTCCAGGTCATATGTCATAGCTGAGCATTTTTAAAGTTATTCGCCATGAAAAGTATGCCACCGGAGATTTCCCGAACTTGACAGTTTTGACTCCATTCTTTGAAGGGCACCACCCACTAAATAACTAACTAACTAAATATGTAACTAACCAACTAACTCCATGGAGCAGAGTCCTTCTTGAGAAGATAACCTGTTTTCAGCTAGTCAAGAAATTCCCCACATTTTATGGAATCGAAAGGTTCTTTACCGCATTCACAAGTGTCTGCCACCTGCCCCTATCCTGAGCCAGATCGATCCATTCCATACACCCAAATTCCACTTCCTGAAGATCCATCTTGATAGTATCCTTCCATCTATGCCTGGGTCTCCCAAGTGGTTTCTTTCCCTCAGGTTTCCCCACCAAAACCCTGTATATGTCTCTCCTCTCCCCATAGGTGCTCAATGCTCAGCCCATCTCATTCTTCTCTATTTCATCACCCGAACAATATTGGATGAGGAGTACAGATCATTAAGATCCTCATTATGCAGTTTTCTCCACTCTCTTGTTACCTCTTCCTTCTTACGCCCAAATATCCTCCTCGGCATTCTGTTCTCAAACACTCTCAGCTGACTTTCATTCCTCATTGTGAGCGACCAAGTTTCACACCCATACAAAATACAGGCAAGACTATAATTTTGTATATCTTAATCTTTACTGTTTTTTGCCACAAACTGAAGACCCACAGCTGTCTGATATTAAATCTTGCGAAGCATAAAATTTCGGAATAAGCTTAGCCTACGTGAACTGTAACAAGTCACAACCAGTGCCTTTAATAGTCATAAATTTCCAATTTTTCACAGGCTCCCAAATTTTTACACATATAACTCTATATGTTTTTTTACATATTCAATGTTGTTAAATTATTCTTTTTCATAAAGAAACAAGTGTTAAAAAGACCCGGTTTAGTTTTTTTTTTACTTGTTAAACCATGTTGCCTCTAGTTAATATTTAGATTCTTGAATTCCACATAAAACTACTTGCGTAGGATTCTTGTGCAGGATTAGGACAGGAAACATACGAGGGTTGAAACTTTAATAGTGGCAACTATTTATTTACAACTGATACAAAATAGATACATGTTTCGAAGTTTTACTGTCCTTCAATGTAGT
>JGI20166J26741_11543918_pt1 | contig 12224 bp, 5 predicted proteins | sample TergutCu122P5_FD_26741 | JGI IMG/M metagenome (IMG submission 26741) | reverse complement strand
GACGTTCTGGTGTCCTTAGATGTGTTAAGTGACATTTGTCCCAGATCAAAGGACAAGAAAACCAAATTCATCTGTAATGAGTGCAATAACTTTGTGAGCGAAGAGCGCAGCAAATGGTTGTGCAACCAAAGCCAGGAGTAAAAGTTAGACCTAGAGATAATGATACTATATGTAAAATAATCAGGAACTCACACATGAAGTGTTGTGGAATTTTTTACATTGGGGTCAAATTGACCACATGGTACTGTTAACGTAACTTTTTTCATGTTACCACAGCAGGGTTAAGACCAATTTTGTTTGTTTTTGGAGCGACAGCCCCCAGTGGGCCAGGGCCTCCTCAATCACGAGGTTTCTAGTTCACACAAAACAACGCGCCACAGTCAGTAGGACTCCTCTGGACGAGTGATCAGCTCGTCGCAGAGACCTGTACCTGACATCAAACAACATTCAAAACGGACAAACGTCCATGCCCCCGGTAGGATTCGAACCCAAAATCTCAGCAGGCCGGCAGTCGCAGACCTAAGCCTTAGACCGTGTGGCCACTGGGACCGACAATTAACACCACTTAGAGAAAAATAATCGTTCTGCTTACCAGTATACTCGTTCATCGTTCATTTCTGAACTGCAGAATGGGTAAAGCCTTGCGCCATTTGTTAGTCTCCATACGAGTTTTACATAGGCGAGAAGGTGTAGTATATATGTATGCATGTATGTAAGTTTGTATGTGTATGTATGTATGAATGCATGTATGTATGCATTTATGTATGTATATGTATGTGTGTATATATATGTTTGTATGTATGTATGCATGAATGTATGCATATGTGTGTATGTATGTGTGTATGTATGAATGCATGTATGTGTGCATGTATGTACGCATGTATGCATGTATGTATATGTATGTATGAATGCATGTATGTATGAATGAATGTATGAATGTATGTATGTATGTGTGAATGCCTGTATGCGTATGTATGTGTATGTATGTATATATGTGTGTGTAGTGTATATGTATGTATATGTATACATGTATTATGTATGTATGTATGCATGCGTGTATGTATGCATGTGTGAATGTATATGCAAGTACGTATGTATGTATGTGTATGTATGTATTTTTGTATGTATGTATATGTATGTTTGTGTGTATGTATGAGTGCATGCATGTATGTATGTATTATCTACATGTGTATATACACATACACACAACAACGCTGTGTATTAATTATACTTCTTTACGGTTACTCAGGACAATTATAAAGAAGTGTTAAATATACAAAGTTATTGATTAGTACATTTTTGAACTTAAGTTACTTTAAAATATATCTTGTAGGTCTTAGTTGTGGTTTTTTTGTGAAGGCCAGATCATTTTATTTTTTGGCACATAATGTAATATTTAAGCAACACGAAATGGGCATTCCATCTGGACATTCCTGAACAGCTTGTGCGCAGGGAGTGACACAGACTGACTACAGTACAGCTACTGTATTCAGGCAGGTCAGGGAGAGAGAGGTGAGAAGTCAGCTTAACACCGTCCAAAGAATGTGTTGCCAGAGACGCAATTTTTCTGCGAACTTCAGTCACTTGTATCTCTCCTGTGTAATTACATTTAACCTTTAGGGTCTGCAATAAATCTGTATATCTGTAATACTATTATTAAAACATTAAGTTACTACCTCATGGGAAACACACTAATTTATTTTTTTTTTATTTTGTTCAATGACCAACCAATGCAAATTAATTGACAAATTATTATTATTTTTATTATTATACCTTTCCATTTTTTGTCCATTAATTGTGCATTGGTTGGCCATTGTACAAAACAAAAAGATGCACGGTACAGGTGTTAAAATAAAAAACACTACTTTATTATTACAAAACCCGATCGATTAAGACTGCGGAAGTAAATCAGCACTTTGGTTTTGAGAAAAAAAATAGCAGTAATCAATGTGAGCAGGCATCAGTTTTATTGAATATTAAAGTATAATTCTGTGATATCCGAGTTATCTTCTGAGATGTGACGCCGTGTAATTTGGTAGGTAAGTAGTTATGTCTTCCAGCGTTTGTGAGAAGCGTACCGCCTCATTATTGAGGGTAGACTTTTCTACTTTGGGGATGAAACCTCAAAGTCCTCTGAAATAATGGTAAGAACCTACCAAAAAACACGACGTGAAATCCGTGTGCCAGCTTACTGCACGTCCGCCACGTAATTTTGAATACTAAAGCTTACTTTTTAATTATTAAAAAAGCAGTAAACAAGTAAAATTGTGTCTTAGAAGAGCCAAAATGAACTGCTTACGTGTCTAGTGACACAAAGTAGTACACTTCAGCTTACCATTGTTGAGGATCAGAGTAGTTCAGGCGTGGATGGGCGTGCATGTCGACATTTAAATAATGTCGACCATTTTGTGTCGATTTTCTTACAGATATTTTGGTAAAATATGCCCTCAAGTCGTTAGTTTAATTCCAAAGTAAGTCATTAATACCTTCATTATTAAAGTAATGTTATGTTGTCCTACACATTTTGTAGTATTTGTGCTTTAGACACTGAATAAACTACCAAATTCAACCAATTTAATGTTTCTTCGTCTATTCTACGTTCATTCACATTACTTCACTTGAAAGTTGTGGAGTCAGCATTATCAGAGAGAATAGCTGGGACTCTGATTAAGCCGTCACATTCTTGCTGCATGTAGGTGAAACGTCACTTGCCATTTTGAACTGCATGAGGATCACAAGATACGTGGCCACGGCGCCCATCATGGAGACCAACAGAGACAAATCGAGGCTGATGAATCCGAATACCGTGAATTTGAACTTGCGTAGAGCGACGTGATGTGAGAAGCGTTCCAGTTCTGACATAGTTGCCGGATCAGTATGAAATGCAAGCAGTAGTTTGCGAAGCACAGTGGAGGTGTACGCCATATTGTTGTTGGCCAAATGACAAGGTACTGTGATGAAAAACAGCTTAACTATATGCAGAAAAGACCATATCATAACACACAATGCGATATTTGAGGCACCGATTCCATTGTTGCCTGCACCAATGTAACCATAAAAGATACATAGCCCGAAATATGACCAGATTGTTGTACCAACAAATGTACTGAGTAAACTGAACAGAATCTGCACCTCATACGTGGACTTAACCAAGAGCACTGCGTCGTGCAACGTATCATGAATGCTATTAAACTTCAAAACATCTTCCTGTGTTAACTGTGGTTTAAATTCCTTGACATTGACACTACATGCTCTTTTCAAGGAAGGCAAGTAGAATCCTTCCATCGAATTATCAACTTCATACATATCCGATAGAATAGAGAGCTGTGCATTTAGAAGTGAGAATCTATCATTCAACAAAATAACCACATTCACGAACTGAATTACAAAGATCCAATCTATTAAAGTATCTACATATAGGTGACTGTAAAACAAAAGCTTGAAACCATGAACTGACCCCCACGTAATATAGTCGTAAGTAAATTTAAATCCAAGAATTAAGAACATCACAAATAACTGGACAGTCAGGCTAATTTTTGCTTTCTTGTAATATTTCCTGGAGTTTTTTAAAATAATGAAATCTATTTTAACTATCATATACATTACTCTCGCAAGAGTATTTCTGTTCGTCATTACACTTAAAGCTAACGATACTAGAGAATTGATGCTTGCAGTATGTATTAACATATCAGAAACAACGTCGGATTCAGCCAGATGTGTGAACACGAAATTCTTCTTCAAAATAATGGAAGACAAAATGAAACATAAATATAAGACAACTACGAAGAAGTTGTACAGGAGTGCATATGAACTGATCTCAACTTGTTCCCATTTTCTGCCTTCCGGTAGTGTTTTCTTCACATACGCAAATGGTGCCAGGCCCAGAGCCCTGGAGACATACACAAGAGGTCGGATAGCCAAGAAGAAGTCGTCGGAAATGTTCCTTTTCATCCTGCTCAAAAAAGAAATTTGTTTCAATGTTCTGAAATAATATTAAAATTAATCAAATCTGAGCTACCTTAGTTTTACAAATCAAATTTTTCCATTCAGATACCGAACTCGAGCTAATGAGTTATGCGTAGAGTCGAGACAGAAAACAATATGAAAGTTTTAGAATGTGATAAGAGAATTAACATAAAATGACCTATCTGTTTGCCTTATTAACACAGAAATTGACGAATATTTGATGCCAGGTGTTGAACCTCAAATCATGACTTCCAGCCGACCGCGTTTAACCAAATTTCTCCTTTCAATTAAATTTGCATCATTTTTCTTCATTTTTCTAAATGACTGTGTAATAACCAAAGCTACTCTTTGCTCAGTCCTACTCATATTACAAAACTCGGCGAATTTGGTGCATTTATGGCTGATATCTTTAAAACATTTATGTGCTTCTATCTTATATTTTATAAATCTTCATCTAATTGCCGTCATTGGGTTCATTTATATGTAACTTACTCCTTCGAAAATTCTGACTCCTTCCTCATCTCTGCTGTCAGCGTGTTGTCTTCTTTAAGACGTTCTATTGCACTGAAAAACTCAAGACCCACCGACAGGCAATTATAATAACGCATCAAAGTGTGTATTGTGTTATATCATTGGTCTTAAGTTTACTTCTCGACACTTATTACTTTAATGGAAACTGCTGTTTCTCTAAACCTATAGTCTGTCTATAAGAACTCTTCTTTGTGATAATTTGTTTTGTTAGCTATTATGTAGCTAGCCCTTTTAAAATATTACACCGGTATTGTATAAATGAAGTTAAGTGCCTTGCGGACTGTAACATTCATTTGAAAATTGAAGTTCCGATATTTATCATTCCTTTCGAATTAGCACGCTGACACTCAAGCCACTGACGGTTTCGTCAGCAGGTAGGACCTAATCAACATGGACAGCGCAAATATTGTAGAACAAGGAAAGACATTGATTTAAAGATACAAAGACAAAATGAGGAAAAGAGTGAAATTAAAAGAAATGTTGGTATAAAATGTCAGTTGAAAAATAATCTTGCTTACAGAAAATCTTATTTAAACCTGGCCTCATAAGATTAGAACGCCGTAAGTTCTGGTAACAGAGACAGGCGTGCATATAACTATTTGCAGTGGACACAGAGATGCCAGCAGTGTTGGAGAAATGATATGGAAGGAATACGGAATGCAATCCGTGTTGGACGTTCCGTTTCCGAACTCAGGGTCGACGACATTTACACGACGTGAATGATTGTCAGACAACAGGAAGGTCATAGGATGAGACATTGAAGGTCTAACCTCACAGAATGTAAGATTTTGGCGACGGTAGTGGTGGTGGTATTTGAGTTTTTCGCGGTGGTGAAAATTCGTATTCTGATCCGATAAATTGTTGCAAGCTTTCAAAGCGAAATACTGCCTAATTCGTCAGAGACCAATTAATCTTAACGGAGGTGGTTGTGTGTTCCTTAGAAATGTTTGTGACCACCTACCAGAATACACGATGTCATATCCCTGTAAACCAGGGTATGAATTCGACATTACCCTTAGCTGCAGCAGGTCAGATATTTAGTTGTGAAACGCTAATAAGATGAAGACTTTCATGACAACGGCCACATTTAAAGCATGCAAAACCGAAAAGCCTATCACCATTTAAACCACCACCTCCGTCTAAAACTGAAAAAGGAAAACTGTATGATGCATCGACGATCTATGACCGCTGACCAGTAACTTAAATCCTGAAACGTGTAGCTTTTAATTCTGCGACCTTCGGGCTTATAAAATGTATCCTGTACAACGGGCCGGTTGAAGACATTTATTTGTCCAATGCAGAAACAAAATTTGAGGACCTAGCTACACGTCGTTGCAAACTAAGGGTGCAGATTCAACACAAAATTTCAATGAAAATTGTGATGAAAAGACATACAACTAACCTTTTTGGAACTCTCCGAACGGTTGGGCCCACAGAACGCCGCAGAGATTACCATAGGTAAAAACCGGCCCTGTCTGTAGCTGTAAACTGCAATGTTTTCCCGATAACATACAACGACTAACTTTCAAATCTTCAAAATCCAATACTCTAAAGTGGATTTTGTTCCTTATAGCATTCAATGTGAAAAACGTAAGCCTCTTACCGCAACCTGCAAAATATTGTTTACCTTTTTTTTAACCATGCATTGTGAAATAAATGTGTAATAAATATTAAGAAAATGCACAGTTTTTACATCAATGTTTTAATTTAATTATAGTGTCTTCGACATGTTTCTAACATCTAAGTGTTCATCCTCAGGAAGAATTGTACATGCAAATTTGATGTGATTTTGAACGTGCATCGTCGTTAATATGTGGAAATAAAATGCCAACTAGATGCAACGGAGTTTTTTTTTGCAGATCTTACTGCGTGCTCAACATGTTTCGGGCATCACTATGCCCATCATCAGGAGCTCAAGAGTATTATACAGTGGTTGCTGCCTGTGGTATCTCTTGCTGTGGTTTTTTCAAGTAGCTGGTCTGGTGTGGACTTGAGGGTTATGCGTCCGGTTTGCAGGATGCTGTATAATACTCTTGAGCTCCTGATGATGGGCATAGTGATGCCCGAAACATGTTGCAAGCAGTAAGATCTGCAATAAAAACCTCTGTTGCATCTAGTTGGCATTTTATTTCCACATATTGTACATGCAGTTTTATACTATAACTTTCATGCGTTAATATAAGCAGTCTGATCGATGTCAGGATGTGCTGGATACTGATATATTTGTTTTGCCTGTTGGGGATTAGCAAACTTCCCGTTTTTTTAACCATGCGTTGTACCAAGCTGTACCGTGTAATCTGTAGGCTTTACAGAGTAGGCGAAGGGCACCAGTTTGCGGAATGTATTACTCTTTTATAAGTGTGAATTTTTGTAGGGAGATGGGTTTGTCAATAAGTGACGAAAACAGTAAAGTGAGAAACCTGCTTTCTTTCACAAGAGGCATCATCAATGTGGCCCAGACAGCTTGCAAAATTTGTTGTAGTTTTTATCAGCGTAAAATTTTAAATTCTTCTTTTGATAATTGCGACTCAAGTAGATTAAGAGTAAAAATTTAATTTTGGAATGTACTCAGAACAGTAAATAAGTGGCAGACGTGCCTAAAACCCAAACAGACGAATGTAAATCCATTACACACTTCCCTTATTTTGGACTTTGTCCGTCGTCAGAATAGAAGAAACACGACCTTGCAAAGCCGGGTTGAATTAGATGTCTGAAAGTTAAAATACAGGATTAAATCAGATTTTTGTGAGTTCAATACAAAGCTTGGTTTTTGTGCTAATATTATGCTGTAAAATCACCCAGGCAAATATGATAAATTTTAGTTAGGCCTACAAATGTTCAGAAGTAATCTCCTGCCTAATTACTGAGTGTATTTTTAATTACAATGAAGAAGGAATTTCATGTTACGTCGAATTTTGAAACAATCTACCAAACCACAGGATGTGCAATCCCATTAGTAGCTTATAGCATATCTGACACATAATACTTTCTTCAGAACTTTATTTGATAGATATTTAAAGAAAATTGAATAAATACAATTGTGTGAACTGAAAGAAAGAAAAAAAAGGGCACACTTTAACGGTTATTTTAATAGTGACATAACATTCCAATAGCTTATAAGTGATATAATGCATTACATTAACACCCACTTATTTGTGATATAGACAGTGACTGCAGTAACAGATTCAAAACATCAGATATATCTTAGATTGATCTATGCAACAAGTCACTCGAAAGTTGTGGCATCATCATTATCAGAAAGATAGGATGGGACAGTGATTAGTCTGTCCCATTTTATGCCGCATGCAGTTGAAATTTTAATTGGTATTTACTTTGAACTGCATGAGGATCACAAGATACGTGGCCACGGCGCCCATCATGGAGACCAACAGAGACAAATCAAGGCTGAGGAATCCAAATACCGTGAATTTGAACTTGCGTAGAGCGACGTGATGTGAGAAGCGTTCCAGTTCTGACATAGTTGCCGGATCAGTATGAAATGCAAGCAGTAGTTTACGTAGAACCGTGGAGGTGTGGGCAATATCGTTGTTGGCAGAGTGGCAAGATATTATGATACACAACAGCCTAGCGATATGCAAGGAACACCATAACGTATGACATAATAACAGTCTGGAGACACTAATGCGTTTATTGTCTCCTCCACTGTAACCATATATACCACACAGAAAGAAGTATGATCGGATTGTGATACCAACAAAGGTACTGAGCAAGCTGAACAGTATCTGCACCTCATACGTAGACTTAACCAAGAGCACTGCATCCACAAATATATCATGAGTGTCATTAAGGGCCAAAACTTCTTTTCTTGTTAATTGTGACTTCATTTCCTTGACGTTTCTTGTTTTTCTTCTTTGGTAGAGAGGCAAGTGGAATCCTTGCATCGCATTTTCAGTTTCAAAGATACCCGATGAATTAGAGAGACGTGTATTTAGAAGAGAGAATCGATTTTTCAACAAAATAACTACATCCATGAACTGAATTACAACGATCCACTCTATTAAACTATCTACATAAATATGATAGTAAGCAAAAATCTTTAGACCATGAACTAAACTCCAAGTAATGGTGTCGTAAGTAAGGGTAAATCCAAGGAAGATGCATAACACAAGTAACTGGGTAATTAGGCGAGTATTTGCTGTACTGTAATAGTCCCTGGAACATGGTAAAATAATTCTATCTATTTCTGATACCAGAAGAATGATTCTGACAATCGCATTTCTGTTTTTCGTTACACTTAAAACTATCGAAACCAGTGAAGTGATGCTTGTAGTATGCAGCAGAACTTCAGTAACAGTATCGGTGTCAGGGAATTTGGAGAAAAAGTACATGAACTTGAACGTAATGGAAACCGCAAACAAACATAAATGTAATACAACCACGAAGATACTGTAAGCGAGTGCAGGTGAACTCTGCACAAGTTGAACCGATATTCTTCCTCCAGGTAGCTTTTCTCTCACGTAACCCAATGGTGCCAGGCCGAGAAACCTGGAGAAATGTAGAAGAGGTCGGATAGCCATGTAGAAATCATTGGAAATGTTCCTGTTCATTTTGTCGAACAAGGAATCGTACAACACTGCTGCAAGTTTCGGTACGATGTACAGCACTGGAATGGCAGTAGTGCACCCATTGACAACTACTGTTCCTTCTCTTTCGTTTTCTGTTTGCAATGCCGTGGGTACCTTGAAGATTCCCCATTTGTATATTAATGTTTTTTTTAAGTGACGTACATTTCAATTATCATAATAGGCTTATTACAATAAGAGGTAGAGGATGTTGTTTACATCGCTTTTGTGTTTGTGTAGTTTGAGTGCTTGGAAATTATAAGCATATTAACAAACATTTCTCCTTGGACCATTAAAACTAATTTGACATGTCTACTTTGTGAATGAAGTTAATATTCAGAGTTTCTCATAAAGACGACCCAAGAGTGCGCAATGCGGAAACAGCAGCAGTGTGAAATATTTCAAATTTAAATGTGACGGTTTTTGAATGCTTCATTTCTGCTTATTCTATCCACATATTTCACTTTTCTTTCATTTTCTTTCCTTGTACCTGTCTTATTCTATAACACAATGACTTGTTTGCGTCTTGTCACATCCTTAATGCAAAATTACGTCTACTCCATATGTGCATCTTATGTGTTGGACGATTGTGTGAACAGGCGATGAAATGTAACAAATGTTTCGATTACGTTCGATTACAACGGGACAAAATTTAATGTATGCGCGGTGCGGAACGTGGTACAGATTTCGGGGTTCCCTTCAACTACAAACACCTTTAAAATCTTCAAAATAAATACATTTGTAGCTCTCACAATAACCTGTGAGATATGAGCAGTAAACTATTTATGACTTCCTGACATAAAACCAGTACCCTAAAAACGGGTTGGGTTGTAAGATATTTCTTCGTTCAGCGCTATAGGAAATTTTGGAGCTCTAATTCCTGGTCCTCAACTGACAATTCACATACTGTCTACTCCTTTTATTGCATTGAGGAATTTCTAATGTTCCAGAATGTCTCACAATAGAATTATGAACTACGCGATGAAATTTCTGCAACATTTCATTATTGTATGCAAAATACTTACAATACCTCGTTTTAAAAATTCTGATTTTTTGTAGTATTTTGTTTATTTGTATGATTTATTCCATATCCTATAACTTTCACTACATTTTAAGTCTGTGGAATGCATCATGTATATGTGCATGTATTATATACTTATGTATGTGTGTGTAAGTATGGGTATATGTATATACGATTATTTGTATACATGTAGATAATGAAATTATGAAGATAGCCAATACACCCACGTGTTACGGATCTTCTAGTTTGGTGGGAACCTATGTAGCTCTAGAGACTGCGATGCGCTTTATGTCCTGACCTAAACTGTAATCTGTATCCGGTTACTTGTAACCTACAAATTGTAAATTTTTAAAATTCATACTTCTAAAATATATCGTGTTGCTTCTGAATATAACAACATGACCTGTAACATGTGTCCTGTTTTCTGTTATCTTGTGAAAGATTGGTGACTGTTTTGGGTGGATCTCTATTTTGGTGAGTTGCAATGTTTTCTTAAATATGTGCTGTCGCTGCCTGAAGAAATTGTCAAACTGAAAGGATTTCCTGTCATTTGTAATCTGTAACATGTTTCATGGAACTTGTAAACTGCTACGGTATATCTTTAACTCTGTAAAATTCGCAATGAAGACGAGGAGCATGTGTTTGCGGAATATTACTACATAAAAATCTGACTTTTTTTTGTATGAAGATGGTTCTGCCACCATCTGATGTATTTGGTAAGCCATTAACCCAGCCTTGTGGCACGAGGCGCCTTCGTTTTATTCTGAAACGTATATAAAGTTTTTGTTGCGGTTCCTCTAACTTGCAAATTGTAATCATTGTCAATGTGAGGCTATTTACAAGAAGAACAAAATGTTGACTGCGATATTGACGTTATTATTTACAGTGAACAACTGGCAGATATATATAAGATGAAAATAGAAGATATACGTCAAAAATAAAGAAAGAAGTGACAATTATTGTTTGGGCCTACAAAAATTTAGAAGGAGATTATTGTCTCTTCATTTAGGGTCGAATTACCGACCGGAAGGAGGAATCCTGAAGATTATTTAAACTTTTGTCCCAATATACCCAATAACAGGAAGTGAAGTACTCTTGCCAGCTGACGGCACGTCTGACATGTAATACTTCATTCTGAAACCGATTTGATATATATTTAAAGCGAATTGAATAAATACAAATGTGTGTCGTGAAGGAGAAGCCAAAGAGAATTGCCTGTATCAGGAGTGACACAAATTTCATTTCTCTAGTGCACATGAGCGCATCATTGTTAAGGATTAGAGTAATTCATGCGTGGCTGGACGCAAATATTGTACACGAAAATTTAAAGAATATCGAACAACTTGCATCAGAGTTCTTTAGTCAATACATGCATTATCTATATGGATAGTTTGGTACACTGTGCGATATAATCTTTAGTGGAATTGCAATATAATATTTAAATACCATGATTAGTAAAGTAAAGTTATTTTGACGTACATATTTATTAATATTATGATTTATATATTGCACGAAATGCTACATTTAACAAATTAGATACGCTTTATTCTGTTCTACGTTCATACTTGCAAATTCACTCGATAGTTCAGACAGATAAGCTGTCACAATTTTTGTACATGCAGGTGAAACGTTACTTGCCATTTGGAACTGCATGAGGATCACAAGATACGTGACCACGGCGCCCATCATGAAGACCAACAGAGACAAATCGATGCTGAGGAATCCGAATACCGTGAATTTGAACTTACGTAGAGCGACGTGATGTGAGAAGCGTTCCAGTTCTGACATATTTGCCGGATCAGTATGAAATGCTAGCAGTATTTTACGAAGTACATTGGAGGTGTGTGCCACTTTATTGTTGGCAGAGTGGCAAGAAACTGTGATGCACAGCAGCTTTGCCATATGCAGTAAAGACTGTATTATTGAAACCAGTACGGCCCTTGTGTTACCGACAGCTGCGTTTTTTGAACCATAGTAACCGTATAAGTAACATAGCCCGAAATATGACCAGATGGTTATACCGACAAAAGCGCTAAGTAGACACAGAAATATTTGCACTTCATAAGTAGACTTAACTAAAAGCACTGTGTCGCACAAGATATCGTGAATGTTATTAAAGGTTA
>JGI20166J26741_11543807_pt1 | contig 12225 bp, 4 predicted proteins | sample TergutCu122P5_FD_26741 | JGI IMG/M metagenome (IMG submission 26741) | reverse complement strand
TTGTTTCTTGTTGTGGTAAAATGTTAAAGAAAAGTTGCATTTTAAATTTTATTATTGATGCAAAATTCAATATATAAAATAAAATATTTGTTATTTCTGTATTGGGACTGGGAGGCGTGGTGTTTGACTCTCTGGGGGGGGTAATACCCCCCCGAAAGAAACATTGCTTGAAATACGGGACGGAAATGTTTTCACTGCCTAGGGGCGCCAAATAACTTAATTCGCCCCTGGTTTGACTGCATTTTACCAATACTTGTGATCCTATCAACAAAAAGGGAATGCCTCACCTGAAAGTATGTGGTAGTTCAACATAATGTTAAAATTATTCCAGTACTGAGGAATTGAGAGGTACTGGAGAATCTACCTTGACTTTTGTTTTCAGTGACGTGCGGTAAAACAGTCGATGTGTTCTTGAGTATGTATGAACTGGTCTTAGGAGGTAAAGCTATTCCTGTTCAGGCCTGGACAGACCCTTAGGGCTCCAGGAGGTTGGGCTGTCAGAATTACTAGACAGTAGGCACTTGAAGGTGGCAAGGTTGTCAGCTGTACGCACCGGCCGCCTTCACCCCCCGCCTCCCCCAGGAGATACCCCTGGTATTCATTAGAGGCTGAGTCGACTCAGGGCCATATTGGGGGCCGGATGGATTGTCAATGAAAACTGATGACCCCTTCAGGAATAGAACCCGCGATTTTTCGGTTTCTAACGCAGTCTCAACCAACTGCGCCACCAATTTACCGTGTGCTGCTTTAAATTCTTGTCTCGTCGCGTACGTATCCAGGTAAAGTTTTTATACTAGGGAAAGCAAGGGTAAATTTCACCTAGAACAGGCCAGGAAGGCCCAGAAGTGGGGTAGAGGTATAGCTCTACTCTTTCTTTAACCTCGGCACTAGATGGGAATGGGTGGTCAACGCCACGCCCCGGTCGCTTTACCCACCGGGAAACACCCGGTACCCTTTGTACAGAAGGCTGGGTAGGCCCCAGAGCCGGTCTGGACAGGTGCGGAAAATCTCGCCCCTACCGGGATCGATCCCCGGACCGTCCAGCCCGTAGCGAGTCGCTGTACCGACTGAGCTATCCCATCATATATCAACTTAGGACTGTACATTTTCGTTACAGGCTGCTGATCTGTTAGTATTGTTACTGTCACTATATTCCCACGGGAAGGAGCGGACAGGCTAATTCGGCTTTTCAGATTGTGGAGGCTGTCCTTATTTATTTCGGTGCCCTGTACAAAATGCGTTCGGCGCTCCCCGCAAACCCTTTGTCTTACTTACTTAATATTCTCGCGTTATTTTTTAACTGGCGCGTAACAGTCTCAAGAAAGAGGTGTGTTTGTAAAAGTTTAATTGTAATGCTTGGAACAGGAAAAGCAATTGAGGCGGTGAAACAGATCTCTTATGAAATTCTTTAATTTCAGAGCAAGATTCGCAACATAAATCATCACGTTTCACCTTCGTTTCCGATGCCACTCACCGCCTCCCCCAAATTGTGGCGCCCTGTGCAGCTGCTGCTCTTCGTCAGCCTTATCCACAGCTCGAATTTCGAAAGTAGTTTTTCTGACTAAAAAGTAAATTTCCTTCAATTATTTACTGGCTCGCTGAACAGCTGTTTGTTAACTGCATCCACTCTGATCGGCAAAGTTTATGACGTAGAGTGCGAACGGTAAGTTAGGAAATAATGTCGAAGGAAACGGCTGTGGCCTAATTTAAGGAAATCTGCCCGGTGTACTGAGATACTTCGCACCATGTTCCCAGCTGACACCAGTAAAGCCACAGATTATCTTCCACTTCGGTTCCTTAGGCCTCCCTGGAGTCAATCTCGACAGCTGTTCCCCAACCATGATCCTGCAGAACATCGCTGGAGTTCCGCGAGAAATCGCGAAGTAAAATACAAATTTTGAAAGAAAAAAAAACACCACGTGACCCGCCTTCCATGCACTGAGGTTACTCGCGAATCCGTCAATGCGCGATGCGTGATGAATGATGGCGTGATACTGCCATGCAGGATTGTGGTTTCTTGATCCGTGCGTCACAGCGCCATTTTCATTACAACGTGTGTGTAACCGAATAATCCTAGACAAGCCTAGTCATAGTCAAGACTTGTGAATTAAGAAGCGGAGGAAGACAAAGGCCTTGTGTGTGGTAATTGGGTTTAAGGTTGTCACTTTATCAGTAAAGCTGCCCAGGGTTCGACTAACCCGCAACACGGTTCCGTGATTTGTTTCGTACCATGTTAACTTTCATGACCCAAATGGTACACAGCAGGATGCATTCTCACCAAATTAATGAAATGTTTGAAACAAAATTGCGCGAAAGGATTTATTTTCCATAGTTGAAAATGAAGTTGTTTACATCCACGGCTCCGCGTGCCACGCAACTGGAAGGCAAGCGTGACGTGGCTCGGATTAGTGCTAACGGATGCGTGATTACGTCATGATCAAGTGGTGTCTTTTTTTTTTTTTTTTACGAACTGCTATCACAAAGTAGGCCTACCCATCAGGCATATTTTGCGCGATCGAGGAATGACGCTTTCACGGATGTGGGGTGTCTTAAAAACCGAAACTTTAGAGCGAAGGTATCCGAACTGTGAAGTAAAGTACTGCGTTACTTCAAACCCAGTGTTTCCGATTTTCTTGACGATACAAAATGGCTGCTGAAACTAGCCTACTTCGCAAATATTTATCAACACGTAAGCACCTTGAATACTTGCATGTATCCACAAATAAAACAGTCTACCTTCCACACAAGAACCTACTGCATTATTTTACTAACAAATCTTCGCAACAACAATCCTAGGTGACATCGCCCCATTGTGTTTTATCAGACAAGTGTTTATTTTTACTTTCCAAACACAACTGCCGGTCCCAGTGGCCGCGCAGTCTAAGGCATAGTTCTGCGGCTGCTCGCCTGATGAGATTGTGGGTTCGAATCCCACCGGGGGCATTGATGTTTTTCTGCTAGTGTTGTGTCTTGTCAGGTAGAGGTCTCTGCGACTAGCTGATTACTCGTTCAGAGGAGTCCTACCGACTGTGGTGCGTCGTTGTGTGTGATCTAGAAACCTCGTGAATGAGGAGGCCCTGGCCCAATGGGGGGCTGTTGTGCAAAAAAAAAAATAGTTTAGCGGTAGCAATTGAATGGCGCTTTCCGCTCTCAGGTGTTTCTGGTCTGTAAACTTTTGCGTAGGTGGAGGATCTTCCCGATATGGGAATTTATTTTAGTGGGGTCTCCGTGGGGAAAATTGTTGGGAAACACTGATTTAGACGTGTGCTGATCTTCCTTACAGTCTTCCTCTTCGAATATATCCCAGGATAATGGCTATTCTAGTTAATTTTCATGACTTTCCTCAGTTTCTCTATACATGTAGTGGGTGGGTGTCTTGAAGCGGGCTGACTTCATCCGCATTCCTCCAATTCATCTTTCTCAGCCATTCTGCCATTCCTTATTATACAGCTTATGTCGCTGACAGAACTTCGTCATACAAATAAATAATCTTGTTTTCGTCTGTAATCCTATGAACCAAGGCATTTAGAGTTGTAAAGATGAAAGAGGCATACGAAACAGCGTGACAAAGGTTGAAACTATTGTCAAGACGTTTGAATAATAAATTGAGTTACGCCACCATGTACTTCACTTCAGATCTTAGCAATTCGTAATTTGATTAACATGTCCATATGCCATGCGTATTGGTCTGTGGTAGCGGGGGTGGGGGCGGTGAGCATACTGATTGGCGCAACGCAACTCAGAACCAACCTTATCGATTAGTGCAAGGGCTGACAGTGTGGCGGGGTGCGTCGCTCAGAGTGCATGCCATCTGATCGCCTGTGTGCTTTATACTCACGCCTCCTTTTTTAACAAAACTGTAGACTTTTTGTCTTCTGTGGCCTTTAGTGTGTCGAACAAATTTGCAGAATTTCTCATGATTGGTTCATTTTGGAACTTGTGTAGAACGTGTCCCTCAATGCCAGTTGATAAGGTAAGAACTCCGCAGTGCGTTGAAGCAAATACGTGATCCATACTACTCGATTTCTTTGACATGTCTGCCAGTGATATATTTTACTGCTGTGGGTGGATTGTCGTGTGCTACGGCCGTAAAATGAAATGTTTTAGACGACAATGTGCCGTTAGTATTCCCACTGTAATGTACGAACTTTCTAACAATTAGTGAAGGAAGACTGATGATTCTTGTGACGGGAAATAAGACGTGTGGTAATAATAATTCGAACAAACAGTTCGCGCAACTAATCAAGTCCTGTAAGACTTTCCTCCTAGCTTCTGCTAATAAAAATATCGCTGCCCAATTATTTTATGCTGCCCTATTGGACCCTTATTGCGAAAGCGTTACAGGCCATTGGTTTTAAACACAATAATTTGTCAGTTGTTCACACATGAAATTTCCTTAGATATGTTGTATAAACTGGTTGTGTTGTGTGTAAAGCGTATGTACCTACTGTTGCAGTGCTTCAACAACCACGTGTAACATAAAATTTGTGAACACGGGCTATTGATACGTTATTGGTAGATATACATAACAAATTACAGTAGAACTTAACGCCACGGTAGACTAGTAGCATTTATCTTTCCGATGTAGTAGTTCCTGGGTTTAAATATCGAAGCAAAAAACTGCTTTTCTGATAGCGGTTTCGTGTCAGTCCCAAGTTCTTCCTTCCAAATGCCGGGATAGTACCATAAATTAGGCGTAAACCTCAATAAACTTCATGGTTACACCGTGCATCAACAATATCCAACACTTCACTTTCCAACTAATGCACACAACGTTAAAAAACGTAGAGTTACTAAGACATTTCAAAATAAGGAAGCTGCTTCAACATGTTTCGGTTTACAAGGAAACCATCATCAGGGAGCCACAGCCAGTACTTAGCTGAAATTACACACTTGGTTCAAAGTGGGTACGTAGAGATCATACAAGACGTTGTCAGTGTTATGGCTGCATATTGTGACCTGTGAGGCGTGTGTGCACAGCACGTCTTGTATGATCTCTACGTGCCCACTTTGAACCAAGTGTGTAATTTCAGCTATGTACTGGCTGTGGCTCCCTGATGATGGTTTCCTTGTAAACCGAAACATGTTGGAGCAACTTCCTCACTTTGAAATGTTTCAATAACTCTACGTTTTTTAACGTTGTGTGCATTAGTTGGAAAGTGACGTGTTGGATAGGCGTAAACCATTTTATTCTTACGCTTTCCTATTATTCACTGGTATTATTGTCTGAGACGGTACAATCTAGAAATCGGAGGCGTTGTTAAACAACGAAGAGACTCCCATTTCTGTTGTAACTGCTAGTGGTTATGCTGTCCAAAGAATATGTATGACCTTATCCGTGCAAGTGTTTTAGATTTATAAATTATCTATCTAGAACGGTGGTGGTGTCATGTTCGGGATTCTTAATGCCATTTCTAATTCTGAATCATGCACTCTTATTCGAAGAGTTCCGTAATAGAAAGGTAAGTCGCCCATAACCACACATACTCACTGACCCAAAATATGGCTACCGGATATGGCGTGGTGTGAAGGAAGTGCTGCGGAATCAAAGAAACTTCACACCACAAAATGTGTTCGTAGTGGGTTCAATGCCATTGATATAAGCCATACTTAATATTTTGTGCGGTTTTTATAAAACCATAAGTTTCCTGAGGTAGCTGGTAGGAAAGTTTGTAGGTCAGTGTTTAATATTTTTAGCAGTGGTTCTAATGGTTTCCTGTGACGCATTCAACTCAGGACCTCTCTCAACGTGGATGATGGGAGAGCAGGGCGTGCGATTAAGCTACTACGTCTTTCCCCCTATTGTGTTATTCATTCCTGTGTTTGTTTCTTTAATTCCAATTTAGAATTTTAGAATGTATCTGTTAAGTACGAAGGGGTGCTGATAAGTCCTTAGCCCGACCAACTTCCCGATGTTGTAGGACGGAATCGATAGTGTTGTTAGAAAGAGGGTTCTGTTCATGTGCCGAATTGCAAGACTTTTCTTGTTACAGAGGCTGAAAGGAAGCATGTCAGGCGACGCGCGCGATTTCAAAAATACTGAGGCGCGAGCTGTCAAAGTTTTTTTTTTCTGAACGGCAAGGCGCCGAAGGAAATTCACGCCATTCTGACAGAAACATTAGGGGAACATGCACCATCGTGTGCCGCCGTCAAAAACTGGGTCGCCCACTTTAATCGTGGTGTATTTTCCACCTGTGATGAGCCTCGTCCTGGATAACCCAAAACAGTGACCACCCAGGAGATTATTGATCAAATTCACGAGCTAATCTTGGAAGACCGCCGGATTTCGACTAAATCAATAGCTGAGCAACTGGGCATCTCACGTGAGCAGGTTGGGTCCATCAATCTTGAAGATTTGGACATGCGGCACCTCTCCGCGAAGTGGGTCCCGAAATGCCTGATCGCGGATCAAAACCGGCAACGGTGCCAGTCGTCTGAGCAACACTTGGAATTTTTTCGGCGCGATCCAAGTGATTTCCTGTCGGTCGCGATTGGTGACCATGGAAGAAACCTGGTTATATCACTATAATCCGGAGACAAAGCAACAATCAATGGAGTGGCGGCATAGCGGCTCACCCCGCCCCAAAACATTCCGAGTGCAGAAATCTGCTGGGAAATTTCTTGTCTCGATTTTTTGGGATCAAGGCATCCTGCTCATTGATTATCGTCCAAAGGACCAAACTATCAACACGGAGTATTACTCATCTCTGCTGGTGCAATTGAAGGACATTTTGAAGAAAAAACGCCGGGGGGAGGTCACCGAGGGGGTCTTGTTCTTACACGACAATGCCCCAACTCACAGGGCACTTGCAACCCAGAAGAAACCGGTCTACCTGGGCTTCCAGTGTCCTGAACATCCACCCTTTTCTCCCCGTCGGACTACCACCTTTTCTCTGAACTGAAAAAAACGATTGAAAGTTCGCCATTTTTCGTCTGACGCGGAGGTCATTGCTGCCGCGGAGACCTGGTTGGACGGGCAAACGTTTTGATTTTTTTTTGAGTGGGTTGCAAAAGCTAGAACAACGGGCTAAGAACTGTATAGAGCTTCGTGGGATGTATGTTGAATATATCCCGAGTTTGGATGCTGTAGCTTGTTTCCTTCCTGGTCGGGCTAAGGACTTATCAGCACCCCTCGTATACACGGGACACACATATCATAACTTAAAACTTGCCCTCTGCAGGTACTAAGCGTTTCTTGGATTACCACAAAGAACGTATCATGTCTAAATCTCTATAAAGTAATATAAAAGCATTTGATTTGATACTGTATTGTCTTCGCAGCAGAAACTTGTTACTGAGGGACTTGTTTGCAGAATATAAGGTGCAGATGGCGAAAATTCTTGGGGGCCTTTAATGCCATCGAGGAATATCTGTGTACTGTGGAAATATCAAAAGGCCTACTTGAAGCCTAGACGGCATAGCGACTAGCTAGGGCTGGACGGTCGGGATTTCGAATACCGGCGGGAGCAAGAGAGTTCTATCTTCTCCAAAAATGAAGTCCAGACTGGTTCTGGGGACCCCCTAAACTTTTGTTTATTGGATACCGCTGTCCTTCCCCGTGGGTTAAGCGGGCGGTGTGTGATGGTGACCATTCACCTCCATCTAGTGCTGCAGTTAAAAATAAGCGGACCTGTACCTCTTCTCCCCCTGTATGCCTTTATGACGTGGACAGGGACAACTTTACTTACTTTACCTATTTCAATTAATGGTTACGGAATTACTCAGTTATTTTACAAAGCCAGAAACAGTGGCTTGATTCTTTACATTCATGTTACCGTGCGTCGTTACGGATTTCTTTTTAATAACCAACCAGTCGCACTAATTATTCAAATTTATTCTGTCATAAAACTCTACGTGTTTCGGGCAACTTCTTTGCCCATCATCAGGAGTTTTCTACTTTATATTCGGCATTGGTAATTTTCACGCAGGTTTTGATTACCGCTTCAGGATGGAACTGCTCTGCAGTTCCATCCTGACTCTGCTTGGAAGCGGTCATCAAAACCTGCATGAAACTTACCAATGCCGATTGTACAGTAGAAAAATCCTGGTGATGGGCAAAGAAGTTGCCCAAACATGTACAGTTTTATGACAACAAATTTGGATAATTAGTGCGTCTGGTTGGTTATTAAAAAGAAAAAAGTGACTTGAGTCATTGTGTCAAACTATTTAGAAGTGTGTTCTGTATGAAATATCTGGGTTTGGAGAAAGTGAACTTTTTCTTTTGCTGAATTGTCTATGGTGGAGACACTGCCTATCTATGAAACCTTGTGTTTTAAAACGTTCCTACATTTAAAGGACGCATGATGGACAAATTCCAAGAACGGCTGGGTTCCGATTGTAATAATACTATTGTCAGTAGTGTACGAAATTAACTACACGATTTGTCACTGCTTCAGTTGTGTTTTTCAGACATTCTGTCACTTCCTGCCCCTGCCATATGCTGGTAGTATAGAATTTGTTTTGAATGTTACAGTAGTCATTGTGATGGGTGGATGGGATCATTTTGCATGCGGGTCTGATTTACAGAATGAAATTATCATAATATAATCAGTCGAAGGAAGTCTTGGCTTGTCCGTTGGTTGGGATGGATATTTCTGGACATGAGAAGCATAAGACTCTAAGTCCAGTCTTATCATACTTGAAATAATGCATTGTTTTACTTGATCCAGGCGATGGCGCAGTTGGTTGAGACACTGCGCTACAAGCCGGAAGGTCGCGGGTTCGATTCCTGACGGGATCACTATAATTTTCCCTTACGTTATCCTTCCGGCCGCGCTATGGTCTTGGGGATCGACTCAGCCTCTAACAGATACGAGTACCAGGAATATTTCCTAGGAGGAAAGGCGGCTGGTGCGTAGGGCTGACAACCTTACCATCTTCATGTACCGATTATTTAGAAATTTGGGAGTCTTAACCTCCTGGAAGCATCTGGATCTGTAAGAGGCCTTCAGATGGATTGCTTTTAGCTTCCCATTAACCCTGTTAACAGCGAAGTGGTAACGGTTTTCATATTGTTTATGCTGTGCAATATAATATGCTTCATGTTGATACAAACCGAACATTTGCCCATACAAAATACTCGTACGTACAAAAAGTATACAATGTTCGCTGCTACACGTTTCGGCGTTCGAGCGCCACATTCCGGGACCAACACCTAAAACATGTTTGAGATCTGTGCTTTCCTGGGATATTACGTAGCGTAGAGTGGTGATTCCGTACGGACGCGTCGGGACAACCTATCGGTCCTTGGACATCCTGACTCTTGGAGATGGGACCGATATATTTTCCCTAAATGTCCTACGCAACGTCCAATGTACGTTGCGTAATATCGCAGAAGAAAGCAGATTCCATCTACATCGCGGCGGAAGCCTGAAATTACGCATAAAAATTGTTTAATTTAGAACATGATGAAGCCAATTTTCGTGTCGGTATGTAGAATGTTCTGTAGAATATCACGTATGTATTAATAAAAATATATTATAAATTAACCTTTTAAAGCTTACCTGCGTGATGCACCAACAGATTTAACATTCAACAACTGTATACTCTGTCTACACTGTACGTATTTATGTGTTTTGTGTTTATCTCAGAACAAACAGCGACTTTTGCCCCATATAACATAAATTGATTGGTTTTATAACCGAGATGAAAAGTGTTTACTGCGCGGTACGGACTGGGTCTTTAAATAAAGCAGCCTGCGCTTCGTCTTTAAAGGGTTCAGATTATGAATTATACTCGTATAGGCCTACTAAATGTTACCACGTAACAACTACACTGAGAATTTAATCACGTTTAATCAGCGGATGTATTCTATATTGTTATGTATGACCGTGAGGTTTCATTTAAAGACGCTGTCAGTTCCTAATATCACCTCCTGTCTGCGGCAGATAAACGAAGTGTGAATGTGGAAGTTTTGTGGGAAAGACTGACGGAAATCACGAAAGCGCCCGAAAACTTGTTACGCCTGAATGAAATCCCGAAATACATTTTCGTTGTCTTTTTTCAAGATTTATGTAAACTGGCTACAGGAGTAGCTTGTGCGAACTTTTGAAATGTCTTCAAATTTTTAGTAAATTTTACCGTTGTCAACATTTTGGTTAACAAATTGTGGGTAGGTTTCACCCTTTCATAGAGGTATAGCTCTACTCTATTTTTGACCTCGGTACTAGAAGGGGGTGAGGGGTTAGCGTCACGCCCCTGCCGCACCCCCTGGAAAGAACCGGTACCCATTTTACAGGAGGCTGGGTGGGCCTCAGGGCCGGTCTGGACAGGTGCGAAAAATCTCGCCCCCACCGGAATTCGATCCCCCGACCGTCCAGCCCGTAGGCAGTTGCTATACCGACTACACTACCCGGCCCGTGGTTAACAAATTGTAACCTGTTGAAATTTCAATTCGTCTGCACCGTATTGTGTGTATACTGAATGTATGTTTGCATATGAATGAGTCGGAATGAGAGCCTATGGTGTGTTCTGGTCCGACAAAGGTAGTTGTATATTTGATGTTTGAAGTGCTACTCATATGCAAATACTTTAGAAGTTGCCTAAGTGGTACTGTACTATATTTCTTTTGAAAAATGCTATATAGAATAATAAATTTTCAGTTTATGTGACTGAGCGTGCTTTTAACCCTTTAAAGCCCAAAGACTTAAAAAAGCGTCGTACCGCACAGCTAACCTCCAGACGCTGCATTTTACATATTTATTCAACAATTATACGTACTGAATATTTTAAACATGCTGCGTAATCTCCGTTTTTTCCTCTTCAAAATGCCGTTTATTTCATAATGCTACCTTTTTTTGGTTCCTGTATTATTCACATTTTGAATACAGAATGTGCTAAAATTTAAATGTAAAATTCCGGCGCCAAAGGGTTAAGCATTCATTTACACATTTCATTAGATTCATAAGAAGAAAGACTGGAGATTACTGGTCAATTTATTGTGAATTTCTGGACACTGAATCTCATGACGTGAAATTTTTAAGCAAGTTCGCAAAGTTATGAAAAGCGACTATTAGCTTTGTTATGTAAGCGTGTCTGTCCGTCCTTATGGAACAACTTGGCTCCGTCTGAACGGTTTTTCAAGACATTTCATATTCAAGAATTTTTCTAAAATTGGTCGACTATGTTCAAGTTTTATTACAATCTGACAAGAATAACGAGTACTTTACATGTCTACGTTTTGACATTATGATAATATCTTGTTGAATTCTTCTCAGAATGAGAAATGTTCCAGGCAAAAGTCGCGGAGAAAATAAAAAACACACCTTATGTTAAGTATTTTTTTAAGAAAATGGTGGCGTTTTGTGAGATAATGCGAAAAAATATTGTACAGCCAGACAGGCCACAGATGACAGTCTAATACGGTGCATGCGCGTTGCATGCTGGATAACTAAGGCTACAAACACACACTCAGAACTTTAAATATTTCTTGCTTTTCCACTGCAACTGGTTGCACGAACATGACTCGATGTTGCGTTATGTGTATATTGCCCGTCTTGTTGAAGTTACTTCCGAATATTAGCTTAGAGGAGAAGGAATATGATTGAGAATACCCAGGGGAGGAATTGAGCTTGCGATCTTAGGGGTTGTGCAACCTGTTGCGATTGCTGTGTAGTGTTTAGGGTAGTCATGAGATCGGGGTGATAAGTGGCTCATTGTGACGTCGTTTCGAATAACAAGCCTACCAAGACGGTAGGTTTGGGGGCACGCGGTGGCGGAGTTGGTTGAGGCACTGCGCTTCAAGGCGGAAGATCGCGGGTTCGATTCCCGATGGAGTCATTGACATTTTTCATTGACATAATCCTTCTGACCGCATTATGGCCCTGGGGTCGGCTCAGCCTCTAAGAGATGTGAGTACCAAAAATATTTCCTTGGAACTAAAGGCGGCCGGTGCGTAGGGCTGACAACCTTGCCACCTTCATGTGCCTATTATCTTGAAATCTGGGAGCCTCATCCTCCTGAAAGCCTCAGGGCCTGTCAAGACTCGTACAGGCATTGCTTTATAAAACACAATTTAGTGTCTAACGTAAGAACACGAAATTCCAGGACTTTGAACTACACCCGGGAAAATACGAGGGTTGGAACTTTAATAGTGGCAACTATTTATTTGCAACTGATACAAAATGGATACATGTTTCGAAGTTTTACTGTCCTTCAGTGTAGTCACCAGCATTGTGTACAACCCGTTGCCAGCGACGTGGAAGTCGTAGGATACCTTTAGCAGCG
>JGI20166J26741_11543696_pt1 | contig 12225 bp, 9 predicted proteins | sample TergutCu122P5_FD_26741 | JGI IMG/M metagenome (IMG submission 26741) | reverse complement strand
GGTCTGCCAGTTAGAAATCTTGTAGACTGCTTCTTGTTCGTAACTGGTTTGAATAAACTGCAGAAAGTGTCTGGCTACCATCTGCACAACTCACGTCACTGCCAATATAAAGAACTTTTTTGACATTTTGAATTAAAATGCGGTGGTGTACACAGTTGGGGCACGCACGCACACACACACACACATATATAACTGCGCGCATAATCACGAGAAGATGGGATAATATTTTACAGAGTGTTCATTTTCCTGCAGAGTTTTGTTGCTGTTACGCCGAATGTGAAAGAGGTGTTTGAGTAAATGACGGTGCATTTTACGTGCTGTGGTATAGACGGTTAATTTGAAGACGCCTGCAGTAAATCATGTTATAGTCTAATGCGGAATATATGTATAGTTGATGAAGTGGAAAGAATGTGGGCTAATTTAAGCTACTGTTTTAGCATTTGCTTCATTGGACAGACGAAGACCTTCCGTCAGAATTGGGAAGCCAAAGTTGGTTTCCACACCGTACTCTGATGTCATGTCTTATGTCCTTGCACTAGTTACCGCTTACGTCCACACGTATTGTATCTAACTGTATCAAGCAGAGTACATATTGAGAAGCTTATAGTTCCGCAGCTGGACAAGAAACTCCCCGCACATCACAGAGCCTGAACTGTATTATCATTCTCAAAACAGCCCGCCAGTTGTCCCTATCCTGAGCCACTTTTGCTCACGCCACACGATGTCATCCTATTTCTTTTAAGATCAATTTTAATGTTCTCGTCCCATCTAAGCCTAGGTCTTCCAAGTAGTCTGTTTTAGGTTTTCCCCCCAAAAGCTCTGTGAATTTCTCTTCTTCTCAGCACTTGACAAAGCATTTATCTAAGCCTGAACACTATAAAATACAAAAAAAGCCACTCTTTATGGTTTTATTCTATTTTATTTTCCTGGGTCTCTATATGTAGTGCTGCATTCTCCCTCGTTCTTATAAATATTTATTCCTGTCATCATTTTCTACACCTCTTCATTAAAACATTTCTTGTATCCTGACCCAAAAATTCATGAAACTACCACAGCCGTATTCTTTCCCTGTAACTCGCAAGATGTTGCGTACTTTTGTATTTATAACATGTTCCAATTTCGCTACAGTAGCTCAGTCACTATAGTGACTAATTTACGGGTTGGACGACTGATAGATCATGATTTAATTACCGTCATGGGACAGGGGTTTCTGTGTTCTCCAGAATGTTCTGGCGTAGTCTGAAGTCCCCCCAACCTCCGGTGCAGTTGGTGACGCGGTCCAAATCTTCCGCGTGAAGTCACTGGGCCGTGTACTTGACCAATCACCTTCTGTTAAACAAGTTAACTAGTGGTGATGTCTGTGACTTAGTGCAAAAAACTTCCAACGGAGTACTTTTTGTTCCATTTATCATACGGTTTCAAGGAACACACCTAAATATAATTTCTTTTGTGCCCAATAAAATGTACCATGTCCCGTGTGCCAATTTTTCGCAAAATACATAATCACTCAATAAACAGCTGTGACCATCTCCTATGCGATTTCTTAAAAATCAGATGAAAAGTTTTGCAAATATAAGCAAACTTTCAGCTTTCCCCTTTGAAAAGCATACCTTTTTTGCATTGATTTCACAAAGTACATAATTGCACAACCACACCTCATGGAGAATTCTTACAACAAAATTGGAGATTTCTTGCAGCAAATTTGGAGATCTCTCGCACCAGATTTGGAGATCTATTACACCAAATTCGGGATCTCTTACACCTAATTTGGAGATCTCTTGTTCCAAATTTGGGGATTTCTTAAACCAAATATGGAAATCTCTTACACCCAACTTAGAGATATCTTGCACCAAATTTCACCCACATCAGTCAAGAAATACGGAAAGTGGAAATTATTTTACATCTTGATGTGTGAATGTTCCTGAGCCGACGTGCACATAACTCGCGCTTCATCTAAGACTCTCTGTGCAGAACTTTGTACCGAATTTAATAAAAAATCGACAGTCAACTTTGATGCCGCGTCACTAGGAGACGGACAGACGGATGTTCTTTATTTTATTACTTGGTAAAGAATGTTTAATATACGGAGTTAAGCCTCCCTTCTCCCATGTATCATAAAGGCACGGTGTTGGCTGAGCACAAGGAAACTTTACCTGGAATTAAATTCTTATTTTAGTTTCACCAAGGAACTAGATTAATTAATAAACTGGAAATGCGATATGTCAAGAGGATTTGCACCAGCCTTTGCTCATGAACCCACGTTTATATAAGCGAAGCTGACGGCTGTGCCCTGTGGAGTACTGCTGTTTACTGTTGTACTAATGTACTTGGAATTCAAGCAAGGGAAGACAGAGGATGCGTGCGTCAGTTCTCATGAAGAAATTCACGCAGCTCTCTGTGTGTGTGTGTTTTTTGTGCAGCAGCTGCTGCTGCTGAGAGTAGGATGTTGGAGGTTTTATTTTAAATGAGTACACAAATGTGGTAGAACATCATCTACTAACTCGTTCCAGACAGGTGCAGAATTTTACTTCATTCAATAGAAGCACAAATTCCCGTTATTCTCTTGTTACAGGATTTCTCTGCTTGTCAATACCACAGTTTAGCAATTAACATACTAACACTCTAACCTTTTACATCTCAGTGGCTACTTTATACGCTGTACTAAAGCGTTTCCTATAATTTTCAGAACATGACTGGCCAACCCGCTTTGTTATTTTTGTGGAGATGGGTCGTCTATTTTTATTTGCCAAATATGGCCATGCCATGGGTTGTGCAGTTTGCCACCAGTCTCTCATTGGTGGGGCCGGAGTTCTATTGCGGGACAGTCCAATCCACCGTCGCTCTGTACCAGTCTACATCGTAATGTTATTGTCATAAGGAGAAGCGGGCAAAGCCTATGAACATTCAGATGGGGCCATGATCTTTCTGATATCAGGGGGAGGAATGGACAGAAAAGTACTTTCATATTATCAGACTGTGAAGGGTTAAAAAGGGAATGATTGTCCAGGACTTTTAAAATTTCTACTTCAGTACTTGTACTTGACTGGAACAACCCGACTACAGTATTTGCCGTCAAAACTAAAATTTGCATAACTAATTGCCAAAAATACATTTGTTGTGTTTTGTTCTTAGTCTTCCTTGGAAATCCCCGGAATGTGCCTCGATTAGGTCACGACCGCTTCCTTCCCAATCCATGGGAACTCATCAGTCGATGTGTTATACTCATCTACTGATAGCGTCGTAAAACGATCCATAAAGAAACGTTAATTTAATGATAAAGTAAAACTGCCCTGAGTTTTTTACTTCGCCTTTTGTATTTTGCTTCCCTTAGTCGTAACGCCTTTTTAAATTATACAGCCAACGTACAAAGGGATATTGACATCCCTGCCCTCTGTAGGGAACCGAAGTTTTAGCACGCGCGCCACACTTAATATCGCCCCCAATTTGTGATATAAAACGTTAAATTACTTCCTTTGTTGATAGAGTGTGCTCACACGGACCGCGGGCTGTTAAAGTTAAAGTGCTGCGTACACGAAATGATACCGATATATTATGTATTTCGCTTCTCACATTTATGAGTCATTAAAGCATTTATGGTTTTCAGACACAAGCACCGCCACTTATTCATGAGGATTAGTTTGTGTCTGAATCTCTAAACAACGTCGTCGTGATTGGGTGCTTTGCTGGGCAAGGTTTATCGTCAGGTCCATACAAGGTATTACATTCTTGTTATAAGTTAAAGAGGACGTTTCGGGCTGGAAAAGCGAAGCAGCTTGCTCGAATATTGCTAATATTACTGTATGAAGACGTCCATTTATCTTTTATACATAGGGTCGTTATTTTGTCTGACAACTATAGTTTTACTTTTCCTGCGAATATTCCACAGTGCGCACTGGCAGGTTGGCTGAACTGGCTACGATATTACGATAAACGAACCGACAGGAAGTGACAGCCCGTGGCTGTCACGTAAAGTAATGGCGTTATATGATACCAAACACGTCGTAATTATGCTTGTCGGTTATTCAACAAGGATGTAGTTTGGTGTCAGAGTGTGGAATGGAGACATCTGGCTTACGACAGCGACAGTTGGTGGGATCCTGTGAAAATGTTAATCGATTTGCTGATTCCTAAAGTACGGACAATGTCTTGACTAGCGGAGTTGCCGTAAGCTACATACGAAGGACCCTGCTCCGCAGAGCTGCCTTTAGATTTTGAGGATCACCAGTTACAGATATCCGCATTTTTAAGATTCCTGTAGCCACTTGTTAATTCCTCCTCGTTCTGCCCGTGCACACGAAAATGTAACCGATAAACAGTAATAAAAAGGCTGATGTCCAGCGTCGGAGGGACGTAATGTCAGTTCCCCACCTCGTCTCCTCTTCTAAGGTAGGTCGAGATGTTTCTCACACAGAAACGGCAGGTTGTAGAAGCATGGTACGTCTCTCAGCTTCCCTTCTGCATGGAATGTAACACATTCCTCTCCAGGATCCGCATTATCAGGTTCGTTGGGGAACCATATCGGAAATTCCGGAACGAATGGCTTCCCTGTAAAGAATACAAGTCGATAACGTAGCCAATGCAGGAACCATTTCAAAGGAATACCATTTCTTACTCTCAGACTAGGGTTCTTTTGGGAGACAAGATAGGTTTGCACATCGGCCATGAGACGGAAATTTGTAGTAAGCCACACAATTCGTGAAGCTGAGTTGCCCTCATTAATAGACAGGTGGGCTACAGACACCATCTGTCAAAATGTTGTGCCCATAACAAAATTTCTTCCCTTATATTTCCATAAAAATGTGACCAGCTTAAACGTTGGACTGTTAAGGATCGGTCAAGTTCTTCTGTCTGCTGTATGGGTGGGTTACAAAATATCGCTGTTTCTTGAGCCATAGCACAGATAGGAATACTGCTCTGTGTACGGCATGTGACGATGTGTAGGTTTGTAGGCCGTGTGGATATACAGGAGGAATCTGAGAACCGCGCACTTCTGGGTTATTACGCAGCGAATAGTGGTAATTTCTTACCGAATTTTCGGAACAAGCCATTGGTCCCATACTCTGGGTTTGAACCTGAGGATGGGGCCGATACGTTGTCCCGAAACGTCTTAAGAAATTACCACTACCGCTGCATAATAGCTAAATTTTTGTACCCTGTGGATGGGACGGATAAGTTGCCCCGAAACGTCGGTAAGATATTACCACTTCTCGTCGCGTAATAACTTCGAAGAACGCAGTTCTCATATACTTCGCGGCGGAAGCCTGAAATCAGCATCAGAGGTGTTTATTACCTTGATGATGGAGGCAGCAAGTTTCTCAGAATTATCGGTGCACAGGTAACAGGCAACACGGCGTCACACCCCAGAAGAAAGAAGACTTGGCTAGTGCATGAAAGTGAAGACATTTCGTACGAGTGTAGAAATACTTATAATTACATATGTGTCAAACAAGTATAATATTTTGTACATATGTTGGAGAAATGCTAGGTGAGAACAGGTCCATGCAGCTCCATTATGTAACTTACAAAAATGCTACTGCATTATGTTACGTTATGTCCATACAGCCTGTTGCAGTGTTTCCGAAATTGCGTTAGGCGAAACTTCCGTCTTCCATCAAGGGAAGATACGGGGTGAGATATGGGCAATTTAGAGATTTTTACGCAGCATGACCCTTGAATATGGGACCGATAAGTTGTACCGAAACGTCGTAATAAGTTACGATTCTACGCTGCGTAAAACCCCCAAAACAGTGTAAATATCACACCGCGGCCGAAGCCTGAAATCACGCACGGAAAATGCGGATTTCTCAATTATTGCTTTACTAGAAAAATATTATACACATTTTGTGAGCGAGCTGTCTTTCTGTTAATAGACAGCGTATTGGTGTTTAATCTTTATTTTCAATACACTAAATGTGATTTTTATTGATAAATACATGTAATTATATACGTTGACCTTATATCCTTTTTTAATTTTTATTTATGGTTCACCTCAATTGCGTTGTAGTTTCTTAGTTCCTTATCTCGTCTAGTGCTAAATGTTTTCGTGGTCAAATTAACCATTTAAAGACGAAGCGCAGATTATTATATTTAAAGCCCCAGTCCGTACCGCTCAGTAAACACTTTTCATCTCGGTTATAAAAACCGATCAGTTTAAGTTGTACGGGACTGAAATCGCTGTTTTTTCTGAGATAAATACAAAACACATTAATACAGTGTGGGCAGAACCTGGAATTGTTGATTATTAAACAGCTGGTGCATCACGTAACCAGTAGGATTTAAAAGGTTAAATTAGGAATCGTTAGTCGAGTATATTCTCCACTTTCTTATGAAACATCCACCCTGTGTAACATAATTGTGGTGTACAGCGGAAGGAGTAGAACTCACACGAAGTGAACAAAGATGAAACTCTCTGTACTCACCTGTCACAGTGCTACACCCTTATGGTCCTTGCCTGTCACGGTGCTGACACTGTAGATCCTCACATGCAGCAAACAGTAATGAACTTTTCGAGTGCACTCACCTAACACCGTGCTGAAGTTCCTGTCGTGTCCAGAGCTGTAGACACCCACATACACCTGTCTGTGTAGGATGGCTTGCTCTAAGACGTCAGGGTAGTTCTTTAATATCTGCAACAGAACTCGGACCTTCTGCCTGGTGTCGGGAATTGCCAAATGTGCCTCTTCTAATTCACAAGATCTTCGGGCATTGGACCAGCGCTCTGGCCACGTGATCAGCTTGAACCAACCCACCTGTAAGAAAAAGGCAAATGAATATAAATGTCCGTAAAGCCTATACTCAGTATACGTATAAGCGTAACATTGAGGCGCGTTCGCGTAACCGTGGTTACGGTGGAAAAGGAATAAGCATTGCATATTCTGAGCGTGTGTCTGTAGGCTTAGTTATTCAGCGTGGAATGCGCATGCCCTGCGGCCTGTCTGGTTCTACGATATTTTCCCACTTTGCCTCATAAACAGCATGATTTAAAAAATAAAAATATTGAACATAAAATAATTTTGTGTTTTGATTTTCTGTACAACTTTTATGTAAAACATTTCTCATTCTAAGAAGAACTCGGCGAAACGTTGTCATAAATGCACGTAGGCGTTTATGTAAAGTAACCGTTATTTTATTGGATATTAATGAAAATTGAATTTTCTCGATTTTCGAAAAAAATACTCAAATATCAAATTTAATAAAAATCCGTCAGTGGTAGCCGAGTTGTTTCATACGGACAGACATGACGAAGATAATAGTCGCTTTTTGCAATTTTGCGAAAGCGCCGAACACACAGAAGTCTAAATTGTATCAAGTCAACATGGAAAAGAAACTGTCATGTTCATTTCTTGTTACCATAGTTATATAATTTACTTCTCAACATATTTCAAACACGTAAATAAGATATTAAAGAATCGTTGCGGGATGGATACATTTTTTCTTTATTTTAAATAATTTGACTTGAAGTAAGACTCATAAACATAACCTGAAACTTACAGGCTTTTATTTCCTGTCTCAGAAATAAAGTGTTCCTCTGACAAGGAAACATTTACAGTTTTTGCGAGCCATCCGGCGTAATACTGTTGCTACTATAGGATACATAGCCGCGTCATGTGACAGGGTGACATAATTTTTCCCCCTGGAGTGACTCGTGCAAAAGCAGCTTGTGACGTCACATACAAACAAGTTCTGTCGTGACCATGACAGTCCTGTGTCCGTGGAAAGCCTGATGTGATTCAGTCATAATCCTTGGAATTCCGGTAAAAATGGCGACATTCCTTCACTCACAAACTAAGGGCGTTATATATTGTATATTATTCACTTACCCCGGGAAATAACTTGTAGCCGTCGTTTTCTGTAGTCAGCAGTCTTGATCGGGGAAACCAATTCAAAATTCTTTTCATTTCAGCTGTAGGCTCGAAATCATCTTGTCTCTTATCCGTGATGCCGTGTTCGTGTAGCCTCTCATCCGTGATGCCTTGTTCTTCTTGCCTGTCATCCGTGAAGCCGTTTTCGTCTTGCCTGTCATCCGTGATGTCGTGTTCGTCTTGCCTCTCATCCGTGATGTCGTATTCGTCTTGCTTCTCATCCGTGATGCCGTGTTCGTCTTGCCTGTCATCCGTGATGCCGTGTTTACCTGCCTCTTCTTCACTTCCCACACTCCCTGTGTCGTAATCTCTGGGTGTAGGATCCTCTATTACATAATCCGACATAGTGTCAGTCGGTAGCTCTTTGTCCGAAGTATCAACAACATCAGTTCGTTCTGTTGTGAATCTCAACATTCTTTCACCGTAGCCACCATTATCCAGTTCTTCATATCCTTTCCATGTGTCTGAATTATAATTGTATTCATGAATGGTTTTACGTTTGTTTGTATCGTCCAATGGGTTTGCTTCTTTGTCTGTGTCTGCCCTATTGCCATCCTCGGGCTGCTGTAAAGGTAAAGCGTATGGTGCAATCAGTTTATCAGGTTCATAGTTAATGATACTTTCTGTAGGGTTCTTGTCTTGTTGATCTACCTGCTGGTCTGGTTTGTTCTCAGCTGCTGTTGTCGTATGATGTTCAGTAGACTCATACATGATAGTTGCAACGTTTCCCCACTGTGTCGCATCTGCTTCCCGAAAAGTCTGATCACTGTTTTCCACTTGCCTTGTTTCATTATTGATACGGTTAAATGCATATGGAAGCCGTCCATTTTCCCAAAACAGCGCCCTGAAGATGGAAGGTTCATGGGAAAAGGGCTGAGACACTTTATTTTCTTTCAGTGTTGTAGTGTTTCTTCGAATTTGGGATTTTGGTGATAATTGTTGCCGAGACCTCACTTTCTTCGCTTTACCTGATCGCCGAAGTTTGCTAAATATCGGGATGTCGATTTCTTTAGCATCGCTGACGATACTGTCAGTGATGGTTTGCCATGATCTGTCGCTCTTTGCTGACGATTTTCTCTCCGATGGTATTTCGTTATTGTGATAGACTTCATCGTCATTCCATTTTGCTTCAAATCGCCTGGACGTATGTTTTAATTTCAGTGTCCACGTGTCTTCCGCCGTGTTCCTCCAGGCAGACTTCGGATGACGTTTCAGTTCTATCGATATCTGTACAAAAACAGAGACAGTGATCGTAAATTTGCACTACGGTATCTCATTGGAGAGGACTGATATTTTATTGCGAAATACACACAATGATTTTACATCAAGGGGGTCAGTTTTTATGAGATGTTGCCCTGGGTCTTGGATGTGGGGTCCCTCACATCTAGAAGGATTGAAGTGCTCTGATCTTCAAGTGTAGATCAATCCAGCATTTCTTTAAATGCCTAACTCTTGAAGGCGAGAGAACCAGCATCCTTCGAAACGTCGGTAACCACTCACTCACAGCATTTAGTGCAAAATTTTCAGCTAGTATTACTTTGTACTCAGCAAACTTGAAGAACATGCTGACAATGTTTTTCCTTTTCCTCGCAGACACGCGTCACGTCTGACATATACATTGTTCATTGCATGTCAAAATTAACGTGACCCGACGGTGACCGACTGGGGGCAGTTTTCAGATAAATTAATGCCCCTGTATATGTAGACCTATACCTCTAGATTGGACGAAGTTTAGATTATTTTTGTTGGATATAACCTACTTTTAACAGGGATAAATTCCGGTAGGAACTTTGTGGCACAACATGCCAGTTGGAAAATTTATAATTAGCGTTCCTGCTACGAGATGACTTTTTTTAATTATCTGGAGAACCGTGAAGACTTGCGAAAACCTTGTACTGGACAAGAAGTGTGGTCATTTCTGTTGCTGTTGTTCTAAACCTTTTTGTGCTCCGATAAATATGGTATTGTTTCACTCATGATGGGCGTCTCAACGTATGTTTGTTTACAAAATGTCCCAAATTTTATATCACTTTAAGGGACCGATTTCCCCAAAGCTCACAATGTCATATAAGTAAGAGCCCTTTAGACCCTGCTATAGTTGTTTCATGTACAGAAAAGCAGACGCACTTTCAAGAATAAGGGCCATAGCAACGCGGAAGGCCTATTGAAATGCACACAGAAGGTGCAGTTCTTGTAGCTGTGGGATATAAGTTTACGTACGGGGAAAATATAAATTAGGAATAAAAAGACTAACTACATGCAACACAATTCTTAGTCAGAGGCCACCAGATCCGCAACTAGCCCACCCCCAAAACCTCGCGGAATTCTAGGGATCCTGAATATCGTGTTCACAGAGCCCGACAATTGTTCCCTACTCAGGGCTACATCAACCAACTCACGCCGTCCAAGCCTATTTCTTTAAGATCCATTTTAATATTATCCTCTCATCTACGCCTAAGTCTTCTAGATGGCCTTTTTCCTTTTCTACCACCACAACCATGTAGACATTGCTATTCTTCCCCTACGTGTTCGATTCACCGTCAATTTCATTCTCCTTGATTAAATCATAATTGATTTGATAATATTCGGTAATGAATGAAAATTATGAAGCTCATTATCTGCATCTTTACCCCATTCCTCTGGTGCTTCAACAGACACAAATGTTTGTAGGCAACAGAATACGAAGAATGGTGACACCTGTGAGATAACGGAATATACGTGTGAATGAAGTGACGTAAATGATGAAACACCTTGTTTTACTTATGTGCTCTTTCTGCAAAGTGCAATTAAACATTTTCTGGATGGGAAATTAATTAGTGTCTGTAGGTTCACGTGCTGCGTCTAAGAAGGTTATCAGCGAAATTCGACAATGGAAACAGAGAAAATAATCAGGGAAGTAACGCCATATAGTCTGGTAATTTACCAAAGTTTGGAATGAATCTTCTGCTTCCGTGTTCAGCGTAGAAAATTTCTTCTGCTGGAATCACAGCGTCGTTTGACGTGACGTAATTTGCCTGCCGTGTGTGATAACATTTTTGTGTTAATACGAATATAATGGCGCTTGCGCGTATGAAGGAAATGGTGTGAACTAGCGAGAAAATGAAAACAGAGAGAAAGATACTTGGTAATTTTATTGTGTATGGAATTATTAATCCATTGACGTGGAATTAGTAGTGCTAGACTGCAGTGTATTGCTACCAGGTAAAACAGCGCCATGAACCTGAAGCCTTATGTGTGAGTAACCTCTGTCAGAAGTACAGATCTGGTGTAGATTAGCGCCAGTATCCGAGTCGCAGTTACTGATAACGGAAAAGTGAAGATGGGCGTGAATGATATTTAAAGATTCAGCCCGTACCGCACAGTCAACATTGTGTCTCAATTGAAAAAAGCAACCAATTAAACTTTATTAAAAATAATCTGTATAATCATAACTGAAATTTGTCTTCAGTACTTACAATTCATTGGTCCGGGATAGCTCAGTTGGTGTGGCGAATCGCTACGGGCTGGACGGTCCGGGATCCCAGTGAGGACGAGATTTTCTGCACCGGGTCATTCCCGGGGGTAAAGCAGCCGGGGTGCGGCGTTTACCATACACCCTGATCTAGCGCGGAGGTTAAAGTAGTAGTAGACCTATACCGCTATTCAACCTCTGGGCCTTCGTGGCTAGTTGTAGGGTGAAATTTAATTTTACATTTACTTTTACTCATTCATAACAGCCAATGACAATAAACAGTGTATTTAATATTTATTTTAAAATAAATATTAGTTTAATTTCAAGGGTTATTTCAATATAGTTTATATATTGTCAAAATTGGATGTGTAGAATAAATGTTACTTCTGGCAGGGAACCAGGTATTGCTGTATGGAGAAATAATCGCTCTTTTTTTTCTGAGTTCCATACAAAACACATAAATTCACTGTGTGGGCAGAACGTAGAATTGTGAAAGTTAAACTGGTGGTACATATACTAACGACTTTAGAGGGTTAAATCTCTCTTATGAAAATCAGTCAGTTAATTCTGTGTAGGGAAATAATCGCTGTTTGTTCTCAGATCCACATAAAAAACATAAATACACTGTGTGGGCAGAACATAGAATTGTTGAATGTTAAACTGGTGGTATATATAGTAACCACTTTAAATGGTTAAATCTCTCCAGTCAGTTAATGCTGTATACGGAAATAATCGCTCTTTTTTCTGAGTTCCATACAAAACACACAAATACACTGTGTGGACAGAACGTAGAATTGTGAATGTTAAACTGGTGGTACATATAGTTAAATCTGTCTTATAAAAGCCAGCCAGTTAATGTTGTGTAGGTAAATAATCGCTGTCTCTTCTGAAATCCGCATAAAACACATAAAT
>JGI20166J26741_11543585_pt1 | contig 12226 bp, 3 predicted proteins | sample TergutCu122P5_FD_26741 | JGI IMG/M metagenome (IMG submission 26741) | reverse complement strand
AACGTCAGCTTCACCAGAAAATGGTCAGAATTGCAATTTGGCCCATGACACGACCTAATGTCTGTTATACTTGATGCATGTCTCTTATTTATAATTACATGGTCAATTTGATTGACCACGTCAGTTCCAGGGCACATCCATGTACCTTTACGTATCGCTTTATGTTTGAAACAGGTACTTTTAATAATCATATTATTTCTGGCTGCAAGCTGTCCCAGTTGTTTCCCATTTTTGCTTGTCACTTCATGTAGAGTGTACGTGTATTTCCCTGCTACTGTTGCTATGAAATTTTCTCTGCTGATTTTTGCATTAAAGTCCCCGAATAATATCAGGATGTCATACTTGAGGGTCTTTTCACATTCTTGACTTAATTGGTCATAAAACTCATCCTTTATTGCGTCAGGGCTATCCTCAGTTGGAGCATATGTTGACATGAGAGTTATATTCCTCAATTTTCCTCATAATCTCAATTTGCACAGCCTGTCACTAAGAGGCTCGAAAGAAAGAAAACTTTTCCTCATTTTTGCATTTATAATAAATCCTGTCCCATAACGACCCATCCTTTCTTTGGGTCCACGGTAGAAAAGAGAGAAGTCTTTTTTATCAATTCTACCTTGTCCTTACCAACGAATTTCTTGCAGGGCAACTACTTCCACTCTCGCTTTGCCAATCTCTTCCATTATTTCTTTCATACTTCCAGGTTTCATCATGGTTTGTACATTCCCTGTAGCTAGGGTTATTTTTGTATCCTTAGTCCTTTTCCATCCATCATCATTAAATCTATCCAGCTTTTCTCTTTGCTCAACCTTTGTAACAATAAGTTTTTTACTGTGTGGGGTTGTTAGCCCCATGCCAAACCCCCAACCTGGAGGACCAGGGTATCCCTTTTTGTCTGGGTCATCACCCTTGACCTGTCTGGCATGGAAGGCCCTACCAGTAGCATACGTTACCACCAGCATAGCTCTCAGGATCATGTGACCACACAAGCCCCACCACTACGTCAAAATAGGGATACCTTCGGGGGGATCATCTTACCTTTATTCAAGTAAATTCTGTGAATGATACATTGATTAGAAGTGTTTACTAATACAGAGAGGGGCATGAGGATGTGATGGTTTGCCCTAAACTAATGTGAGAGATCAAGTGATAGATAGCATAATGATTGCAGTTTAGAATCCAGTACTCTCTTTTTTGATGATTATGTGTCCCAGTTGACCCCTGTGGCATTTGATATATTGCTGTATTGGTATAAAATTCTGCATAATTCGCTGCAGTAAAGCATCATTATTTGTTCTTTTTTCCCTGTAATGCTTACTTCCAGTTTTTGGTTGCATATGCTTAGTCTTCTGACACTTCCACAAGAGAAAATCTGGGGCTTTCAAGTTCAGTGAACGTGTTGGTCAATAGACATGCCAAATCATTAAATCAGAATCATTTTGCTGATTTGTTGTGTGGGCTGTTGCACCATCCTGTTGGAAACATACGTTTGTGACCCTTTGCCTCATTCTCCATAGTTCCATACCCAGAAAACTTCACAGTGTACTGCAATAGCAGTGACACTCTATAGCAACTTCTTGGTTGTTTTCCATAAAGAAATAAGGCCCTGAATTGAAATGAATTGAATTGAATTTATTTAAACAGATTAATACCTTGGATATAGAACAAGTCACATAAAATGTAGAAAATCCACAAAACATGATGACCTTCACATTAGGAGGGGTTTGATGCAATGTTGGTGGGAATTGGAATGATTACTGATACTTTTCTGCAGCAAGTTATGCAGAACTTTGGTGAATGATTGCAGCAGTGTTTCAAATATGGAGGTCATCTGGAACAAATAATCCTCAAAAACTAATGTATATGGATACTAAACTACAATCATTGTGATTGTTATTGCTTATAATGTTTCACTTTATTTGTTGCCCATTCTCTCTTAGTAGTCCACAAAAAACCATGTACTTTTGCACCTCACTCTGTATAAGCTACTCTAATTTAAAAAAATAACAGTATTGTACGTTACACAGTGTGCTTGCTACATTCAATGTAGTAGTTTTAAATGACACATTGAAACATTTATTTTTGTTTAAATTTATAAAACTGCCACCTGAAGCTTGTGTGTTCATCACCAGCTTAAATGTTATGTATGATAATTTCATTTGGTTGCTTTCCATCAGTAGAGAATGTTATTCAAATATTTCATTTAAGTGGTAGCTGAGTGATCCGTAAAACATGTATCCATTTTATAGAGAACGTATTTGTTTAAGGTAATGTGAATGATTTATGAAGTTCAGGTGTAAGTCAGCAACACTATTACAAAATTTATATGAAACATCCCTGTTAGTGTAACAGTCATAATATCTATCAATATCTTTAATCACAACCAACACACACTTTGTGAACAGTTTTATTAGATGGCAACTAGACTCACCCCTAGCCTCGGGTCATCATCAGGCCATAATACAAGAATATGAACATATTCAGAAACTGAAAACCATAAGTTGCAAATCTCCCCTTTCTACATTAAAAATACGTTAAAAATATATGTAAAGTAAACAAGGGCAAAATAAATTACAAGTGATTTTACCCTTGTATTCTTTGCATACATTTTTTATGTATTTTCATATACAAAGGGGAGATCTCCAACTTATGTTTTTTAATTTCTGTAAATGTTCATGATCTTGTATCATGGTCTGATGGTGACCCAAGTCTAGGGTTGAAACTAGTTGCCATCTAATAAAACTGTACCCAAAGTGTGTGTTGGTTGTGATTGAAGATATTGATAGATATAGCAACATTACACCCTATGTGTAGAACACTGTGTGACTGCATGTAAATCACAAGCCATCAGTGCAAGAACAAAATGATATATTCCACTTTCGCACAACACACTTTCCAATAATATTCCTTTCCATGTCTAAGGGCTGATAATATGGTTTACAGCTACACGAATAAGTTATAACACTACTGTACTGCTTGCTGCAGCTAAAACACCTGCACATTTGGGCTGGTCGGGAAGTGTGGATCATCAAAAAGTGTGAAAATTTTTAAAGGTTGTATGAATGTCCAGTAGTGAACTCTTATCCTGTGACATCAATGATGGCCTTATTAAAATAAGTAAGTTTCTTGAAATACAGTTTAATGTCATACTGAAAATAGTGTGATATGCATCAAAATTAAACACAGCTAAGTTTGCAGTTGAGTAATTGTCTCTTTTTAAGATTTGTTTATAGCATAGTTAGTGTAGCGACTTTGCTATGGGCTGGACGGTCCGGGGATCGAATCTCGGTGGGGGCGAGATTTTCCGCGCCCATCCAGACTGTCCCTGGAGCCCACCCAGCCTCCTATACAATGGGTACTGGGTCTTCCCTGGGGGGTTAAGTGGCTGGGGCATGGCACTGAACACTCATCCCCATCTAATGTCGAGGCTAATGAAAGAGTAGAGCTACACATCTGCTCCACCTCTGGGCCTTTGTGGCCTGTTCTAAGGTGAACTTTACCTTTACCTTTACAGTGTAGCAATAAATTCTGAGTTTGTAACCACAATGACAACAATATCTTCAGCATCATAGAAAATTGCATGTGGCTACATAAAGCACACAGCACAGTCATTGTGGTACAGTTTAGCAATGTAAAATTATGTTGTTTGTGATACAAATATGCTTCCTATAATACCCACTGCAATAAATGTTACATAACCTAATATACCTGTTGATATGACACATGTTCATAAGTTTCCTGTGCTTCAGTACATTTATTTGTCCTTATCCAGAATAAATTATTTATATGCCCTCTTCCAAAGAAAATGCATTGTAAAAAACCATTGTTTTAGCTTTTCTTCATACTCAGTGGTCACCAGTTTGAATCATGGCTCAAGGACCTCAGATATTGAATGGTTTCTCTCATTCATGCCAGGCAAAATATATGATAATTCTACAAGTTACTATTTGTTTGTAACCACCCTTGTTGTATCTGATTAGCTGCTATATAGTATTCTATGCAGTTGTTAGAGCAACATTAAATAAGCCAAGAACAATACCCATAAAACTAGTCTAGTAAATTTTGAGTATTTCATGCTTCCCGTGGGAATAAAAGTCAAATACGTCTCTAAAAATATAAAGAAGAAGTTACTTAGAACTAATGCCACAGTTTGGTTTAACAAACTATGCATCTAACACCCAATTACATTAAAGTCGCCAATAGTGGTCACAACACTACTAAAAATCTCCTAGACACACACACACACATATTTCTTGTATTTCAGGGTAGTGATTCAATACACACAGCATGTGAATACTTCTTACTCACATAAATTTAGCACAAATAATTTTATCTGTATTTAATATTTGTACATTGGTTTGGTTGTCTTTTTGTTATATCCTTTGTAAAAACATGTCCCTAAAGATGGCCACAAAAGGTGACCGAAACATGTGGGGGGTATACAACGATTATAATGTAATAAATTCATATACTTTCATATGCATTTTTTGGTTTCATTCCCATAGGCTAGTTTGATAAGATAGTTTACTCTGAAATGTTGAAATCTGCCGACCTTACTGCTGGGCATCATGTCTTAATAAAGACTTGTGTTAATGATAGCACTGTTGTTCCTGGCATTCAGAGCATAAAAACCCTGTTAGAAGTAACTGAATAAATCATTTAGTTTTATTCTTTCATATCTGGAACAAAGTTAGGCTTGAATAAGGGGCAGGATTGAATGTAGAATACTTCTGATTCACTGCTGTCAGGTTTTGACGGTAGTATATCACATGTAGGATTGCTGAGTCTCAGGACATTGCATATGGTTTTGTCTACGGAAGACAGCACAATGCTTCAGAAGCTATGAAAAAGTGGGGAGACATCTGCTGAGTTCTTTGCAACAGAAAGAACTGTTCACAACACTGGACAACCTGCATCAGACAGGAGTTGTCAAGAGATTGAGATTAGCAGTTTCTGTCAGAACCTACTGAGTAGGTGCTTCCATGTTCTCTCATTTGAGGACAAAAACATACACTTTCTGAACCATTGTGTTGTTTTTGTAAAGAGGGATAGTGTGCAAAGTGTAGAAATTAATTACTTCTCTGTATATTTCTGCAGTTTAGTTGTCACTTTTGTTAAAAACTTTCTTTTTGCCCCCACCTCACATTTGTATGGCATACATCTGTGTAGCCTTCTCCTAAATTCTTGTTCTCCTCATAATTCTGAGCATATTTGTACAAATAGAGCAACACATAGTTTTGCGTTAATATTATGCTCTAAGATGACAAAATTACACAGAAGTCTGTGAACTCTACAGCATGAAACACATGACACTACGTAAAGCTTATTATTTCCTAACAGTCAGCCAGTAGACAATGACTAGTGGGAGAGAGTGAGAGAAGGGGCATATAGAAATTTACTTCTGTGTTGTATATTTTAGTCGTCTTATGATGTAACATTAAATTATACTTTAATAGTGTGTGGTGTTGATACTATTATGAAACCTTTCATTCCCAATAATTAAACTAGTTGGATCCAATTAGGATCAAAGTGAACAATTTTCTCTTGGACATTCGGATGCGAAGAAATAGAAACAGAAACTAATACAAACAGTATAGTACAAACTGCACATTGTTATTTATACTGTGCATTTTATTAAGTTATTTGTCTAAATATTTAGAACAATAAGTGCTACACACTTAATAATTCTAAAGTTCTCACACAATCAGACCATATTCCAAATGCCGGAATATGGAGTGATTGTGCAAGAACTTTAGAATTATTAAGTGTCTGGTGCATATTGTTAGAAACCTATAGACAAATAACTAAATATTATATGATTTTAACCTAATTTTAGGAATCGTTTAATATCAACATTAATTTTTTAACTATATATTTGTAATATATTAGCTACCAAGTGCAAGACAATATATTTTAACAAAAAATGCTCCTTTGCGCCAATAATCCCCCTGAGGACGGCTATTATTATTAGCTGGAACATGTTGGAGAATTAGTAATGTATGTGTTAGGCAACAGATATGCATTTAGTCAGAAGTAAATATAGCCTTGCATATATCTGTTGCATGGAAGACATAGCAAATTTACATATTATTGTGTTGTGGTATATAAAAATATGAGTGTCATACCACCAGGGATGATGATTCATGTCTGTTGTGACCATCATGAAATTATTACCATTACGGAGTGCTGCTGACCTTTCTTATGTAATGTATCAAATTACTGTACCCATTATGCATGGACACAGACTTTATGTTTGTAATTGAAGTGGACATCTTCAGAGATCATTTTGCTGAAACTTTAATGCACAGTTTTCTTTCCTACATAAATTATGATAATCAGAAAACATTAATATTGTAATCAGTAGTTTGTTCCTATTTTCAGTTTAGGTTTGCATTATTCGCAAATAATACTGACTCTTTATTTATTTATTTATCATCATCACCTTACTTTCAAGGGTTAAGCCTTTGGACTTTTCCAACTTTATGATGCCCATCTTTTATTTATTTATTGTACATTTATACATTTATGTGTTCTTATATTTGTTTTCTTGCGTTTGTTTGTTTGTTTCACAGAGTAGGTTCTTTTCATCATTGTTTCTCCTCAGTTTAAATTACTTAGTCCTTTCACATTTTGCTGCAGGGTTCATTTTACCCTTTGATGATATAGAATGTACCACTTAATGCAGGTCCCATTCATAGAATCTGCATTGATAATCTGTGTCCTACTTGGATAATATGACTTGTCTTGTGGTAAAATGGGTGTTGAAAACAACCTCCTTTAAGTTCCAGACATGCTTGACACTTGGTGAATATGTTATTGAAATTTGTTCGAAGTCTTGCCTAAAATTTTCAGTATTATGTGCCAGATAATTTGTGTGTGTGTGGTTTTCATAAGCACTGGCTTTGAAACATGTGCACAGGATAATAGCCACATGATGCCAGATTAAGCGAACAAGTAGGCCACAAAGGACGAGTAATTATTTGGTCCCAGGTGTCTGTATTGGCGATTGCACAATCCCTCAGGAAAAAGGAAAGCCCGATTCATTCATGCACCGCTTAAGTCCTCAAATATGTTGCGAGAATTTATTCACTATGTCTATGAATTTATTGTATGTGAAAAAGAGAAGGGTCTGGTAAATGGTTGCACTGACAGCATACCATACTCAACTTGATGTAATACAACAGCATATTGTGCAGTGTGTATTAGTGTAGAATGACCTGCAGACAAATATTTGCTATTCTGAGTAGTTGGCAATGGATTGACTTCACCGCTACAAACTGCTCCACAGAAGCAGTCACAAAGCCATATTCTAGCAACAGAGATTTTCAGGGACATGTTTATAAACTTGCCCAGTATAACATAATGTTTCTTCTGCAAGAACATGTCATGTTTGCTCTCATTTATTCAATAACAAAGAACCTCTTCAAAATTTGTTTACCAGTTGGTGTGTAGTTGATTTCAAAAGAACTAAAACACTATAAAACCAACTCATAAATTTGCTATGACATTTTTTTTCTGGGATTTCTGCCTTATATAGATCTTGACAAAATGCCCATCTACTTCATATTTTCAAACTACAATTTATTGGGCTTTTCTTAAATCTTGTCCTTATATATGAATAAGCCTTTAGTTCATGCTGTCTAAGTTAGCACATGGTGAGCAAACAACCTGAATGGAGTCATACACTGCCCAATAAGCCATCCACATGCGTGGGTCTGCATTGAATGGTATTCCCTGTAGTTGAGAGCAAAATTTCTAATGTAAGTAGATTTCAGAATGCATTATGACTTTTCAGTTCCATATGGTTGCAATTGTGTGTGTGGTACACAAACTTTACTGGAAACAAAGCCAGTTGTAAGTCACCTGGAATGACCTGTTCAGTAATAAACATAGCCAGTTGATGCAGAAATATTGCAGAGTGCCAGGAAACTTAAAATACCGTCATCTTCACATTTTGCCCATTTTTATTTGTTTGTTTGTTTATTTATTAGTCTGAGTATCATACATAAGATAGTAGACTTGTCAATACCTAGGAATTACAATTACAATTACAATTACAATTACATAGTTTAGTTTAGTTAAGTTTAAAGAAAGATAAGTTTATAACAGTATACTATAACATACTACAAATGGTATCAGAACTGAATACCTGTAGTGCAGAAAGCTTACTTTAGTATTCAGCTGATTAATTAACACAGTTACAGGGCTACAAATTCTTCAACTGAATAAAAAGCATGCCAAAGAAGGAATGATTTCAGTCCTTCCTGAAGGTTTTATAACTCTCTATTTCTTTTATGTAATAAGTAAGTGTTGTATGTGAGGTTTCAGCATTTAGGTTTAAAGCATTAGATAATACAGGATAGACAAACATAATAAAATGAGCGCATGTGAAAATGTTATGTTATTCTTATAATTTTCTCCAGCTCCTGAAATAGAAATGTTGTTCTGGATGTTAGTGTGCCTGTTGTAGGATTAAAAAAATGACTTTGGCTGTCTGCTTGTGTGTTAGTAAAGTAGTTTGATGTGAGTCAGACTTGAGCAGTAGACATTTCTCTTATTATACACTTTATTTGTATTACCTGCTGCTTTTCTACACTTTACATTCATGAGGTATATGCATTTTAGTTCTTATTCATGTCATCACTGGTGACTGTATTATCTTTACTAACATGTGGTTAGCAATATTGTGTTTACTTTGTCAATTTTACCACTTTTGGTATGGCTAATGCCATTAATTGTCAGGCCTCTTTTGTAATTTAATTTTAAGATTAAGGACTGTGTTGGTATAGAGCAGTTTCTCTATTTAGCTTATAAACAGTCACTAATTATACCAACACAGTTCTTGATTTCAAAATTAAATTAGAATAGAGTCATTACAAATAAGGACAATGGCAATGTCAAAAAGGAATAAAAATTGATAATGTAAATATAGTATTGCCAGGCACATGTTAACTAGGTTGACATGGTCACTGATGATAATATATATGTAATGTGGAATTGTGTATGACTGGTGAATGGTCATAAGGTGTAGAAAGGCTGCTGGTAATTTTAATGAATTTTTATTATTCAAAGCCACATGGAATTCACAAAAAAATTGTCTATTATGGCTGCATAGAATCCATTTATGATGACATTCTGAGTATTAAACAGAAGCATTACTGTATCAGTATTTTTCTATATTTAATAAACATGTACATAACAATACCAGTCATATGTTTCTATTCCCATTTTGACAGTAACTGACACGTTCCTAAATTTTCAACTCAGTTTGTATGTATATGATTCACATAAAGAGTCAGCTGTTGACATAATTAACAGTCTTAAAACATACAATAATATTGTCTTTCATTACTTTTCAAATACTGAATATGCGTTGGTGATGTAGCATGTCCAATTTTTCAGTCAGTTAAGGTCAACTTGCTTTACATTAAGGTGTTAAACAAAGAATGAAAGACTAAAACATACAACCAAGCAGATTCATGTAGTATTAATTCTCTGAACTTGTATTTGAGATGAGCCCTCTTTGAATTGAGCTGGGTCATTAGCAATCCTGACTGATCTTGTGTGGGATTTTTTAGTCTGTTCAAGCATATTCTGGAATTATTACCTCAGTTAGGTCATGAACACTTCCCTCCAAATCCTTTCTAATTTATCATTCACTTGTTGTCCTAAAATATGACACTATATAGTCTGAGATAGTGTCATCCTCACAAACTGTACCAAAGAGAAAACAGTATGAAGCACAAAATTATAATTTTAAATTTTGTTAAGAGGTACTTGCAGCGTACAGTGAAATCTGTCTAAAACAAAACCTGAGCTTTTCAAAAACCTGTCTTTAATGGAAAACTTTTACAGTCCTGAGAATCTGGAGTCCTGAGGATCCAAACTTGAAATACTTGTATGAAATGGAACGTTCCTGTAACAGGGGAAAAAGAAGAAGGGGGAGGAAAAAAAAGGTCACTGGCGGTTCCATCATAGGCAGGTTTTGCTGTACGTTTAGCTGTAGAACTTAGAAATATCTCCTACCTGATACAGTAACTGTTGATGTTTGAACTAAAAATATGATTTAACTACATCAAAATTCATTATAAAGTTTTTATTATTCAGTACAAAATTGAAACTTATATTGCATAATTTTCCAGGGAAAATTCTTCAGATGTACTGATGACTCGAAGATGACAGAAGCAGAATGTCAGTAAGTTGCACCAGTATAATTTTGTCCATAATATTTTCACCATATTTTATTGCTAGTTTGGTTTTTTGATGTTAAATTCTGGGGTGGGGAAAAATACTGGAGAAAGGAAAGAATTCTTGGCAAATACTGGTTGTTGGCCGTACACATTGCCTTATCACGTCTTACTGTTACAAGAATAAGAGATATGATATTGTATGTTTAGAAATGAACTTTTGCACTGAGTTCACATCTTTGTTATGTAGATTTTTTCTGTTACAATGTGTAAGAACTGTGCCATTAAGGCATATAAGAATGTGGAGGAGGTAAGCAGGACTTCAGTCCTTCAAGGGTGGTGCCACCAATGCTGGAGAGCCACCCTGTTACATCTTTGAAAGATGAAAGTGAATGTAAATATTTTCCTGTGCTTAATTGATCACCATGGCATGAAAGTGTGTAGGGGACTGGAGGTAAAGCTTCAAACATGCTGAACCTCAATACTAGATGGAGGTGAGTGGGCAGTATCACACCTCTATGACTTTACCTGGGAGGGAGGGAGGTTTCTTCAGAATGCACTGAGTAGGAAGCTGAGTGAATGCCAGTGCTGATTTGGATGCTTAAGAGAAGAGAGAGTTTTTTCCCTTCCACCAGAAATTTAACCCAGATTGCTTTCACACCCACATCAGAACCTAGACAGTATACTCACTGAGCTATCTTGGGTTCAGTAAAGCTTATTTAATTATCCACTACTCTAATCAGGCAGAAACATCACAGCCTGTAATTGTGTGCCTTTCATGAACTCTTTGTTCAAGTTTGTGTTTAAAACTGTGAAGTGAATGTGAGAACAGCCTCATATCATAATTTGTACCTCCAGCACTTCTGGTCATAGGACTACACCATAAGGCCCAACATCCCTAGATTGTTATCTATGCCATTTGAGTGAGGCAGGTAGTCAGGGCATACTCCAGCTACTTGATAATTACAGGCGAATTGTGAATGCTTAGTGGTAGGGAAGGTGTGTGGGCTTTATGGTACTGAAAAGAAATATTGAAAAGCTCAATCCTAAATCAAACTTCGACCATCTACTTTGTATCTGATTAATTTACTGATTGAGATACCTTGGCTTATGTCTGTTAGAGTTCAAAATTATGTTTTCAGATGTCATAAGTTTTCAGATGTGGTAAATAATAGTATCGTGAATATTAACAGTTGGTTTATAAGTAATTTACTGTCCTTAATTATTGAAAAAATTTCTTCAGTTTCTAATTAAAAATATTAAGCTAACTGACTTATCAATTTCCTGTGAGACTAAACCTATTACAAAAGTTCAAAAAGTTAAATTTCTTGGTTTAACAATAGATAATTATCTGTCATGGAATTTCCATATTGAAGAAATAAAACCCAAATTAAATAAAGCTTGTTTTGCAATTAGATCATTAAGGCCTTACTTGTTGTATGAAGTAGTGAGGATGATTTATATTTCTTATTTTCATTCTAGTGTGTCCTATGGCATTATATTCTGGGGTAATTCATCTCAAAATAATTCTATATTTAAGATTAAATAAAGAACAATTAGAGTTATTGTGAATTCAAGCAGTAGAACCTCTTTTCATGAATTATTTAAAAAATTACAGATTTTGACCCTTCATTCTCAGTATATTTTTTCTTTATTAATGTTTGTTGTTAAAACAGATTCCTTATTAAATCAAATTCTGATGTTCATATTATTATTTTATTATTATTATTATTTATTTATTTAGTATTCCAGAGATCCACCAGAGTGGATATAGAACTTGTCAATAGATAACAGGCATAGTACAGAACGAGTCTCGACAATAAAATACATAAAATTATAAATTGTGATTATAATACATAAATAAGACAAATCAATACTAGTCATATAAATACCAACAAGATGTAACTTTTTTTCTCTTTTATTTGGTGTTATAATTCTACATGTTTCAGACGCAGTTTGCGTCCATCATCAGGAGTATTATAAACTGTAGCAGCAGCCACTGGTGTTTGTCATGGGTTCGGGATAGAATAAATCCTGTGTAG
>JGI20166J26741_11543474_pt1 | contig 12226 bp, 6 predicted proteins | sample TergutCu122P5_FD_26741 | JGI IMG/M metagenome (IMG submission 26741) | reverse complement strand
TCAGGTAGAGGTCTCTGCGACGGACTGATCATTCGTTCAGAGGAGTCCTACCGACTGTGGCGCGTCGTTGTATGTGATCATGAAACCTCGCAAGCGAGGATGCTAAAACCCGCAAGAGGGCTGTAAAATACAACACCCGATGGAGGTTGTAGCGCCAGGAGAAAAAAAAATTTGTGACGTAGTTGCGGTCAATGAAAGTACCGTTCATTGCGGAACAGAGCAGCGGCAGTGAGTGTACTGGATACAAGCACTGACTGTACACGCTGTTCATGTAAGGCACCACTGCTTGTGGCTTTACTCTGTCCGGCCGCGTGTGCAAAATAATGAACTGAATACTTCGTAACAAAATAAAATATCAGCGAACAACAAATCTCATGGAAAGCAAATGGGAATAAATAAAACCCTTTTATTGGCCATTATTCTTACTCATTATATTGAAAATGATTATTTTAGTTTATTTAACTGGTAATTTTTTGATTAAGGTAACGGATGTTCTTGAGCATCCGTATCACTTTTTCGATTCTGGAGTCTCTCCCATGTTCTGCCTTTTAATTATCTGCTCTGAGTGACACCAGCAGTTTAGCGTTGCGAATGAAATAGTGTCATAATTTAAAGTAGGATCGTGTAATTTTAGTAATATTAGAGCTTTATACATTAATGCGACTTTTGTTAAATTTATGACCAGACGGGCAATGATCTCTAACGTGACAATGAGACGCGTTCGTCTAACCATTGTTGCTTGGAAAAGCAATTAGTATTAAATATTATGACTGTGTGTGTGTGTGTGTGTGTGTGTATTCTTGCTTAGCCACGCGCGTGCGTCGTATTATACTCCCATCTGTGACTTATCAGACAACTGATTTTTCCACATTTTCTCATAAATTGCACGATTTTCGGAAAAGATTTCGCCCTAGAACAGACCATGAAGGTCCAAATAGGGAATAGAGGTATAGCTCTACTCTTTCTTTATCCTCGGCGCTAGATGGCGTTGGGCGGTAAACGCCACGCCCCGGCCTCTTTACCCACCAGAAAGAAACGCAATAACCATTGTGTAGGTGGCTTGTGGGCCTCAGGGCCGGTCTGGACGGGTGCGGAAAATTCCGCTGCCGCATGGTTTCGAACCCTGGACAGTCGAACCCGTACCGAGCCGCTGTACCGACTGCGTTATCCCGGCCCTTGGAAGAAAAAACTTATTGAACATAAAAATTGTGTGTTGATTTTCTGTAGAACTTTTGTCTGAAAAATTTCTCATTCTAAGAAGAATTCAGCCAGATATTGTCATAAATGTACACAGGTCTTCATGTAGAGTGCCCATTATTCTTGTCAGATTTTGATGAAACTTGAATTTTCTCGACAGATTTTCGAAAAATACTGAAGTATGAAGTTTCATTAAAATCCGTCCAGTGGGAGCAGAGTTGTATGCGGACAGACGGACAGACATGACGAAGCTGACAGTCGCTTTTCGCAATTCATCGAACGCGCCTAAAATTGGCAGTAAAATACCACCATCCTGTGCCGTTGTCATGAAATCTTGGGAACCTTAACTTACTGGAACCCTCTGGGCCACTCCAGGCTTGTAATGGGACTGCTTTACCTTTTTTTTTTTAAGTACCTTACCGTCACATTTAATATCTTCTTTTGATGGTGGTCGGCCGTTGTTAAACCGCTGCAGCGCGCAACTCGATAGACTTGCTGATAGCGACATGTGCTTAAGTACTGAAATCAGAGAACTGCCGTCAGCCAGTGTACAAAGTTGATTTTCTCGGGGTATATTGATTTCTTGTTTGATATTTCTGTTATTTTTAAGGCATTCAGTAGCATTATATTTTGTTTTGTGAGCGTGTTTTATCGGTGTTGAAGTAAGATTTATTTTACAATGTTTGTGTTCTTGAATTTATTGGTGGTGACGTAATCGTGTTCGAAAGATTTTAGTTTGAACTCCTATTATGGAAGAACAAGCAACGAAAGGAAAATACCTTTTTCTTTTTATTTCCCCTCGTAAAATACGCAAACAAATGTTTTATTATACGCTTGTATGTGTCGCACGTTCCATGACATATTTTTAAAATTTTTCGCATGCAACGAGTGTGCTGTACGTATGTGGGTGGCTGTCAGAAATGTCTTACTGTGCAGCTGGCTACTGTCTCTCCGGCAGTCGGCCACGGAACTAGCTACTCAACCTGTTTTTTACTGGTTTTTTTGTCTACGCGTTACAAGAATTTTTTATTCTATAAATATTCCGGCGTGTGTATGAGCCGTTGTATGACAGGATGGTGCGTATAATTTCATAACGAGCAGCTTAATACCTGGTATCATTATTAATGTAGTCCAAATCGAAATTTTATTTCCTTTCTCTTTTTGTGTGTTCGTGTCGGTTACGTACCGACTGTAGGCCGTCTCGTAAGCCAAGGTGTTGCGTAACCCAAACTTTAGGATAACCTGATCTTCGGGGATGGGTGCTTGATGGAACTGCCCAGAAACTCGGACAGCGACTGACTCTCTTCGTTGTTAACGTTACTGAAACTTCATAGATTCCTCTGTTGGTTCCGGTGTACTTCCGTCCGTCTGCATCGGTAGGTTGGGTGTGTTTGCTCGTAACGTGTGGTCTGTTTGAGCCTAGTAACAAAGAGTGACACAAGAACACTGAGCTGTGAGCCGATAAAGTTTAGTCGGTGTAATGACTGCGATGTGGTCTGAACGTTTCAGAGTTCGAATCGCGGCAGAGGCGTAGGGTTCTTGTCACCTCCGAAACACCGAGACCGACTCTGGGTCCACCCGGCCTGTGCCGCCGGGGCGAGACGCTGACCACCCATCTTCATTTTGTATCGAGATTAAGAATGGGTGGAGCTTTACCTCTAGTCGTCCTAAATGCGTTCATGATGTGTACAGGGAGAACCTTACCTTTAACCAAAGGACTGTAACTGCTGTTTACATAGTGAAATAGGATGATTAAATCGGGATGGACATCACATGTAGCACGCGCAGGTAAAGTAAAGGTAAAGATCATCCTTGAACAGGCGATGAAGACCCAGAGTGGGAGTAGATGTATAGCTCTTCTGTTTCTTTAACCTCGTCCCTAGATGGGGATGGTTAGTCAAAGCCACGCCCCGGCCGCTTTACCTTGCGAAAACACCCGGTCTCCATCGTATAGGAGGATGGGTGGGTCTCAGGGCCGGTCTGGACGCGTGCGGAAAATCTCTCCATCCCCAGCCCGTCCAGCCTGTAGCGAGTCGCTATACCGACTGAGCTATCCCGACATGGAAATTAATGCGAGGTCCTGTTTTGATCAGAGGACCTGAAACGAAGATGGAGATTGGAAGGCATGGGCCTAGATAGTTGGTTAAAATTTAAGTGAACCTCACTTAAAGGGGGTGTGGAGAAATGTGTCTGAAGAAGGGGTTCGATGGTGTATTTCTGTGAACCTCATAAGGAACTCTCATATTCCACAAACTGGATGCATTTATTGGCCTGCTGAGCAACTATGAACTCCTCAAAGAATTTCACGGCAGTATTATTTACCCAGTGCAACGAATGAAGCCCTGGACTGTAGAATGAGTTGATAAATATGTCGCTGTGTGTCGGTGATATTTGACTTTTTAAATGGAGACTTGTTTTGTACAGAACCAGCGACTCTGCCACGACATGGCGTGTGCGGCTTTGTGTTTCTCTGTACGACCACAGCACGTATTGGTGGTGACCAGGCGACTATTTATTTTGTGCCTCATAAATTCTAATTTCTGCACGCTGTTACGAACTTGTCCCTTCTTGAGCCGCAATTAATTTGCTGTGTTGCCCCTAGGATTGTAAAAATAGTTGGGGGGGGGGGCGGGGGGCCGTTTGTTACCCTACTGCATTATGAACGTTTGTGTCTTTCTGGAGGCGGACATTTCAGAGAACTGTAGCACCCGGGTTATAAGGGATGTGTGAAAACCCACGGCCTTCCTTGTCGAGTGTCTGACTTATTTCATAACTTTCTAGTGGCTTTCCTCCATGACCCTCGACCTGCTGACTCACTGACTGTATGACTGACTTACAGATGTGTCAACTGACTGATACACCCAGCATATCTTATTCCGGAGCTCATCGATTCACCAACCGACCGACCGACCGACTGACCGACTAACTCTCGTACTGACTGTAGTTGTCTCAGTTTCACTGACGCAGTATAAAATTGATCAGTGTAATCTACAGTTGTCTAAATTTCGACTTACTTTCTTCGTTTGTTTGTTTGTTTTAGCCGTTCGAAGTACTGAAATCATAAATTTACTTTGCCGTCATGAAAAAGTCGAAGTAATTGTGCTCTTGACCGTGAGTTCGACAAAAGCATTATACACGTACAGTGATGTTATTGTAAGTAGTGTTCTGTGTGAGATGCGTCCTTCACAGCATGCGAGTGATTACTTATTACGTTTAGTCTCTCTGCAGACATGCTTACTTCGTCTCCATCGTTATCACCGCCACTACGTAAGGCAGATGATATGGGCCGGATAGCTCAGTCGGCATTGCGACTCCCTATTGTCTGGACGGTCACGGGATGGAATCCCGGTTGGGGGCGGGAATTTTCGCACCCGTTCAGACCGGCCCTGGTGCCCTCCCAGCCTCCTATACAATTAGTACTGGGCCCTTTACAGGGGTATAGCGGCCGGAGCGTGGCGTTGACCACCCATCCCCATCTATCGCCGAGGTTAAAGGAAGAATTAGAGCTATACATCTACTCCCCATCTGGGGTTTCGTGGCCTTTTCTAGGGTGAACTTTACATGTATTCCTTAGAAAGGGAGTGTTTGGGAGTGTTTCTAAAATTGTCTGCGGCTAGCTCACGGCTTTGTGCAGTTCGTTTCTTGTATGTTACAGAAGTACTCATATATATATGACACTGTTATCAGCTGTGCTTCACACATGTTGTACTTCACTGTCAAGAAAATAATCCGAATCATGTGCTTTGAATAAGTAAACGTCGTTTGAATTCGAAATTCAGAAAGCTTTTCATTGATGTTTCGATTTAATTATCGATTCTGGAGGTTATCTTCTGTGTAAACAATTTGGGAAATTGTGTGCTTAGCGTTACAGTTCTGACGTATTCGCTGTCTTATTGATGCGAGGATTTAAATTCATGTGCGCTAACTTCCTATCTTTTGTTATAAGTAAACTCGTAAATACGAGCATCTGAAATGTATACTTCCATTTGTTTTTACACATCATAAGCCTGAAAGTTTCTCTGAATTATGGTAATAAATTTACAGTCGTTCACGCTCGATTGTAGTTCTCTGTCTTGCTAGAAAATGGACTACTTACAGTGTATGCCTGTAAAACAACAGTGAAGAGTTGAGCTTTAACACCGTATTTAAGCGTGGCGCATCATCGCGAGAATGAAACCGAATTCAAGAAAAATATCTGTTATTGATACAAATCACTTGGTAAATATGGATCCATTTAAAGTGAAATGCATTACACCTTGTGCCACGGATGCAAAAATCCCGGCTCCTTTGTCGCCCGGGCGATTAAATTTTTTATGATGACTCCAAATATCATCAGCATAATTGCTGTAGTTTCTGTCTGTACGTATTAAAAATGTATATCAATTCACATGCACCGAGCAGAGATCGCCAGAAGACTGAGTTTGACAGGTCACTGCAGAATTATGGGTCCATCATTTCACCTTTCTTGCGCTGGAAATATGGGGGTTGCTACTGGATTTTGGAAAATTTGCGTGTACCTGCCTTATGCGTTTATTTTATTACCTTTGTTCGAGTCATAAAAAGTGTCTTCTCACAACATTAATAAAGGCAAAAAGTTCACCCTAGAACAGACCACGAAGGCCCAGAAGGGAAGTGGGTATGTAGTTGTACTCTTTCTTTAACCTCGGCGCTACATGTTGTTGGTGGTCAACGCCACGCCCGGGCCGCTGTACCCCCGGGAAAGACCCGTTACCCTTCGTTTAGGAGGCTGGGTGGGCCCCAGAGCTGGTCTGGACGGGTGCGGAAAATGTCGCCCCCACCGGCGTTCGATCCTCGGACCGTCCAACCCGTAGCGAGTCGCTATACCGACTGAGCTATTCCGGCCCACTTACAACAACAGTGTCTTTTTAATTTTATTTTTCCCCGTCAGAGTGCTAAAAGTTCTGTGTTTCATGAAGCGGCACGCCGTGCAGACGTATACGTAGTATAATTGCAGCACCTCGCATTCTTAGCACAGACTGTAGGCTTGTGGTGCGGGCAGCACCGACGTCACTTGGTCTTCAGTGGAGTGCCCCGATTATAAATTGCACACAAGGCTGTGCTGTTTCCTCTCCGTTGTGGACGCTGTAAATAGGAGTAGAATTTGAAATTCGAAGCCCAATAACCCGATCGTCCACCCGTAGCCTATGTACTCGTTGAGGTGTCCATATTGCTGTCATTACGTCAGTCCCTAATCAGAGCGAAGTGTTACGCACGTTGTGTAGCTGCGGTTCGTTTCCCGATGGCTGCGGTTTCGTATCCCGGACATACCGACTTTGGCTGTACATCCTTTCGTTTGTTTTGTCTTTCCAATTGTAATATTCTTGTAATCGTTTAGAAAATTCGCAGATTTGGTAAGTGTTCGCCGTTTTTTTTGACTGCTCTGTGGTAATAACGCATTACTTGAAAGGCACTTCTAGAATGTCGTCTTGAATTCTGCTGCTTGCAATAGACGAATATCGTCAACTCGATGCATTAAGCAAGCGAGGGATGTTTTGATTATGGTGAACGGGTTTAATAAAATGGAATTATAAATAAGGTGAAGGCACAATATCATGGCAGAATGGTGGGTAGAGATGGGAAGACAAAGTTTAACAAAAGAAATGTTATGTGCGATAACAGAGAGAACTCGGTGTTACGGCGTAGCAGTTTTCAGTGTAATTTTACTGAACTAATAAATATTTGATTTCATGGCAGAGAGAAGGAGGCTGCGGTACAAAAACCTGTACAAGAACAACAAAAGTTACACAAAAAGGCTGATGGTAGGATCGTATGAAGGGAAGGTGCTGGGGGTCGCAGTGTGAGACAAGGGTTGAATGGAAAATGGAAGACAGTTGTAGTTGCCTGTGAGTTGTCGACTTAAGGAAAAGATGAATGGTACATAATAAGGGGAAAATGTCACAGATTTTACGTTTTGTAGGAGATTTACGTCTTCAGATACCTGTGAAGTTTTTGCATGTTTAAGGATTTGTATTTGTCTTTATATGTATGTGTGTGTATGTGTAGGCTGTGCGTGGTGTAATGGCCGTGTGTTAGGTTTGTTATTGAAAAAGTTCGGTATTCATTGCACCCTACATGGGCATTGAACTAAGAGAAAACAAGTATAAGGAAGTGTACGTATTATTTCGACAGAGACAGTGTGTTAATCAAAACAATAATTGAAAATTTTCATCCTTATCCTTGCAGCCTTGAGACAGATGCAGCCTGCCCCCCCCTCCCCCCGGCCTCTTGTGCTCACGTTCGCAAACTGATTTTACGAAAAGCGACTTTTAGCTTAGTCACGTCTGTCTGTCTGTCCTTATTGAACGACTAGGCAACTACCGGATGAAACATGATATGTCGCCACGTACGAGACACGCCCGAGAAATGCGATATCTCGATGCTCACGAGATGCAAAGAAACAATGAACGATATAACCATAACTGTCTTTGTGCACTATAAAATTAAAGAAAGTAGTGATTGCGTTCAGATTGAGGTGAAAGTTTTTACTCTCATCGCCATCTTTGATGTTATGCTTACTACCATGGCCAGTTTGGTTGCCAAGGGTACGAATTTTCTTGTCCTGCAAGTAAATGTGTGAAGAGAGTGGTGACTGTGTGTGAAGTGTTTGCTTCGAAACAGAGGAATAAAATTGACAGAATATTTATTTCCTGCAAATTGAAATTTTGGTTGAAAAGATACATCCCGGTGAGCCCATTTTTTTTAAAGAAATTGGGAATAAGAAAAATCATAAATGCATATAGTTCTTATTGTTTTATAATTTATTTTTAAATTTAATATAGTCATATAAAGTATCGTGTTTTGCGTAGAAATAAACAAAAAATAGAGACTTCATTGCATATGATGCATTGAGGAGTGATTTGATACATTTTTAGTGTGGCGCTCTATTGAAATACAAACATGTAGCTTCACTGTATTGCCACTATACTTGTCATGTAGCTTCACTGTACTGTTTCTAAACTTACAACATAGCTGCACTTTACTCTTTCTACACTAATCGTGTAGCATCGCTGTATTGTTACTACACTTATCATGTAGCTTCACGGTACTGTGTCTACACTTATCATGTAGCTTCACGGCACTGTGTCTACACTTATCATGTAGCTTCACTGCTGTTTCTGTTCTTATCATTTAGCTTCACTGTACTGTTTCTAATCTCACCATGTAGCTTCATTGTACTGTTTTTACACTTACCATGTAGCTTCACTGTACATACAATTATCACGTAGCTGCACTGTACTGTTTCTACACTTGTCACGTAGCTGCACTGTCCTGTTTCTACACTTATCATGTGGCTTCAGTTTACCATAACTACACTTATGTCCTCTATATTAATCGTCTCAGTAATCTACGAACAGCATGAGGTTATATTATAACCGACTGTAAATCCGATGCTATTACACGGAGACAGCTTACAGTGTCAAATTGTGACACGTGGACAGGCCTATTTAAAGTACTGGAATCTTCAGTCGGTTTTTGAAAATAGTCTCAAACTGGCAGTTTCTGAATAATAACAGCGAACGCGCCATAAACGTTAAGGCTCTGCTTACATTTCCTATCTTGTTTACGATAAAATTACAAGACATACGGAATTTTGCCGCTTGTGAGATAAGAGCCAGAGCGGCCTTAGAAATACTTGACGATGTAAACATGAAGTGCATACATATGACATAACCAACTGACTTAAAAAAATAAAGTCGTAATTGTTTTTTGAATCGATTGTAAGTCTGTTGCTAGGATACGGAGGTGTTGTGTATAACGTTGGGAGACATATTGAAAATGCTCGCATTTTCAGCGCGTTTCTTGACATTTTCGGCAAATTTAAATTCCTTGGACGGTGACAGACAGCGCCAGAGGTGGTGCGGCCGACGCATATTTCGTAGCCTCTTGTACTTCCACTTGCGCGCATGTCAACCGTCAGGATTGCCGTATTGGGTTGTACTGTCGGGTTCGTGAGGGAAGCAGCTCCGTAGGCTACTGTTTACATGGTTGTGCGTGTGTGTGTATATATATACACATGTTATTTTATCTGGATCTCAGTGCAGATTTCTCTCTGCGCCACAGAATTATATCTGAAGTTGTAGCAGACACAGCACACAACGAGAAGTGCTTTTCTGTGAAGTGCCGGGATGACGTATCCTGTACAGAGATGTCCTGTATAGATAGGAGACACGGTGAAGGTGCGATGGAAATATTGCATTACACTTTGCGCACTGCGCATTTTATTGCGTTTCTGAATCAATGTCACCGGCTGGGAGCGGATTGTTAAAGTTGGGATATTTAGAGACATCCTTTCAGAATTTTTCTTTCACGGTTTAATGTGCTTGGAATTGTAAATAAAGAACAGTACTTGCGAAACGATTTGTTCGCTACGAACAGACGTCTGGCCTTACGTCCTACTAAACAAATGCCTACACTGGCAGATATTTCATATTTCTTTTTAAATGGCCAACCAGACGCACTAATTATCCAAATTTATTCTGTCATAAAACTCTGCATGTTTCGGGCATCCTCTCTGTCCATCATCAGGAGTTATCTACTGTACATACGGCAGTGGTAAGTGTCATGTAAGTTTTTGATGACCGCTTCCAAGCAGAGTCAGTATCTGACTCTGCTTGGAAACGGTCATCAAAAACTTGCATGAAGCTTACCACTGCCGTATGTACAGTAGAGAACTCCTGATGATGGGCAGAGAGGAAGCCCGAAACATGTAGAGTTTTATGACAATAAATTTGAATAATTAGTGCGTCTTGTTGGTTATTTAAAAATAAATCTATTACGATGCACGGTAACATGAATGTAAAGGTATTTCATATCTTTCTTATAGTAACAGGCTAATGTGTAAGTATTTGTGGAGTTCCAGCTGTGCTATTGTGAAATTTCCTGTGCAGTGTTAATGTTATAAAGAGTGGTTTTAGAACTTCACGTTGACAGAACAAGTTAGGTAATATTTCTCCTTTGCGTGCTTGTGTCGAGCGCCGTAAAACTTGGGGAAATATATAAGGGCTTACAGTGTTAGTGCAGCTTCCATTTTTCGGAACACAAGACGGTGTTTCGAAAATGCAATTGTTGGCAATACCTGCTTCTTTGATCCTGACGGAAAAAGTTTTTTGAATCTTCGGAAAATTCGTATGTAGTTTTTACAATTCGTTGCCGGCCTCGGTGCACTGTACCGACCTTGATTCTTCAGGTTTCGCCGGCTTCGATGCATCGTACATTCGTGAATGCCCTTCGGAATATTTTAAACTTCAAGCCCCCCCCCCCCTCCATCCTGGGCAGTTGTTGGAATTAAAACCCCAGCACCACTGAAGAGTTATATAGTTTTTAGAAATTTAGTGTTGTACATCTTACGTGCAGCTGTCCAATATACAGAAACTTTCATCTACTACTCGTTACCATTTACATGTGACTGTTTTTAATATATGTTGTTTACGCCTATGAAGTTTGTAGCTCCCTGAAGATGGACATGTCTTGTGGCCGAAACATCTATATATTTGCAGCGGGGTGGAAGTGAAAGTTTGTGTAAATCTCTATATTCTTCTAGGCTAATCTGTGCGTTCAAGTTTGTCTGCGCGAGATGCAAGACTGTATGCAACAGAAGTTTAGTTGTAATCATGAAGAGACAATAGTAAAACAGTATGAAAGTCGGAAATGATGCCTTTAGATTGATCCAAGAACTCAGCCTCCAAACACTGAAGTATATTACTCGCGTATGTTTGCCATCGGAAGAAAAATGAAAGCTGCTGTAGGAACTACGCCTAAAGAACATACTAGATCATACCGACCTTCCCAATTTGTTGCCAAGCTCTTTGCTGCTAAGAGGAATACATTTTGGTGAAACTAGTTTGGTTGAATTGATATGTCAAGCAATACTTAAAAGAGATTCTTTGTATTTTCACATACCTACTGTGAATTTACATAGGCAAGCACCTAGCTTCTTTCCTACGTGTCCGATGACCTTTATAAGCATGTTGAGTCAGGTACTACAGCTTATTCCTTGAGAGTTTCTCTGTGTTCGTGAAGCCACGCAGGTAGCAGTCGGCGTTTTCACCAACTTACCTATGTTGCACTTACAAGGGTTGCTTTAGACTCAGTGCCGCCTGGTGTTCTCAGCGAACTCCTAAGAACCTGTTTAGTTTTGTAGACTCTAATCTTATTGTAATGACTCCCGGTTACGTTTGAACTTCTCGTCATGGACCTTCACTTGAGGTATCAACATTGAACCAAGAGGCTTCGCCTTATTTCTCGGACGGGTTCTTGTGGAATATTGCAGCATCGAATCTATTGCTTGTTGGGAATATCCACTGAAAGGAAGGTGCTGTTTAAAGTGTCATTTTCATTTGACGGGTCTTGTCAATCCTGTGACAGTTGCTGTCATGTGTAGGCTCCGAATGACCCTTACCTTCAATAAATCTTCTCAGGCTTAAAATCGCGTCAGACCTTCAAAATCAACAGAAATTTCAGACACTGACTGTTATCTCCATCACGTTTCTTCAGAGCCCCGATGAAGGGGCGGAGTCGGCCTCTAAATCGTCTGTTAATTGCAACACATGACGCAGCTCTCAGCCCGAGAAATGTTTTTATTGAGCTCTGTCGCCGTTCAAGCTTCAAGATGACCGTTACTGTAATGACATTAGTTGAAGGTTTATATTTAAAGCTGAGGTGTTGGTGGGTTTTCTGGAAACCTTACCGTCAGTACCGTTCACTTTCCGATGAGAATCGCGTCAGAAAGAGGAAAAATACTCTCTGATTCTTTTTTCATGGTGAAATGTGCTGAAGGTCGTCAAACTGTTGACGTGAAGAATAAATTCTGTAGGCCTAAACAGCTGAATCATGTGGCCAAACCGCCAATGTATAATATGGATTTTGGAGTGAAAGCGATGGTGTGTGATTCGTCATGTCTAGACTCAGTTCTTTAACCCTTAGCCAACAAACGTTGTATATATATCACGCTCCTAGTAAAGCCAGAAACGCAAATGTGATATATATATCACACTAGTTTTGGCAACGC
>JGI20166J26741_11543363_pt1 | contig 12228 bp, 4 predicted proteins | sample TergutCu122P5_FD_26741 | JGI IMG/M metagenome (IMG submission 26741) | reverse complement strand
TTCGATCCCAGGCCAGTTAGTATGGGATTTGTGGTGAACAGAGTGGAACTAGAACAGTTTGTTTCCAAATACTTCGGGTTTTACCTACCATTATTTTTCCTTTAGTGCTCACACACACCAGTACTATATATAATCTTAGCAACTGACAGCGTCTTTAAATTGATTGCTTTTCCACTTGTTGTCCCTCTCTGTCTTTGGTGTCTCAAATTAAACACATCTTCCTATCATTAAGCAAAAAATCCCTATTTATTACGAGGATCATGCCAGGCGCATAAACACAGTAACTGTACACTTATGTACCACCTTCTCTGACAATTACTCTGCGTTTTACCCACAGACTTTTTTTTTCTCCATAGCTTAACATCCTGTAGTGGGTCAGGGCCTTCTCAATATCGAGGCTTCACGATGACACTCAGACACACGACACTCGGTAGGAGTCTTCTAGTCGAGTGATCAGCCCCACGCAGACACCTCTACCTGACAACACGCAACACTCACAACAGACAGACATCCATGCCCCTGGCGGGATTAGAATCCACAATCCCAGCAAGCGAGCGACCGCAGACCCACGTCTTAGACCGCGCGGCCACCGGGATCGGCACCCACAGTCTATAATTGTGCGTTTCTCTTGATTGCAATGAATCACGTCAGTGTGCCTTAGAACATGAACCATTTGGCGGCAGTAATTGTTACTGAGCTTACTATCTGAGAGCTAGGAACTGCTGTTATTTAATATTAATTTCACATTTCAAACTGTTAATTCAAAAATTTTCAACCAGTACGACGCGTCTCATTTGTGGAAATTGAAGGGCACCTAAGTGGTACGTGAGTTTTAGACAATAAGAACTTCAATAATGATTAATATTATTGTAATATGTTATATATGTAAAATACACGTCTTGGAAAGACTGTAGATCCGTCTGAAGATGAGGTGCGGTCTGTTGACAGAAGGATCGACGGCACGCAAAGTGCAAAAGTTTCAGAGTCACTGAATTAGCCTTCAAGACAGCCAGATGAATTACTTTTAGTGTTACACCCGTTAATCTTGAGAAAATAAAGTAACCAAATCACGCACGCACGCAGACAGTGGTGTTAGAAGATCCCAGGAAGCAATTTCCTATCGCCGCACATACACTACTCAGTTCGGACCCAACATCCAAAGCTCTTCGAAACCGCTGAGCAATCCAAATCACTTCAGTTGGCACGAAACTTTTGTGTTTGTTTGTACTCCTAATGTGTGGTAAAATAAACTGGACATAATGCACATTGTCATAAAAACTGTAGCGTTGAATTACAGCAGTATCAATGTCACCGGTTTATTTTACCACATATTACGCCTACACATTCGTGAGATTGGTGACCAGTCCTGCTCCATTTGAAATTTTGTTTTAAACAGGGGGCGACAGAGAGTCCTAGCAGTGAATGATACTGAACATAGTACAGCCCATTGTCGTCAGATTCAAATAGAACTGTTTTAGAAGGAGAATCATTGCTGTAGTTTTGTGATTTCTGTAACGTATTTATGGATTCCATAAATATCGGACTTTATATTAGTAAGCTGAACGAATATTCGCGTTCCGCTTATGTTTATGAGGACTTTATCGATTGTGACAACACAGATACGACGCACCTTATCGGAGGGTACCTGTTTCCGTTTTCAGGTAAAGTAACACCAACCTCAGAACAAATTTACCACCATGCATTCCATACATTGTTAATCACTATTCATGAGAAATAAAAGTTTCCCATAAACTAAAAGAGCCCACATAAACAAACCTAGCAAATATACAGACAGTAACGGCAGACACTGTAACAAGTGCCACCACTTACATTGACTAGGAAATTATAAAATTATAATAAAATCCAAGTATTGTGAATATTTTATCACACCCTTGAACCCACCCCTCTGTTGGCAAAATTTCACATGCTTCGAATATTTGCTTGTCAAGAAGGACGCAGCTGTTATGACAAATGTTTAACAACTAATATTTCCCGTATATTTGATTAAGGGTCACATCATTTAGACGTAGGGACAGTAAAGGCATAGCTTCAGGCCCTTTAGTCCTGGAAGGAGAATAGCCACATTGACAGACAGCCAGTCGCTTTACACGCGCGAAGATATTCGCCGGTACCCATCTGATACCGACTGCGCTGATGTTGGGTGGTGACGACTGTCACTGCCTGGAACCGAACCCTGATTCGTCAAGCCCCTAGTCTTGTCGTTAATACTGAGTTATTCCGTGTCCTTTTAATGCAAATAAGGAGCTTACAATAGAGAACGTGTCTATAAACCTTGTTAACCTGTTCACAGTTGCATTGCTATTCTCTTCCGCTCATATTTAAAGTCGTATGATCAATTTCAAACACAACTGCAGCTCTCAGAACGACTGAAGCTTTCGCTTCGGGGCATAAAAACAATTAAATGCGAGGCACGTGTACATTTATTGCTACAGAACATTGAGAAAGGAATCGGTGTTGACGCAACAATTAATCATCCGCACACTGATGGACCTTTGTTTGCCTTCTTGTAACAATTGCAAAGTGAACTGGGGTGGGCCGGCCATTTTCGGGCAGTATACGTACTGAGAGAAGAGAAGTGGGCTGCAGAGTTCCCCCTGTCAGTTTTCTTTTCAGGTCGAGAGAGAGAATGAGAAAGTAGGTGAGTGAGAAAGAGGGAGGAAGGAAGAGGGAGGGAGACAGCAAGCGAGACAGAGAGATTTGTGTAGTTAAATTACCAAGCTCTTTAATTAAAATAGTTTTAGCTTGAATGAGGCAAACTGGCAAAGACAAGCAAAATAGCTTGGTGTTCCACACAAACGAGATTCTGTAGCTTCAACAGTTTTGTTTCTGGTGGGAAGTCTTGCTTATGTGTCTAAGTTAATGGTTGTATAGTAATTAGCATATAAATAATGATTGGGTTGGAGGAAGAAGGGAGTACGGAAGGAAGGGGGAGTTGATATCACAGTTAAGGAATTCTGTTGCCCGGATTTTATAATTGGGAAAGTGCGAAGAAGTTGACGGGGAATGGTGTGGAGAAGAAGCGAAACCTGATAGAGTATCCGGCGGTACTGTTAACAATGACTTCGATAGAGGAAACTTCCTCGTTCCCCGCACTTCAAGTATCGGATAGGAAACTCAATTTCAGTGCTTCATACACTCACGAAAATAATTAGAACACGCCCATGTTAAGCTTTCAGAAAGCTGCGAGCTTACTGCAAGCTGCACCGTCTTCTGTGTCCCCTGGGGCAACGAGACTTCGAGTGAAGAAAATCCGCCATTAATCCATCATAAACTTCCGTCAAATACAGACTCTTTCATTAGTTGTTATTCAATTTATTTTGGCCCGACATATTTCGGACCACTTGGTACCACATATTTTAGAAAATATTAAGACTTCTGCATCTTCTGTATTTTATCCAGTATTCGGCATTATTAAAATGAATCAGATCTAAATCTGGTGTACCTTAACATGTATGTATATACGTATACCAGATTAATCGTAACAACTATTGGCCGCTTTTTTTTTTACTTTTATTGAAAATTGTCCATTAGTCAATCACACATTGCTGTGGCACTGGAGATCAAAATCAGGAACAGTTAATGATGGTATCATATGTAAAAATTAATACTTCCCCCCACTTCGACCCTATTCCTGGTTATGGCCTCCCCCTACAAGGCTTCACAATCATACTCATTTAGACACACCACAATCGGTAGGACTCTTCTGGACGAGTGATGAACCCGACGCATAAACCTCTACCTGAAAACACACAACGCTCACGAGGGACAAACATCCATGCCCCCGGCGAGATTCGAACCCACAATCCCACCAAGCGAGCGGCCGCAGACCGACGCCTTTAGACCGCGCGGCTGCTGGAATCGGCAGTTAATTTTTTTTTTTTCTAATTTATTTCGCCTTGGTCATTCAGTGACTCACTGTAGATAGTGCCCATTACAATTGATCAGAATTTTGGGGGGACGGAGAAAAGGGGGGTCGTATATTTGAAGGTAACCTATTTACATGGAGGGAAATTACTAAACATGCTCAACGAAAACTGCACATCCTGGCTTATGTTAGACCCAGTTCCGTTTCGACGAAACAACTGAGAGGCAATACGCACAAAATAAGATGAGGTTCCTACAGTGAGATGTTGATGTCCAGGAGAACACTGATGTGTGTGTGTGTGTGTGTACGCGCGCGCGTGAAATTGTCTTCCTAATTTTTACATTTTGGCGTCTTTGTTCTCGTTTACTGCGGATACAAATCGACACAATATTACAATAGGTATATGGTAAATACTTGTTGTCACTCGGTGCAGAATATTTTGTGTTCCAGTTTGCTATCTGTTAGTATACTCATAAAAATTAAGATATACACAACTATAATTTTGCCTGTTGTTTTGTGTGGGTGTGAAACTTGGCCGCTCACATTGAGGGAGGAACGTGGGCTGAGGGTGTTAAGAATATTTGGGCCTAAGAGGGACGAGGTAACGGAAATGGAGAAAACAATATAATGAGGTACTTAATGATCTGTACTCACGCACTATTGTTCGGGTGATCAAATCGAGAGGAATGAGATGGGCGGGGAATGTAGCACGTATGGGGGAGAATGGAGGTGTATATAGGGTTTTGATGAGCAAACTTGAGGGAACGAGACCTCTCGGAAGACCCAGGCGAAGATGGGAGGATAATATTAATATTGATCTTCAGAAAGTGGGATTGGGGGGGTCATGGACTGGATCGATGTGGCTCAGATAGGGACAGATGGTGGGCACTTGTGAATGCGGTAATGAACCTTCGGTTTCCATAAAATGCAGGGAATTTCTTGGCTAGCTGAAAAGCCTTTTAGCTTCTCAAGAAGGACTCTGCTCAATGGAGTAAGTAATTAAGTATATGGTAAATACATCTCGGGGGAACATGCAGCTGTCATTGCAGCGTCTGCCCTGAACAAAGAGGCAGCAGGTGTACCCGAAACATTGTCTGTCTGCCAAACTGTGCACTGCCACATCCTGTACATAATTTATTATGTCGTTCCGCATCTCACATATCAATCCATTCGTTTCTTGCGTCATATCCGCATTTTCTGAAATATTCTGGCGTAAGTTGTAATATGGAATGTCCCCATTGATTTGTTAAATGGATATAGCAGTTACATGACACTATGCGTTTTTTATCGTTGTATAATTTTGCTACATGTTTAGACTTCAAATATCAAGCTATCATCTGGCCTGTATATAAACTCATGCAGTGATATAAAGGGAATTTAATTGTAATAAATTTTATATTTTGTAAGAAAGAATGGCAGTTCTCAGAATTTCCACCAGTAATCATTTTGTACTGAGTATTTCTGTATGTTAACTTATAGAGACCGGAAGCCGAAACATGTAGCTGAGTTGATACAAAATAAAAAATTCTACTAATCAGTGTTATTTTAGCCGAAATATTCTTTTAGCGAGGTTACAGTTTTGAAGGTGAAATTTAGAACGCAAAACGTAACATGTCTGCTTCACCCAAAGCTACTTGGGTATAAAGAAACACATTATTTTTTTATTTGTCTGTATGTAGGCACTACGCGTTTTGGAAGAGGGGCTGGATGAGATCGGTATTTTGTGACGTTTAGTCCACACCCGTTTTTAAGATGAGTCTTTTTGGAGGCTTGGGTAAAATTCGACTTTACTTTCTCCTCAGTTGTGAAGTATATTGCTCAGACACGGATGGAAATTACGGGCTTGACACTTATGTTATTGTAGGCAAACCGAATTTTGTAAAGATACAATACCTAATTCTAGAGATGAAAGCAACGGGACCACATATGGCCCCCATTATACAGTTCATTTCCTGTACCTCATGCCAAGGTCACGCAGTACTAAAGACAGCAATACACAAAGTGGTCATTTACCATCTGACACTTCCTAACATATTGTAGTCCTATTTGTATATTAATTAATGTGGCAGCATACTTTCCCGCACCTTTCTACTCACTCAAGAGAATGTTTTCTCAGACCACATACATGCTCCATTTATTGTCCTTGAAGGTCATGAACTGTGCTTAGAGCTTTGGTCAGAGTTTCTGTGCAAAAGCTGACAGTATAAACTGAAAATGCTTGATTGAAAAATTTAAGTTTTTACAGTGCTTACGACTCTTCATATAATCACACACACACACACACACACACACACACACACACACACACACACACACAGAATAGTTACAAATATTAAAGTGTGCCGAATGTATATAACATGGTACTCAGTCCTGGAACACATTACGATGACGCTGACGGAATATGTGGCAATACTGCTGGGTGATCCGACGCTGTCTTGTTTTAACCTGACCGTCCCGTGCAGAAAACAGACAGTTGCTTCCCCGACAGAGTGAGGTGAACATTACGAGAGACCGTATAGCAGGATTACATCCACAAAATCCCCGTCATTTTCCAAGGCAACTTTCAGCGCGAGTCTCACTTACCTTATGGTCCACCTACCTAAGTAACATGATTGCAGTTACCAGATAAGCGGAAGAACACTGGCAACTCCACCACTCTGACCGCAGAAACGCACTGATGTACGCCCACACGACTTTGCATGCTCTCTCGACTTGTGACATCAGCCTAGGCTGGCGGCTGAAGCTGGAGAATTTGCGGAATTAATCTTGCTATACCTTCGAAGAACGCAGTATCAGACATTTCATCGCTTGAAAACGCACTGTATAGTGCCAACCTCTTTGGGTACGCCTTGGGTTTCTGAAGGTCAAACTCTGGCACTGTGTTCGATACTGCAACTGTCCAGATGGAAGCGAGACTCGACTGAGTACAACTTGATGTCCGGAAGTTCCGTGTTCTCTTCGTGCAGCGCGAACTGCTGATTCACAGAAGCGTACTGTGCTGTTATTCAGTCGTCTTGATGATGGCAGACTCTGAATTTTGTACTGGAAACAACGATATATCATCACAACAGGCTTTTCCCACAAATCTCTTCAAGTTTCTGCTCTAACAGATTTCTTAACCCTCTTTTGAATTCTGATTCTTGACCCCATTGTACTGATAACATTTTCCCTCCGAATCCCTTGGGATCCGGAAAGCAGTTCCCAGGGAATTAATGGATACATTTCTGCAATTGCTGCTTTGAAGTTTGCTTATTTTTTTAATTAAGAAATAATGGTTTTTAATAATAATCGCGGAACTTCTTTAATTGGCGATGTGTCTATTTCGTATGACCTTCTTCTTCCTCAATCGGCACTGCAACCCTTGTGGGTTTTGGCCTGCTCAACTATCGTTGAGTATGCTCAGCAGGAAGGTTTTTACAGAGTGCCGTTGCCAGCGGCACGTCAAACCTCCAACTTGGAGGAACAGTGATTAGAACGTTCCAACTCTCGCCACCATGTGTCCCCCACGTCTGAAATGACGCGAGCGAACCCCAGCAGCGGAAGGTGGAACTATGGGCGAGAATTAGCCGAGAATTTAGCCGAAAGTGGCAACTTCCACGTCACTTTTGGGTTCTTTTCAATGCCGTAAATTTACGACATGGGACCGACGGCTTTACTTCCCCTCCGAAGGAAGGCTTGCTGAGGATTTTTTCGCCCGAAAAATCCGACGGCTTCGGCCGAGTTTGAACCAGCGAACTTGGGTACCAAAGGCCAGCACGCTCACCTCTAGACCAGTATGACCGTTAGAATATCAAATTAAGAAACCCCCTGTGCCCACGAACCGAGCGAGTCAGTTTAATTCAGGTCAAATCATGCAATGCATTGTTACATATGCTACCGGTATGTATTGGTATCTATCTGATACCAGTTCTGAGGTATAGGTTGTTAATTTTGGATATCTGTCATCCGGACAGTCTGTACTTATATGAGCATTTATTACGTGGTTATTTTTTGCAGTCAAAAGAGGTCAGCGAGCAAAAAGTTTAGGAAACACTGAGTCATAGCAGTGGGTTGTGTAGGCCCCCTCAGATTCCGCTGCGCAGGGGCCTCGTGTACTAAGTTGCCCCCCAGACCTGCAGAATGCGAAAATCTGTTTCGGTTCTATCGAACCGAATTCCTTGCTTATGAAAGAGGCAGTTTTCTGAGAGATCTGGGAGTAACTTCGCAAATAATTACAGGGCGGGCAGAGGAGAGGGCTTCCTTATTAGTTACCTACGCCTTTGAGTCACAGCCATCATTGTACAACATACACTTAAATTAACATCCAGTTTTAAAAACCTCAACACAGTTCGAACGATGATACAACTCCTACATACGTAATACAGTAGTCATTTGGGTTTTCTTTGACAATCCATGGTCTATGTGTGTGTGCGTGTGCGTGCGTACGTTCGCTCGGTAATATGAAGGCAATATATATATATGTGTTTAAAAACTCGTTTTGCTTTGTGTTCGCCTACTTTTCTAAATACGTGCTGTTCTATTTCAGTTTCCAGGGAATGCTAACATTAAGTCTTCGTTTCGTATTTCTCTGTCAAGGCCAAGGAGCCGGGTAACCTAGCAACTGTGGTGATTAGGACGACAGGCATGGCCAAGATATTTTACTGGAATCGATGTTAACTGCTAGATTATTATTACTTCAATGAAACATGTAATGTGCCAGCTCAGTCCATGTCGTTGCAAGGCATACATATGCGACGAAACGCGATTCCTCGTAAGAAGCGTTTCTGTAAGAACAAAATTATTAATTTGGGTTAAGTGACTGCGGTATTTCAATACGATTCGATAATCCACTTCGACAACGCACTGTCAACCGCATGTATCAGAATTTCTGTTAAGAAGCTAGTAGTTGCTGAGTCGCCTTATGGAACTCGAGCACACATTGCCGCTTCTCAAAGGGGCAGACGGTGGTCGAGGACCTGTGTAACATTTCCTGTCATACTGTATTTTGACAGCGAAAAGTTCTTTCCTACGGAACCTCAAGCTGGAGAACCACCCCTTGTCGGTCCATCTGCCATTTCTTGTTCAAAATATCCTCATACCGTGGGGACGGGGGGACGGGGGGGGACGGGGCTACTTAACAAACAAAATAAAATATATGACATTTTTTGAAACCCTACTCTTACGTGTTAATTGTTATTGTGAAATAAATTGGAAGTTTATCTGTTGTTTTTATTTAAAACAAATGTTGTTTGGTTTAGGGAATTGCACGTCTGCACGCATCAAAACTTCCCTATCAGTTGACTGAGTACTGTCATCAGAAATTAGCTGTGTAATCAGTCATACAATGAAATGCAAAGAATCACCCTGTACTCTACCTCCACTGTGTAACTACAGCATGACACCATTCGGTTCCCATTAGTAGTTCAGCTCAGAAACTCACAAGTTTTATGGTTGTATTAAACCGTTCTTACAACTCGAAGATTTTTGCCACCATTAAAACATAATATAATGTAGAAACATTAGAGGATGGGCGAATTAATCATCTGATTATTTTAATAACAGTCTTGTGTTATTATTGCGTATACGCTTGGTACAGGAACTTTAAGAAAAACAGTATTTTATGGGGCATTTGCTTGCCCGTGTTATTGTCGTCGACATATGCCTCCCGTGATGATCCTTTTTGAACTACCGCCTGACAAAATCCGTTACTAATGCAACACTCTTTCCTTATTTCTTTCTTTCTTTCTTTCTTTCTTTCTTTCTTGCTTGCTTACTTTCTTGTTTAGTCTGACCAGTTGTACCTAATCTTTGTAGGTATAGAGGTTTACTGTTACATCTGATCACACTCAGACACACCGCACTCGGTAGGGCTCCTCTGGACGAGTGATCAGCCTGACGCAGAGACCTCTACCAGACAAAACACAACACTCAAAAGAGAGAGGCATCCATGCCTTCGGCGGTATTCGAACCCGCAATCCCAACAACCTAGCGGCACGTCTTAGACCGCGCGGTCACCTGGATCGGCTTTGCCACACCCTGCAAGTTAATATTCTTACTGCCGGTGCAGGAAGGCGATGAAAATTATAATTGGCATTGCAAATTCGCTCTTCAGTTAACCCTCTATTGAGGATGAAGTTTATTTAAATAATACACAAAAAAACTTGCTCCATGTCTATCACAAAGGCCGATCCGTTATGTCTATTACGGCATTAATCGTGTATGTCTTGAGAACTCTACGAAACACACTGGTCTAAGCGGCGGTTGTGGGCAGTATTCAGAAATTGTGAATGAACAACAAGGCAGTGTGTCTGTAACGGTGGCCCTTAATGCAGCAGTAACGCAGTCTTTTTATCAGTTCTGTTCGGAATTGTTTGTCCTTCTTCACTCCCCTTAAATTGTTTCATGAAGTTGTGATGTAAAAGAAACTTTTCTGTTTGGAATTATTCGTTCCATTTGGGATTCAACCATGCCGATCATAATCACAAATTTGAATTCTGAAATTTCGTCAAGTTCGTCCAACTTCTCATGTAATTTTATTTTTATTTTATTTTCTGTTTTATTATTTTTTGCAAGATCTGTGAGAACTGCGGCAGTAATAACATTTTTCTGCCATCCAAATGCTCTGAAATCCAGAGCCTCACATACAAATGTGTGTGTGTGTGTGGAGGGGGGGGGGTTATATTAAGGAAGTTTACGTAACAAGGCACAAAATGTTAAAAAAAAGTATGCAACAAAATTACAAAATATTAAATTTTACTCATAAGAGAGGATAAAATATTAGGAAAAATCTTTACAAGGAATTGCAAAATGTTAACGACACGTACGTAAACCAAGTTCAGCACTTTATGCAGTATTTTAAATATGTCATGACCATGGACTAATGCTTCAGTATGAGAATAAAACCAACCAGTACATTTAAGATGAGTGCATTTATTATTTACGTCGAAAACCTCCGAATTTTACATGATTTGGCCACCTTTTCTGGCCATCTTCAGGGAGATGTTGTACGAAGGATATGTTAACAAAGGACTCACACCCAATGTATAGATATAAAATATTAAGTTTTAAATATATGGTTCAGAATATGTTTATATATATACAATAAAGATAAAATTGTGCTAATTTACATGTGTCATGAGTGTTCCTATGTCGTGTGCATCGTAGTGCCATCCTGAAATGCAAGAAATACATGAGTAGGAGGTTATAAATATATTGATAAATGAAATTGTATATTATAGCGAGTATGTGAGAATGGTTGTCAGTAAGTTACGTACCAAGTAGGGTAATGTAGTTTCTGCAGGCCGCACTGTAATGAAGTCGACATTAAACGGGAGAGAATGGATGTGGGTCGTGCGCATGCCTGTTCGAGTTGTATGTCGTAATTGAGATCAAAAGGGGGATTTTATCTCTCTCGGATTGTCCATTGATGATGGTGTTATATTGTTGGAAAAGCTGAAAATAGAAGTTTTCTAATGAGTTCATACGTCGACTTTTGGGGGCTGGGTTGATTACGGACATGATGACGTTCATAGGTCCGTATTCGTGTTTGTTGTGGAGAACGTGAAGTGCATATGCCGAATGGGGGTTACTGGAGGTGATGTATCCGATGTTCTTTATATCTTTTTTCTAGAGATGTCCAGTTTGACCTATATAAGAGAAGTGATAAGTATGACATTGTAATTGGTACATGGCACTGCGCATATATGTATTGGTATTATTTGTTCGAGTTTTGATTAGATCATGGATGTATTACTTGTGCTGAATGTTATTTGTAGTGTAATTTTTCTTATTTTGTTATAGTAAGTGAAGTTGACCCATTTTTGGGGATTGGAATGTGTATTATTGTGTGAAGATGGTAAAGATAGTATTCGAATTATTTGTGTATTGAGGTGTAAGATTACTAAATAAGGAAATCCTTTAGTCTTGGCGATGTATAGAATGGTGTTCCATTATTTGTGTTTGTTTTCATTGTTATGGGGTAATGTGTGTATCCTATTTATAAGGTACGTAATATCTCTAGGTTGCTAGGTTTTGTTACATGGGGTGGTTGGAAGAGAAATGAATTGTGGTATCTGTACTGGTTGGTTTTCTGTAAATATCAATGTTAGGCTCCTGTGTATTCCCGCAGATGAGAAGAATAAAAAAAAAATGTTTGTATTACTTATTCCCTGTGTAGTTTGAAACTGAAGATTAGTATGAAGTGAGTTGGTGTATGACAAGATCTGTTCCGAGGTGATATTGGTATGATCGTAAATTGTTAGAATGTCTGGAAATAAAATGCCAACTAGATGCAACAGAGGTTTTTATTGCAGATCTTATTGCTTGCTCAACATGTTTCGGGCATCACTATGCCCATCATCAGG
>JGI20166J26741_11543251_pt1 | contig 12228 bp, 6 predicted proteins | sample TergutCu122P5_FD_26741 | JGI IMG/M metagenome (IMG submission 26741) | reverse complement strand
CGTGCTGAGGATTTTTTCGCACTTAAAAATCCGACGGCTTCGGCCGGGTTTGAACCCGCGAACTTGGGTACTAAAGGCCAGCACGCTACCCCTAGACCACTTCTATTAACAGGAAATAGAACATTTCTTTCCACGGTATAATAAATACCTCAGTTGTGGCAAAGATTGTATAGCAAAGTAGTGAGTAGCAGTTTCCTTAAATCCAAACAGTTCTAAATAAACAAACTTTTGTCGAAAACAACACAGTTTTATTTTAATTCCAAATACGCCATTACATGCATGCTACATTTTTCGTCCTGTACTTATGTCATCAACAGCCATATCAATAAAAAATCTTATAAAGGAAGATGTAATAAAATAGAATCTAAAGGGCCCTTTATTTGCAGTCACTATTTCTTTATGATGTTAAAACAGAATATAAAAAAATTTAAAATATAGAGTGTAAGAACTAAATAATTTTTAAAAAGGTATATATAAATACTTTTATTAATTTTAGGTCTTCTTGTGTTGTAATAAAAGTTCGTACTGTAATTCATCTATGATTGGCGTATCATATTTTCCTTCTGGGAATTCTGTTGCAAATTGTGGGCCACAATGTAGTGTAAGGTAATGGTGGGGCGATGCTTACCTGCGGAGATTTGGGGTGGCTTCCATAAAAGTTTACTAAAGTGTTCTTATTATATTTGAAAATAAATAACGCAAAATATTTGATTTTCAAACTTATTCTTCAACATAACCTCTTGTAACAGAACTGAAAATGTGAAGTCGAATCCCCAGAATAACAAGAGTGCTGTGAAATCTTATATTATAATTCCATGAGATCTGTTGGAGGTTTGAGGTTTGGAAGGCAGTAAAGGAATTATATTGTGGTCAGGAACATCAAGATGGTGTCAACACGCTTCGCGTAAATATCGACAACCACCTACTAGACTACAAAGTGTCATAACCACAGTGCAAGGAAAGAACTCTGCTGCTGAGATGTTGCGTAGACCAAACTACAACATCGACAAGAACTTGGCATGCTGTCAGTCTGCAACATTAACATAGAGTCTTAACACTGAATAGGAAAGTATCTTGATGAACCGGCCTGTGCAGGATGTAATTTGTACAAGTAATTGTATGTCCAAACACAATGCAATCTACTGCCGTTACAAAGGCTCCAAATTATCTACAGGGTGATCATGAATATGTATTATTCATAGCTGGAAGAAACTTAGTTCATCGTCAGTACAAATATTCATGTCACTTCTAGCAATCACATTTAGTGATCATCCTCCAGTCTCGCTCGACGACTTATAGCAAGTTTATTTGTAAACGCTGCTTGAAAAAGTAAGAATAAGTTGCAAAAGAGGATATTTGGAACTAATTGGGAAAACTTTGCATAGTGATAAGATTCGTAATTTGTATTCCTTGTCGTACTGTTGGGATTATTTTTTAGCTATATTGCATTTTCCACGAAATAACTGAAATTACGTACTGTGGTTGTCTTGATATTTAATTTGAAGATAGTACTGCCGTGTGGGGTTACTTTTGTTATGTATTAGAAATTCGGATTTTTCTCTGTATTGACGATGTTTATAGAAGTTAATTAAAAATTATGAAACTGGATTAAGATCAATAGACTTAATATGAAAGTTCACGCAATTAGAGTAATTGAATAAAATATGAAATATTACCGAGTGGTAAGTAGTTATCGAAACGTCGATAATTATTAACCGGTCGGCATGGCATAACATTTCGAAAGACTTGTAGCTTTATCAGCATTTCTGTTATAACCACAAATCTCGGGGGGGGGGGGGGGGGTGTTTTGAATAGGGTCACGCGTCCACGGCACATATTTTATGGATATCCTTAATTTTCCCCTGAAATTTCTCTGTAGGATCATACATGCTGGAACCATTTTATTTATCCTCCTGTACAGTATGCCAGGTGTAGGAAGTGCTGCTGTCCCCGCTTTTGTTAGCGTGAACTAGCATATCTTTATTTCCCGTCTCCAAAACTAATGGCTCACACCTCCACCCAGAAGGAGACATCCTTTCAATTTAATGTTCCAATTTAGGTGTAGGTCAACGATACGTTCGCTCCAGCATACGCACACTGACTCTCTGAATATATCAACGTCATGCAGATAATGTATCGTACAACTCTGACTCTTTTTCAAGGGTAAAAAATTGTTGGGGGTTGAGGACCCCTTATTTACAAACCTGCCACAACCAACTCCATAGTCTTTTCAAAACTGCAGTTCAGATTAATGGTCACAGGGTTATTGCAGTTCGTCTAATAACTATTTTTATGCGCGCCTTATAACGGAGGGCCTTCTCCACTCCGTCTATAATTTTACGGTCCATGTTTAGGCCCACCTGTAAAGCTGATTTAAACTGAAAATATTTGCTTTTGGGTTTTTATTCCATGTAGTGTAATTTCTTTGGTTCGAAGTTTTTGGGGAAAATGTTGCTTCCATCTTCAGGGTGCTGATACATCTACCTGAACCAGTTTCACCCTGAAGATGGGGCAGCACGTTTCTTTGCAAAGCCATAACAAGCACACTGAAGTGGACATCGTGACGATTAAGAATAACTTTATCTGGTTATATGAATAACACACGACGTAAAAACCTGAAAAATTATGTATTTGTAAAAAACACCTCTTTAATTTCATTTACAAGCCGCATTTGAAATGTTGTTCACCTTCGAGAAAAAGCATTTTTCGTGAACATTCATTTTACTCTTATACATTCATTGACGAAGATGCCGAATTTTGTGCCAGATATTGACCTTACGCTCAAAATGTTCGTTTAATGTTAGTGATTACTTGTGTATGTATACATATTTATATTATATATATTATTATATATAATATTAAAATATATAGAGAACAAATGGGGTGAAAGTTTGTTGAACGGACCAATATGGCTCACGATAGGCGGGTATCAGCGGAGGGATGCCGTGAACTCGTTACTGAATTTTTAAGTTCCATAATTAGCGATCTTGGGCTGCACTAAATGAAAGACTATTTTTCTCTTAACTAATACTACACTTCAAGAAATTATTTGAACATCGTCGTTAAATGATTTGCTTTCAGCAGTCCGTATGGGATGTACGGTAGGAAAAATGGCAGTGGTACAGGATTTTCCGAGTACTTCCATCTCCTCCTGTCAATGTTCCATATTCATTCACTTGTCATCTAAGCTCCCCGCCTACCGCATTAAAATAGTGTTGTCTGCCGAAAGTTAAAACACCCTTACTTCGGTCGGGTAGTAAAGTAGGGAATCGGTATGCAAATACCACAATTTTTAATTGCTTTTGTAGCAAATCTTTTTTTTTTAATTTTACGTTATTAATTTCATGCTTATTCTTACAATTAATACATCAAGAAAAAACTTCATAAAATACAAGTATTAATCTCCTGGGTGTTTAGGCAAAGGGGTACCATCCTCAGGGTGTCTTGCAGATCAAAGGAATACAAGTCCGATACGCTAGTATGGATATGAATTGTCTTTGTTGGAAATAATAAAATATTAAAATTCTAAGCTACATAAAATAGATCAGCATAAAATTACAATGTTGTGATATTATAATTTTGTCATAGCCATTCCGGATACAAGTTCGTAGCTATTTACTTTCCTTGTGGAGTGTGTATACCAACATCGGTCTCGATGTTCGTGATAAGAGGAATTTAGTATTTGTCATAAATTGTATTGTATGAAGTGCATTTTTTGGTCGATGTATTAATGATGTTTCCTAGATTACAATAAGGAATCAGTAAGGACTGTGAAAGTGTTCACAGTGGCCGTGTGTTTTGGTAGATAAGTGTTATTGTTTTGGACGGATATTTCACATCTAATTTTTAGGACCATCCGAAATGTTCATACCTATCTATCAAACTGCACGGCGTCATATTCCAGAAGACTGTAAAATAAATACTTATCCCTTTAATAACTTTCAAATAAAATATCAAAAAATGTAAGTTAATCCTCCTGGTCTAGAATCTTATGTTATCCTTTATTAAACCCAGTAAATTCCGATTCTCCTGCAAAGGAAGGTGAGAAACGTATCCCTCTCGTTGGGTTGAGGAACTTGAAAGAAGAAAAGTAGTTGGGAGACTTTGAATTGTGATACTAAAGCAAACTGTGGAAAAATGTGTGAGAAATTGTAGTGTATTTCTCTGCGTCATGATGGCTTTTAATGACGGGCTCTCACACACACCACGACAAGACATTTAAGATCATTAACTTCACGGACTCATTCCATCGTCTAAAATTAACGTGCACCATATACCATGCCACGAAGTTACAGAGAGAGAGAGAGAGTAGCGGTATACGCCTACCCATACTTAACCTCGGCACTAGGTAGGGGTGGGTGGTCAACGCCTCGCCCCTGCCACTTTACCCCCAGGATTGTATCCCGGTACCCTTTGTACAGGAGGCTGCGTGGAACATGCGGCCGGTCTGCACGAGTATAGAAAACGTTATGTCGCACCTCGGACCGCTTTCCATAGCCTAATATACTAAAATAATAGAATTTATAAAATAACTGTTTTATTTGCCTTATTTTCATGTAATACGATGAGGAAAAAGTCCATGAAGTTAGTAATCTTCAATGCGATATATCAGTTTCTCGACCTTATGAACTGTACCATGATAAATATTCGAGACTTGATAAGAGCAGAGAACGTCTTGACCATCTGAGTATTTCGTCCTACCAAGAAGTCCGTCTGCCATGCAGTAACTGTCTGGTGTGTTTACGGTGTTCTTGCGCGAATTTATTGACTAAATATCGATATTCCGAAAATCATTTTCCATGAAATGTGGCTGGCGAATTAACTGTCTTTTCTTCTCGCGAAAGGGACTGATTGCTATGCATGATGTTACGAAATTTGTATATATGCAGTGAGAAGTAACCAGTAGCAGAGGAGTGCGCTGCTGCTACATTTTGCCCTCGTTACCTCACGCATTCACACGTTCATGTGCCTGACTTTCATTTCAGCAACAGTACTATAACACTTTTAATTTCCTTCGGGACATAGAATTTAGCCCTTTTCATGTTTTTCCTTATTGTGGGACAAGTGTGTGCAAAGCAGGGCTGTCCACATTAAGATTTCCCAGCTATTGATGACGTAAGGACATATGGGATATATTAGAGTAATTTAAAAACTTCAAAAAAATATTTGCCTCCTATCATTAAAACTGCAACCCTAAAGCCTGCTCTCGTCCCTTTATTCGGACCACTATCAGACCATGGTCTTTTAAAAAACAGACAGTCATATACACGAAATCAATACTTCTTTTCCGAGATTTCACATTTATCATTATTTATCTTCTTATGCATATTGTTTTGTAGCTATTTTGTATTATGTTTTTGTACAACTATTAATTTTTAAAATTTTATCTTCAGTAGTTACAATCAATACTCTCAAAATATTTTCCTGTAATGTAGTTTTGTGTCTTATGCTTGCCGGTCCAGTTGGTCAGTATTGAAAATTCTTTATGTAAGTGGATTGGTCTTTATGGCCTAAACTCCAAGGCCCTCTAGCTCACCTGACTTCTCATTATAAGGATTTCGTACCAAAACTTCTTTTCAAGCAATATATAAAGGCTAAAGGATGAGGTTACGCAATGCATCTTGTGGTATTCTGCCCTCCCAGACCGCCCATTCTACATCAAATCTTAACCCAGATTGTACATTATGAACCTAAATGGGTACGATGATTCTTGCGAAGGGTCACAGGACCTGTTCGGCAGGCGGACGGACATCCAGTACGCTTGTGTAGCGACAGCGTTCTAGACTTGTATTTGGAAGGAAGGGCGGCTGTTCTTTATGAATCTCGTTCGGTAACACCGGGGATACTGACTGACGTTCTTCGTCGCTTTGTGGCTGTCTGCAGTTTCTGCAGCCACAGAAGGGACAGTTCCTTGAATGGTCCGAAAACGCTTTCGTCAAATTTATCTTCCACCGTTCCGCTTGCCATCCACCCTGTAGCGCCACAAAATAAATCGCACAAATCACAGCACTTATCGGGACTGGTTTGCCGTTCGGACATGCACTGCGTTACGAAAGAAACACGTGCAGATTGCTTTCGTAAGTCACTTTGTGCATCTTTGCAGACCTTCCGCCAATAAAATTTCAGCTGTGATCTTGGTATCGCATTCAACTGGCGAGCATGGGGTCATTAGATATTAATTTCAAATTTGAACTCGACATTAATATCACGAATAGATTAATCAGTAAACTCTACTGATTTATCCACGAAATTTTAATGAGTGTCACTGTTGAAATATATCATTTATATTTTAATCTTTACAGATAAATTTATTGAGAAAGTTTGTACTGTTTTTGAATATACGGGAGACACTCATAAGACGTTGTGAATTTCAAGCTCATTGCATTTCCATTATCTCTTGGTAAATCCCTTTAAATACTTTATATTCGACGTAAATTTAAGAAAAAGAAGCAACAACTCCGGCCTGATGGCTGTTAGCAGAGATCAGTTTGTCACTCTTAAGGAAGACTACCTAAAATAATGTATGCCAGCAAAATGTAGATGACTTTCCCCTGGAAGTTCATAGTTTTCTGGTGAGAAATGGTGAGTCTGCTGAAGTCGCTCTCTTTATCAGCGGTATATTTACAGTCTTATTACACAATGAAGACTGACGTCCATCTGAATTATATGTAAACGTTCAGCTCCTGTTTCACAAAGAGAAAATTTCACGCTTGTTGTAAATACAAATCAGTAAACAATCGGTCTTTATGTTGGCAATAATATGTAATAAATAGATAGATAAATAAATACACTACTGTGTGGCTGTAGGCCTTTTCAGAATTATCACAGCGGGTGGTATGTATAGATGCCACTGCCTCATGTTGAAGGGTCGGTATGGCCTAGTAGAGTTCTTCACACACCTATCGACCCTTGAAAATGACGACAGTACGTTACCTGAGTCCCATTAACCAGCGACTCAACGTACATCCCAAAACGGAAGGAGTCCTAAGCTATATCGCGGCGAAATTATTAATTCAAATTACGCAGACAGACTGACAATAATTATGAATTAGTAATTATGTATACACATTTGTTTGACACATTTTCATATTAATTTCCCGGTGGTAATTATATGTAATGCGTTACGTTTGTCTAATAAAACCTCCATATATATCACAACGCCGCCATGTTTTAAAATGGTTAGTAGCTCTATCAGAAGGTACAAACTTTTAGTCATATTTATGATGTGCTATCGTACAAAATTTCACAAGCCTTACTCCAATGTTTCTTCAATTATTGCAATGAAATTGGAAGTTAAATATACGGGATTTGACGTTCTTGCAGCAAGGTTGATGAAGTCAGAAGTCTTCGGGGACATGGCGCCGTGTACTTTCCTTTATAGATACAGAATTGTCGGATAAGGTCCCTGCTTCAGTCTGCAGAGAAAGGGACTGAGTATTTTCGTGCTTTATTAAGTACCTTCAATTAATTTGAAGTATATACCCCAAATTATGCCACTACCGTTTCCAAGAGTCGGCCTAGCATTCGACGTTGCATATATTCTTAGCAAGCTTTAGCTTTGTTAAATACACCAAGAATAAAGACTGGACAATATAAGCAATGTGCTTATGACGTAACATTGTTAAGCTTTCGCGTAACCATTGTTGCAAAGGACACGCAACAATGCCTTCCCTTTATATTGTTTTTTTACCTTCATGCCGCTGTCAGCAACATGAGACCGTTGATTGTTGCCGTGTTAATGCAACAGTGGATTTTCTTTGCCCTGTTGTCGAGCTACAAAACATTTCGTGGAGCTCTAAACAATAAAACTTACTGAGATCTTCATGTAAGTTGGCCGATATTTTTGTCAGATTTAAACGAAATCTGGAGTTCTCGACGGATTTCCGTAAAAGTCCTCAGTGTCCAATTTCACCAATGTCCGTCCAATGGAAGGAGCTCTGATAACGTGCACAGAGACATAACGAAGCTAACAGGAGCTTTTAAGTGTTTATGTGAACGCGTCCAGTGACTGCGGATGTCAGTATCTTGCAAAGAGAACAGTGATCTGTTTCAGAACTTTAAGGGGTGCAGTGTAGTGGGGTCGTAATCGAATGGTGGAAGTGGGTAGAAGTCCTTGTGTGAGGCGGTAGTATTAAATTCAAAGATTATCGATTTGAAGGATGTGACGCCGTGTAGTGTGGTAGAAATATACTGAACCCATGTTCAGGATAGAAACGTGAGCAATGCAAAATGGACCTGAAGCTTCTAACTTTGTTCTGTTCTGAGTGATGGAGGTAGCATGTCACATGCTAGTGAGCAGTAATCTTCACAGTCAGGTCTGTACTAACGTCAAACTTCACCTGATCCTAAATAATAAGTAAATAAGGCCATTCATTACCAGATCTACACATGTTGGCTACCCCTGATCTGCCTGGCAGTTGCACATCTAAGCCAGTGTGTTCCTTATTTATAACTTTCTTCCCATTCTCGTCTGTCACACTCTTTACGCTCAGGGACTTGTCTCTAAAAGCTTCTGAATTAATGTTTTAAAAGCGCATCCCCTCCTACCCCGAAACTCTGAAACACTGTCCCCAAGCCCTAGTGGAACATTAAACACAAAAATAGGTAAAAGTTCTTTTCCGCTTTTCTTTATTTAATAAGGTTCACACTTTTCTTCGTTCCATTTTACACGGTTTTGAGTAAATTGGTGAAGTGTTAAAAGAAACAAACAAAAAAGTAGTCCACCTAGAAATTACTTGTCTGTTCGCCTAGTGACATCTTCATCCTCCCCTTAATCTAGCTCTGTGTCATGCCCCATCCAGCTCATCCTCTTCCTCTCCCCCATTCGCCTTCATTGCTGAGCCGCTTCTCCCATGGGGACCTCGAGGCCAAAAGAGCCCAACACACAGACATGCATCTTCATGCCAACAAGGCTTGTGCATTGTAAATTATTTAAATTTAATCACGTTGCTTTCGGCTCCAAATTCAATTATACGCCTATTAATGTGCGAAACTTGAATGTTTAAAATATTTATTACTCTACTCCTATAGTTAGGTATACCGTGGCATCTTTTTCTCTGTTTCTCTTTCTTTATTCTTCCTCTTTGATGTTCTATATGCCTTTTTATTTCATTCATTCTTTTTTTAAGCATCTTGTGTTGAAAACAAAACATAATGTCATTTACTCAGTACACCGACAAAGTGAAAAACTGCCACGGGAAATAAACACACAGTCTCCTGCCTTATTTGATTTCTTTTTCGAGATTATAACTACAGAATATATGTTGTGTTCTTCACCTCCATTATAGAAATAATCTTTATCTTCAACAAGACGGTCAATGATTGATGCAATTAGACCCGTTGCGGAAAAGAACAATTTGATGCAGGCAGATTTCTGACGGGAATATAGTAAGGGGTTAATGTTACCTTCATAATGGGGCACTTCATGTTTTGTTCTGGTCTATAAATGATATTAACATAATTAAACGATGGGCACTTAGATTGTTAGGACATGTGCAATGCAAACATCATGTGAGAGAAAATACCTGTCTGCCCTTAATACTGAAAAAAAGGTACTACACGAAGTTGTGATTCAAATACAAAGGTTCGTATGTTCGCCATATTTATAGTTTTTACATGTCAACAGTCTTTCCTACCTCATAAGTAGTTATGTTTGTGATTTATCTCGTACTACATTTCACATGCCTAACCCCAGTAGATAGTTATCGACATGAAGAAAATTTTTCGCACGGCTCCCATTTTATCTTACGTATATTTTGGAAAAATAAAAGAGTGACAAACTTTAAACATTTTACTAAGTTATGTCAGTACACAGTGCATCATATCAGGATGTAGCGTTAGTGACACACATGGCTGTCTCTTGTCTCACAAATTCGCACGCCCATCAAATTACTGTTACTGAATGTAGGAAATTAAGAATTACAGCAGCTAGATTTCCTGTAATGTCACAATTATCATGCTGGGTTTCAGACAAATCGGTCAAGCGGCTCTCAAGTTGAAAACGCTATGTGCGCACGCACGCGCACACACAAACACACACACACAAACACATATATATATATGTATATGTATATATATATGTATATGTATATAACATGGTGTTCTTCAGTGTTTAAGCTCAAAATGAACTTGGAGAACACGGTAAAGAAATTTCTGGTTCCAAAAATTGCGCGAATTTTCTTTATACATAAGCATATGTCAGCTTCTGATTCAGTATACGAAAGTTTACCGTGGGTCCCGAGAGAATAAGAATCTCTTCATTAGCTTCTTCATCTGATAATCGAAATACTTGTTTAAAGACTGTGGTTTTTTGTCCATGGAAACAGACAACATATATGAACTTAAGTTCTGTGGAGGCGTTGTGAAATAAATTTAAAATTGTATTTTCAGTGTGTTTGATGTCCATTTTAATTTTGTCCCCCATCTTCATATATGTTTCAAGTTGTATATTCCCTCCACGTTTGCCGATTCCTCGTCTCCCTCACCCAAGATATCCTAGTGCATGTTTGGAGATTTTCTTTCCTTTTTACTAAGTTTGAACGGGGAGGAGCAACAAGGTGTAGCCTCTACACAAAAGCTACTATCATGACGTCAGTTGCTGAAGCGGATGTGAAACTAAACATACTTGACGTGTACACCAACATCCGGGACTTATACTCGGCATTTGAAGATATTAGAAACGTGTTGGTTCATTTGGGGAATAAAATAGTCACCAAAACAAGGCCAAATTTAGTGTGCAGACCAAAAGGCAAAAGTGACATTAACATAAGACCACTTTATTATTTCCACACCTACTCTGATGTATGGGCGCCTTGTGCATCTATTTGTAGCCTTTTGAATAAAATAAAATATATTATTATTAATTACTGCAATTGAGTTTTTCGCTAGGTGGCAGTAGTTCTTACAATAGTAACAAATAAGAATAAATATACATAAACGAAACAATACAAAAACACAGTAAATACAATATTTCTGGTCTATTATGTCTGAATGTCTTCATCACTAATTAAGACTGTTACGTATATTTCTCCGTATTAGAAGTATGGGTATTTCTAAATTTTTGTGAGTCTTGTTATGTAAATTACAATCATCTGCACTACTTCGTTCAAATACCAAAAAATCTGAAGAAGGCGCAGTAACATGGCTGGACTTTCCAGTCAGCATATCGAGCGGACAACTTCGAACTCTATTGACTTCAGGCTCCATTATATTGCATTTCTCTATTTATTTATTTGCGATTTGAATGGAGGATTCCTCTCCATGTTTACCATTAAAGTGTTACTTAAAAAAACTAAATATTTTTCTTGTATTACAAAACATAAAGTGTTACGTAGTGTCTGTAACTTTTTGCAGTTTAGATTATCTTCTACGCTGCTCTTCAAGAAACTTCTTAAGCGATGGAACCAATGACAGGCAAGGATAAAGCTAAAAAGGACATTATCACCGTAAGGATGCCACGAAAGCGTGTGGGGGAGTTCAGTTGTACTGCAGTTCCAGGCATTCTTAATTTTGGTACTCTATGAGAGTGAGTAGAAAGCTTTACGCCCCGGCCGCTCTACCAGTGTGGTAAAAGTACCCAATATCCACTTAATACGAGGCTAGATAGACCTCAGAAACGGTCCGGATGTTTTGGAGAATAAATCCGTAGGTGCCCCGCTGGTCTAGCCAGGAGCCTATGCGCTGAATCATCAGTGCAGTTCGGCTGTTAAGCAGCTTCACGGTATTATACAGCACTTGATCCAACAAGCTGCACGATCAGTATTGAATAATCGTTTGTCACTTATGTTCCTTTTACATGTTTTGACCTCTACAAGGTCATCATTAAGGAGTTATACACAAAGACATACAAGCACAGCAAATTATGTCAAAGATGTGCGTGTGTGGAGTTACTGCACACGTGCATCTTTGACAGAAGTTGCTGCACTTGTTATGTCTTTGTATATAACTCCTTGATGATGACCTTGCAGAGGTCGAAACATGTAGGAGGAACATAAGCGACAAGCGATTATTTACTACTGATTGTGCAGTTTGTTGGATCACGTACCGTATAATCAACTATTGCACAGAATATGGATTACGCTAAATTTCAAGGTACTTTTTATCTTGTTGACTGGTTGTTGTCAACGTTGTTTCTGCTGGTAATGGTACTGATGATAGTATTTTGTTATTGTTTTGCGTAAAGAACATCAGCTTAGAGTGACTGCCCCCCCCCCCCCCCCCCCCCCCCCC